>Ga0160423_10000335_pt1 | contig 37710 bp, 29 predicted proteins | sample CRUFie14St8metaG_FD_108191 | JGI IMG/M metagenome (GOLD analysis project Ga0160423, IMG submission 108191) | Marine microbial communities from the Costa Rica Dome - CRUD Field 142mm St8 metaG | ecosystem: Environmental > Aquatic > Marine > Oceanic > Photic zone | place: Costa Rica: the Eastern...
TCAAGCGCCTGAACCAGAACCAGAACCAGAACCAGAACCAGAGCCAGAGCCAGAGCCAGAGCCAGAGCCTGAGACTGAGCCTGAGACTGAGCCTCAGCCTGAGCCTGCGCCAGCGCCTGAGCCTCAGCCTGAGCCTGAACCAGAGCCAGCCGCCAACAAGCCCGCAGCTCCAGCATCTGTTGTCGCCTTCACCACTGAACTCAGGGAGAAAGGAGTCTTGGATCTTCTCGAAAAACTAGAGAACGCCCGAGGGGGTGGTGGTGAAAACCCGATGCAAATGTTCGACACCATGCGGCAGCTAAATCAATTGAGCGATAAGCTCAGCACGATCGAAACTGCCGACCTCCCCGAGGACCTGAAACAGCCAGTAAACAGATTTCGGGATGCTACCGCGGATATGGCGACACACATGGAGGAAATACCAATCCCGGTCGAAATCATGTCAGGCGGACAAGAGGCCATCGGGCCTTGGTTCGTCGAGAAAATGGCCGAGGACCCTCTTTTCCCTCAGGTAATGGAGGACTGGGGCAGGACGATGGGAGAACTAAGCGAGGAAATGGAGGAGTCAGGGAGCGTGATCGAGAAAGTGTTTGACGCATACGACCTAAATCCCTTTGCACCCTAGTCCGGGATAATTTCCGAATTCGCTGAGGGTTGAACGCGCTCAGAAGTGCTACCCTGTATCTGCAGAGAAACCTGAAGCATGCTACGATCTCAGTATGCGCACGATTCTCCTTCTTATCGCTCTTTCACCAACTCTTCTTCGTGCTGAGACGGACCTTGAGAGCAGCCCCGCACTCTCCCTGAGCTTTCCTACAAAAAAGGGCTTACTACACCAGCTCCAGATTAAAAAAACCGATTCTCAGGGACGCCCCCTCTGGAAGAATGTAGGTCCCGCTATTCTCGGAACTGGGAATCCCTGGTCCACCCTCCAGCCTGATGGTGAATACCGTCTTCATATGCCGAGCAGGGAGTGGGCGCTTGTCTGGTCCGACGAGTTTAATAGCGATCGTATTGATTTTGGAAAATGGGAAAGGGAAGAGAACAACTATGGGGGAGGTAACAACGAACGGCAGGCCTACCGTACGGATCCGAAGTATAGTTATGTCAAAGATGGCTCCCTCAACATAGCAGTTTACCGGGACTCCCATACAACCAGCGACGGGAAGACTCAACCTTACTCATCCGCAAGGTTGCGCACAATGAACCGTGGGGATTGGACCTTCGGTAGATTCGAGATCAGGGCAAAGCTGCCCGACGGCCAAGGCATCTGGCCAGCCATCTGGATGATGCCCACGAATTCTCCCTACGGAGGCTGGGCCGCTGGAGGAGAAATTGACATCGTGGAGTCGAGGGGAAACAAAGTAACCGAAACTCTTGGAGCCCTGCACTTTGGAGGAAAATGGCCTGACAACGTTCATCTGGATCATACCTATCAGTTCCCGGGAAAAGATGCGGCTGAGGACTTCCACGTCTATGCCCTCGAATGGAACGCCGAGGAGATCTCGTGGTTTGTGGATGGAGTTCGATGGAAAACACGAAAGGCCAGTGAGTGGTGGTCGGCAAGCGCTCGCCAAAATCCCTCTGCTCCATACGATCGGCCTTTCCATCTCATCTTAAATGTTGCGGTTGACGGGCGTTTCTTCGAAAAGGAAGACCAGAGAGCCGATCGAATCCCGGCGAGCCAGTTTCCTCAGGTGATGCAGGTCGATTACGTCCGAGTCTACCAGTGGGCCAGATAGAATCCACCTTTCGAGTATTCGGCTCGTAAAAATCCCACTACTTTCGCCGCGATCTGCATATATTGGAGTTAGATGAGTAAGGAAAACAATCGCCTCGCTGACCTTCGTGAAAATTACGAGCAGGGAGGTCTTACTGAGGCCGAGATTTCTGCCAATCCATTTCTCCAGTTTGAAAACTGGCTAAGCGAAGCGATTGAGGCAGGAGTAACTGAACCCAACGCAATGACTCTGGCAACGGCCAGTAGCGAAGGAGAACCTTCTGCCCGCACCGTCCTGCTCAAAGGTCTTAAAGACGGATCTTTCAGTTTTTTCACAAACTATAACTCGAGGAAGGGGCAAGATCTCGAAGCCAATCCTAGAGCCTCTCTTGTCATTCATTGGCGGGAGCTTGAGCGCCAGATCATTATCAGAGGCACCGTTTCTCGCACAACACGGGAAGAGTCGGAGTCTTACTTTCAGTCAAGGCCGCGAAGTTCTCGGATCGGCGCCTGGGTTTCCCAGCATCAGACCTCTGCCGTTAACGACCGGTCACATCTTGAAGAATTAGAAGAGCAGCTGCAGAAAAAATGGCCGGAGGGTAGCGATATTCCACTTCCTCACTTCTGGGGAGGTTACCAGGTAAAACCAGATTACATCGAATTCTGGCAGGGTCGTCCTAGCAGACTGCACGACCGTTTGGTCTTCACCCCAAGTGGCTCCGATTGGCGCCTTAGGAGGCTCAGCCCTTGAGCTCGCCGTTACGAATTCGCTGAGCCCTTGCACGTTCCTGTCCCAGAAAAACTGGCAAGAGGTTGTCCTCGATATACTTGTAGGCCTGCGCCATTCCTTCGTCCCGGTAGACACAGCCTATCCGAGCCTCTACCTGAGTTGGGTTCCCAATCCCCCTGAGGAAGTCATTGGAAGTAAAGCGAATGAATTTTTCGCCATCCAGAGCGCATTGCTCCCGGAGGATCCACTCCCTTACAAAGAGCGCAAGAACCGCATCACCAATCCAAGCCTCTTCCCGTTCCCGGGTTAGTCGTTCTTCGTTATGCTTCATCAGGAGAAACCTAAGTTGACTCTATCCTGAGTTTTTTCTCAAGACGCTCCCGCATATCCCGTTCTGATTCCGGATCCCAGTAGCCACTATCGAGTTCAATAAAAATACCCGAATAAGGTAGAGCCGTTGAGGTTTTGAAGACCAGCACCGTGAATTTATTAGCGCTGTCTTCAAGAAGCAGAGACAAGGATCGAAACTCCATCTCTCTCGCAGGGTAGCCTCGCAGAGAATTTTCAATTTTCCGCCGGTAACTTCCGATACCGGGAGCTCGATCGTTAGGAATCTCAGCGAGTTCTCGCGCGAGATAGATTCGCGGTGTGACATTCTGCACCCTCTCCAACTCGTCAAGAACCTCCTGGAGGACTTCAGGAATCTTATCGTCGATGAATATCGTCCGCACTCCGGGCCTGCTATGCAGGGGAAATGCTGCATCTCCGATGACTATCCAATTCCGGTAGCCAAGAGTCTGCAGCTCCTGCTTGATTGCTCTTGTCCACGAGCGGGAGCTCCGGCTTTCGTCTTCACGACTCTTCATTCCTGAACATCCCGTCAGAAATGAACCCAGAAAAAGGCACAGGGCTATGATCAGGTATGGATACCTTGGCTTCACCGGGAGTGAGTCTATGTCCCAATGCTCTCCTGTCAACGAGGGCGAGATCTTATCCAATAGCCGGAATATCGATGATACTTTTATCCCCTCAAATTTCCGCCTCGGAAGAATGAGGGGCAGCCTTTGTAGGGTTTACCGCAGAACTTTCAATCTCATCGAATATTCCTGGGCTAGCTGAGCCGCTTCCGGAGGGCAGCAACATCAACCTTCCCCATCTCGGTTCTTGGCAATCGGCCTACAGACTCGATCGCATTGATCCTCAAAAAACCAGGCCTGCCCTCGTTCAGCTTCTTGAGAAGGCCGACAGGCCTGTCGAAATCCTCCTCGACAACCAACACCAACCGCATCCCCCGTCTTGCATCGGGAAGCGCCAGAAGATACGCGCTCTCGTAGTCGAGATACTCTTTAATTTCATTCTCCAGCGCCTCTAAGTCTACAAGTTCCCCGAGAATCTTGACCTTCCGATCGGCCCGGCCATTCACAGTCAGCTGGTTCCCCGTTATCTTTACGAGGTCACTGCTTCTGAACCAGCCCTCCTTGTTGCTAGCTTTCCGGCAAGACATCTCCCCGCGATGTCTCTCTATGTAATACGTGCACAGAGCTGGCCCTCTGAACTCCAGGCACCCCTCCTTACTTACTCGGAATTCCCAGATTGGCAGGATCGGCAGACGAGCTACTCGGAAGGGTTCATCGAGAGAGGCTAGATCGGCAGTAGCTATCTGAGACCCAGCCTCAGTCATTCCATAACTTTGCAGGACCGGCCAGCCGAGATCGCGAGCGCATTGACCCGCTTTTTCATCCAGTTTCCCCCCACCAACAATAATCGCACGTAGCGATTCAGGAGCTTTCAACCCGAGCGCCACAAGATCGTGAACCTGCGTGGGCACTAATGAGGTCAGGGTGGAGTGATCTGACTCGATCGCCTCCTTGAAGCCCCTCGCATCCCAACGCCCTTCCAGAGACCTAACGTGGCACTTTGCATCGTATGCCCGTGCCACTACCCCGAAGCCTCCCACATGATACAGTGGTAGAGCGACCATGAAACGATCGCTCTCTGAGACCTCAAGGAGTTGGTTCACTGCTCTGGCCGACGCAAGAAGTGCACTTCGCGAGAACATGACCCACTTGGGTGGACCACAGGAACCAGAGGTAGCAAAAACCACACTCTCCTGATCATCGAGGGCATCACGAATCTCCTCCACTTGTCCCTCATGGCCGGGAGGCGGCAACACACAGCACCTCTCCGAATTCCAGAAGTCCTTTTCTCTCAGCTCAGGCGTTTCCATGGCAGCTTCTCTAAAAGGTCATCAAATCCAAGGCCTGCTCCTCCCGGAGCAGTGAAAGTCGGACCCGCAACCCCCAACCGCTCTGTAAACTGATCAGCCTCAAAAAGCCCATGAGTCTGCAACCCCCCAATCGACAACCTCACCCCCTCCATCCTCATTTTTCCTGCTTGGTGAGCGGCGAAGGCCTGACCCAGAGGATGGTCCATGTTACTGGTCACTACCAGCGTCTTCCCTTCAAGTTTCTCAACCTTGATATCAGTTCGAACAGGCTTCACCACCAGAATATTGTCATCTTTCTCGAGATGGTGGGACCCGCGATCGCGTGCAAGATTCAGTCCTGATCTTTTCCGGATACGGCCCCATTCCTCCCTGCTCCACGGGCAGGGATCTTCCAGAAAATCAATCCGCCCCCGGAGATAGCGAGAAAGCCTTTGACTCAACCCAATAGTCTCCTCGCTAGTGAGAACCTCGTTAAAGTCGATGCGCCAGGATAATTGAGGCCAACGCCTTGCGATTTCCTCTAAAGACTTCAGTTGCCCTGCAAATAGCCTGTCCCCCTTCAGCTTGATCATATCGTAGCCCCGGCGAACTGCCTCTTCCACCGCACTCATGGAGCATTCCGGCAAAGTTGCATGACTTTCGGGAATATACCGCTTCACGGATTCAATCAATGACTCCCCCGCTTCGCGGGCCGCACCATCGACCTTCGCCATCCTGAATGCACCTCTGGCAAGGTCGCTAACCAGATCATTACCGCGGAATTCCATGAGCAACTCTTCAAGGTCGGGATCTCCCAACTCCGGCCACGGATGGAGACACCCAAAGCCTTCTCCGATTCGAAGCAAAGCTCCCTCAAATTCTCTCCGCGAGGAAACGGCATTAAGCCTTTTGTTGGCTTTGATGCTGTATTTCCAATGGTAGATGGGCTCCATTACCTTTGCGATTAGATCTTCCTGCTGCACTCGTCCTGCTAGAGCGACACCGCCACCGTAAATAGCATGGCGAATAGCATTAACTGAATAGCTGCAATAGCAAGAAACCGGTTGTAGCGCTCGCTCGGTGGAGAAGCCTTCACCCCCCTCACACAGAATAACCCGATGAGGAACCAAGGAATACTCAGAACCGGAAACCATGGAGCCCCGTAGAAGCTTGCAAGAAAAGACAGCATCATGGCTACAACGACAAAAGCTGTAATCATTCGGTGAATCACCACAGACCCAAAACGCACAGCCAACGTATTTTTATGACTCCGCCTATCCTCTTCCACGTCCCTGAGGTTGTTGATCGCAATCAGAATCGCACTGAGAAGCCCCACCTGCAAACCAAGGACTCCTGCAGGCCAGTCCCATGTCCCTACCTGGACAAAATAGCTGCCCCCAACCGCAACGACCCCAAAAAAGAGAATGACGAAGATTTCGCCCAAACCCAGATACGCAAGAGGGAAAGATCCACCAGTATAACCATACGAGAGATACAGCGAGGGAAGTCCGATAACCACTATGATCCAACCACGGCTTTGCACTAAGGGAAGGGAGCACAGGCACGCGATCATAAGACATACCCAAGCCCCGCCATAGACCGCTCGCCGCGAAAGCAAGCCACTAACCGTGACTCGCCGAGGGCCGAGACGGGATTCCGTATCTGCTCCTCTCTCATAGTCGATCGCATCATTGAAAAAGTTGGTCGCAATCTGGATGGCTGCAGCGCTCAGGAATGTCCAAAGGGCCAAATACCAGTCCAACGCCCCAGCAAATTGCCAAGCTAGAAGGCAGCCTACCCATACCGGGACAAATGCCGCGGGAAGAGTCTTAGGTCGTGCGGCTATGAAGTAGCTCTTCAGCATGTCAGCTCCTCAAGGAAATCGGGGGAACTTTCTGAAATCTGGCTCCCGTTTTTCGAGAAAAGCCTTTTTCCCCTCTTTCGCCTCTTCAGTCAGATAGTAGAGCAACGTCGCGTTCCCTGCGAGATCGAGGAGTCCCATCTGCCCATCACAATCAGCATTGAGAGCTGTCTTGAGGCACCGGAGAGCCAGAGGGGAATGCCGGAGCATATCCCGACACCACTCAACTGTTGTTTGCTCCAGTTGCTCATAGGGAACAACGGTATTCACGAGACCCATTTCCATCGCCTCCTTCGCATCATACTGGCGGCATAAAAACCAGATTTCGCGGGCCTTTTTCTGCCCCACGATCCGGGCCAGATAGCTTGAGCCCAGTCCGCCGTCAAAACTCCCCACCTTAGGGCCAGTCTGCCCAAACCGGGCGTTATCAGCAGCTATGGTAAGATCGCAAACGACATGTAGGACATGCCCTCCTCCGATTGCGTAACCAGCAACCATGGCGACCACAGGCTTCGGAAGACTTCTTATCTTCTTTTGCAGATCCAGAACGTTCAACCTCGGGACGCCATCCCCGCCAACATAACCGCCCTCTCCCCTAACTTTCTGATCTCCACCTGAACAAAAGGCTTTTTCTCCTTCACCACAAAGAATGACCACCCCAACACCATCATCTTCGTGAGATAGCTCAAAAGCAGTAAGAAGCTCTTTCACCGTTAATGGCCTGAAAGCATTCCTCACCTCCGGGCGGTTAATCGTGATCTTCGCGATCTGTCCATCTTCGCTCTTTTCGTAACGAATATCCTCAAACTCGGCTGCTGTGATCCAGTTCACGCTGGAATGATGGCTCAGGCCTCGCCCACTGCAACTATCGATTAATCAGGTCGAGCAAGTGTTCTACACAAAGAGAAAATTCCTTAGGTGCTTCCCAGGGCACTCTGTGTCCCGCATCAAGCGGGCCTAGAAGATAACCGTCGGACATCCGTGACCAAAGGGAATCTGCCAGACTCGCGAATTTCTGGTCCCTTTTCCCCGCCAGCCAGACCACGGGCTTATCGATATCCTTTAAGGAATTCCTCAGGTTCTGCTGCTTTCCCAATGACCATGAGGTAAATCCTCTGGCTACCGCAATCTGTCTGTCACGAAGATTACTTCGATCCGCAAGCGGAGCCTTACACATTCCCTGCAGGACAGGCTGACTTTCCCACTCACTCAAAAAATTATCCCAACGCCCAGTGAGAATCTTCGCCGCCCACTCAGCATCTGCTCCCATCCGTAGAATTCTTTCTTTCTCGGCTTCGAGACCTGGATGCACCGAAATTAACATTGCCCCACTCCATACCAGAGGATCCTCGATTAAGGCATGCAGGGCGAGTCGCCCGCCCATCGAGTAGCCGATCAAAACCGGTGGTGCCGACTCTTTTCGCGCCGCTTCGCAAAGCCTTACCGCAAATTCCTGAAAGCTACATTCGGCATCATCGAGATAACTCCATAAGTCAATGGCATGAACCTGATGACCTTCCATCTCAATCCTCTTTTTGAAATCATCCCAGTCAGCGGCAAGTCCTACTGCTCCGTGGAGGCACCATAACTTCATGAATCCCAGACCTCCCAGAACTCTACTGTTTGTTGTTCATCGGGCTGCAACTCAAGCACGATAGGTCGATCTTGGCTCTTCACGTCAAAGTGATCGCGTCTTGTCACAAGCTGATAGTCAAGATCCCACATCGCCGCCCACGACTCAAATTTCTGATCGTGCCTGTTTATGACATGTTTATGTTCATCGCAGCTAAGCTCTTTAAAGTCAGGGAGCCGATCAAAAATCCGGCCGCCTCTGTTGTTAATGACAACTAGAACTCTCTCTTTCCCATCATCCTGTTCGAGGAAAGCCGGCGCCGTTAGATCATATAGAGCCGTAAGATCTCCAAAAATTCCCCAGGCCTTGTTATGCCCGACTGTAGTCCCAAGCCATGTAGAGACTTGACCGTCAATACCGTTTGCGCCGCGGTTCGCTAGCACGTCTTCCACCGGAACAACCGTCTGCGCACACAGGTTCCACTCACGAATTGGGAGGCTATTTCCCAGAAAAAGACTATTACCAGTAGCAACATGAGAGGAAAGCACTCGCATCAACCCGGGTTCACTATCTGGATAACGTTCGAGTAATTCCTCTAGAACTCCTCTCCGCTTGTTTGATCTGCAGAGCAGATCAAGGACGTCACCCACTGCTGGAGGCTTACCCATTCCCCTGAGCACATCATGCACCCTCCCAGCAATTACCTCAGAATCGCGTGCCAACCCGGATAAGCCCGTTCTAGTTACTGAAAGGACCTCAATCGCGGGATGAGTCTCTAGGTCTCTCCAAAAACGACCAACCGGAACATCTCCGAGACGGAGGACCTTTCCCGGAAGAGCGCTGTGGAGGATACCATCTCCGTCGGTAAGCGCAATCGATCCAAGATGCTCCCTCAATCCACTCGTGGCGTCAGCCACTACCGGAGCTCCGAGGGCCTTGAGAAAGTGGTATACTTCCTCTCGCTCGTCTTCTTCTAAACCTCCAACCAGAACGACAAGCCCCCTAAAGGTGTGCTCCAGGAAACTAACAAGTGCAGTGACGGGAGGTCGGGGACTACGAGCTCCACCAACCTGCTCCGAGGGCACGGAAATAACTGGCACCTCCGCACGCTCCTCCAGGCAGACATTAAGATGCCAGGGAGACAAGCCACTCCAATTCTCAAGAGGGACTACACCTTCGCCATTTATGTCGTTACACCCCTCCACGTAATTACCAAAGAGTCCTACTTGTTCGATCGTCTGGGGAGCTCCACTGGCACGGTATCTTGGGGGGCGATCACCAGTGATGACGATAAGAGGGCGCTGCTGGTAGTGAGCCTCGATCACAGCAGGCATAAGCTCGGCCACCGCAGTACCACTGGTGGTAATAACTGCAACAGGAGCCCCGGATTTACGAATGCGACCCAGCGCAAAAAAGGCGGCACTTCGCTCCTCAAAATGGCTCCAAACTTTAGTTCCCTCACAACGAATAACCGCCAGAACCAATGACAGGTTGCGCGCACCTGCACATACAACAAACTCCCTAACCCCTCGCCTTAGACACGCTTCAAGCGTGTGAGCCGTAGCTTCGCTCATCGCCCCAACCCTAGATGCCCAGCCGAATCTCCTGCAAGCCTCAGATTGATTCCGCTGAAAGTTTCAACCATGTCCCTGACCCCCATTTTCCTGTAATCCTTTCACTTCCCCCCTCATTCCGATTAAACACCAAAAATACTACGAACTGACTCACGTTTCAGACGAAGCTCGCGCCATTCATTAACAAGACGGCTCTCCTCAATAACACCACATCCCGAGGGAACCTCCACCTGCGACCCCTGCCAGCGAATCATCCGAATCCCTACCAACACCTCAAACACACCATCCCTGAACAGCCCGAATGGCGCCCCGAACCAACGTGGGCAACCTAGGCGATGGCGCCATGAAACCAGATCCCCAAGAGTCTCGGCAGTCCGAGGAAGCGGCCCGAGAGCAGGCGTTGGATGAAGCAGGCTTACCAATCGGTTAATCGACTCTTTTTTCCTGAGCTCAACATCGATGGCACTGTGATAGTGCACCAGCGGCCCCAGCTCCATAATGTCTCGGGAGTGCCGATTGGTCTGTCCGAGATCAGAGAGTTTAGCGAGGAGGGTCTGAGCTACAAATTCATGTTCCCTGATTTCTTTTTCGTCCGCTCCAAAAGCCTCTCTCTCCTCAACACGAGCAGTTCCGGCGAGAGCCATGGTATGGAGGACTCCCCCGTTGAGCCCAAAGAGAAGCTCGGGGCTAAGCCCCACTACTCCCTCAACTCCATCGATCCATCCATAAGGGCGCAGGGGCCCATTCCCTCGAGCTAATGCTGACCCCAGCCCTTTGCAACTTCCCTTACAAATCTGCCCGATCGCAGTAACGACTGGCACCGACTTTTCAATGGATCCACCCCGAATTGCCTGTGACACTTCCGCGAAAACCTCAGCGAAAGGCTCTACTTCTGGCTCTTCCCATAAAATTTCAGGATGCTCTTCCCTCAAAAAATCGGGGGTCTCGCCCTCTTCCAGAATTTCAATTCTGGAAGGAACATGCCACGGCCGGGAGCATGAAAGCGAAAAATCGTTTCGATAGAATGCTACTCCCTTCTCGGGAGGACCGGATAGACTCTCAAAGGGCCCTTTACCGACCAATAAGCCTCCTCCAGAATTCCTGAATACAGCCGCGTTCATTGGGCGGTACGCAACGGCAACAACACCTACGCCACCGCATTAGCGATAAGATCACGGAAGCTTTCGGCCTCCAGGCTTGCACCCCCAACCAGAGCGCCATCGATATCCTCTCGGGCCATCAGGTCTGCGGAATTTGAAGGCTTCACACTCCCCCCATATTGAATACGGGTTGCCTCCGCTACCTCCATCCCGAACTGCTCTCCAACGAGCGTTCTCACAAAGGCATGCGCTTCCTGAGCCTGCTCTGGTGTTGCGGTCACTCCAGTACCGATCGCCCATACGGGCTCATAAGCAAGCACGACGGTCGACATATCATCATTAGAAAGGCCGGCCAGCCCCCCACTCACCTGACGACGCAGGACTTCTTGGAGCTTACCACTTTCTCGTTCCTCAAGAGTTTCCCCTAGGCAGAAAATAGGGTGAAGATCCGCAGCGAGACACTTCTTCACCTTGGCGTTTATGAGCTGGTCACCTTCGCCATAAATTGAACGGCGCTCACTGTGCCCCAGGATCACATGCTGGACACCTGTTTCCTTGAGCATGGCAGTAGAAACCTCTCCAGTAAACGCCCCTTTTTCCTGCTCAGAGGCGTTCTGCGCAGACAGGGCAACCGGAGAATCAGCCAACAATGCAGACGCAGAAGGAATAGACACGAATGGGGGCGCAATTACGATGTCACATTCTCCAGCCAGCGCCTGAACACTCGGAAGAAACGCTGCGATGAAATCGGCTGTCTCAGCAGGCCCCTTGTTCATTTTCCAGTTTGCCGCAATAATCAGTTTACGTGCCATAATAGTAATTTTCTAAAGGTTGCTTAAGGCTGCTACTCCGGGGAGATCCTTCCCTTCGAGCAACTCAAGAGAGGCTCCTCCCCCAGTTGAAATAAACGACATTCTCTCTCCGAGATCATACTTCTTTACTGCCGTAACCGAGTCACCTCCCCCCACTATCGTAAGGGCTTCTGACTCAGCTACAGCCTCGGCAACCTTCTTCGTTCCTTCCGCAAACGAAGATATTTCGAACACGCCCATAGGCCCATTCCAGACGATAGTTCCCGCGGTCGCTATCTCCTCACAAAACTTCCCGATCGTATCATCGCCAATATCAATTCCTTCCCAATCCTCTTCAATTTCACCTCCGTCCGCATATTTCAGAGTAACCTTCGTTTCTGCACCCTCTTTAAACTCCCTTGTGACCCGGGTATCGGACGGAAGGAGGATTCTTACTCCCTTCGCCTTCGCCTTGGCAAGGATCTCGAGAGCCAAATCGGCCTTGTCGATTTCTAGGAGACTTTTCCCCATCTTATGACCCAGCGCATGCAGGAAGGTGAAGGCCATTGCTCCGCCAATGATCAGGGAATCCGCCTTTTCCAGAAGAGAGGTGATTACTTCGATTTTGTCACTGACCTTGGCTCCGCCAAGAATCACAACAAACGGCCTCGAGGGTGTCTCCAGCTTGTCACAAAGAAACTCAAGCTCCCGTTCAATGAGAAATCCCATCGCACTTTTCTCGACATGATGGGTCACCCCTTCAGTCGATCCATGAGCCCGGTGGGCGGTACCGAAGGCATCATTAACAAAGAAGGATGCGCTCCCGGCAAGATCTTTGGAGAAGCCGGCATCATTCAATTTTTCTCCCGCGTGAAAACGAGTGTTCTCGAGGAGAAGTATTTCCCCTGCACTCAACCCTTTTCGCTGCTCGAGGGCCTCCTCTCCAATGCAGTCCTCAGAAAACAGGACCTCTCTTCCGAGCAATTGACCAAGCCTTAATGCCACCGGTCTTAGTGAATAACGAGGATCTCGTTCACCCTTAGGCCTTCCAAGGTGCGAACACAGAACCAGTCTCGCTCCTCCGTCAACAAGATGCCTTATTGACGGAAGGGCCCCTTCTATACGGGTGTCATCCGTTATCTTTCCATCTTCCAGAGGGACATTGAAATCGACCCGCATAAGGACCTCATGGCCCTCGACTGTAAGGTCTCGGATACTAATTTTGGCCATGCGTTGATTGAAATATCGACTGGGGAGGCTCAAACATGAGCCCTTTACCCTGCCAGAAGAGCCATTGCGTCTGCTGCCCGGCAGGAGTAACCCCACTCGTTGTCATACCAGGAACATACTTTGACCATATTCCCTTCAAGGACTGTGGTAAGACCTGAGTCGAAGATGGAGCTATGAGGATTTCCAACAACGTCCGCAAGAACTAACGGCTCTTCGCTATACTCAAGAACACTGGCCATTGGGCCCTCACTCGCGGCAGCCTGAAAGGCCGCATTTACTTCCTCTGCAGTCACTGAAACCCCATCCTTCAACTCTGCCACGAAATCAGTGAGAGATCCAGTTGGAGTAGGAACACGAAAAGCTCCTCCGTTGAGCTTCCCTTGTAATTCGGGAATAACGAGCCCGATGGCTCTCGCAGCTCCAGTAGAGGAAGGCACAATACTCACCGCTGCAGAACGAGCTCGCCGCAGATCCCCATGCGGAGCATCGAGGAGGTTCTGGTCTCCTGTGTAACTGTGAATGGTGCTCATAAACCCGCGTTCGATTCCCCATTTGTCATGCAGGACCTTGACCATGGGTGCGAGACAGTTCGTTGTGCAGGAAGCGTTCGAAACAATGTGATGCTCGTCGGCATTATAGAGGTCATCATTAATTCCTAGACACATGGTAAGATCCGGGTCCTTGGCTGGAGCCGAGATCAGAACTTTTTTTGCACCAGCCTCGAGATGTTTTCCAGCCCCTTCACGGTCCACAAAGAATCCAGTTGATTCAAGAACCACGTCAACATCGTTGTCTCCCCATGGTAACGCCGCAGGATCACGCTCTGCCGAGGCCTTGATGCGATGCCCATTAATCGTGAAAGATTCATCATCGTGACTTACCTCTGCATCAAAAATACCCTGACTTGAGTCATATTTGAAAAGGTGGGCCAGGGTCTTATTATCTGTGAGGTCATTGACCGCCACGACCTTATCCAGTTCTCCTTGCTCCGCCAATCGGCGAAGGACCATCCGACCGATCCGGCCGAATCCATTAATTGCATATTTAGACATAGCAGTGGTGGTGTTACGCCCTGAATTAGGGCGCGGCAATTAACCAAGCACTACCCGAGCCGTCAATACTGGCCACTCGATATTTACACTAAACCGGCTTCATCCGCCCCTGTGGATGGATCTTTTCGTGTTTCTGCCGCAAGTAGAGCAGAATCCAACCTCGAAAGACTCTGAATTAACGCGCCTTTCGAACTGCAGGAGTCCGGGCAGTCTCCCGCAGGACTACTGCTCCGACAGGGCGACTTGGCGCCTCTCCATCATTCGTGTAGAGCACAACGTGAGTCCGATGCTCGGACCTCTGATTGATCTGCTGAGAGAGGACCTTCACCCAGCGGCCACTCTTATCCTTCACGGAGAGCTCGATCGGCACCTTATCAAACACTCCAGACTTACCCGCCCGAATGATACTCGTTCCGGGTTTCAGCAAACCTTTTTCGGCTCCTAATTGTAGACCCAAAGCGAACTTTGAAACGTTGACAATCCGAACACGGCCTGCAGGGAACCCACTCGCCCCCACATCATCCCTAAGAAAGAGGCCTTTGCATCCGTCTGTCCACTTGCCTTTGGCTGGATCACGCCAAAGAATGGCAAGACCTGCGGATACATTGGGAAACTTAAGATTGCACCATGCCTTTGAATCAAGGCCACCTTCTCCAACACCGCGAAGTGGCACAGCACCCGGGGTCACCGCCATGACACTTGAAATCTGATTCAACTTCACCGCAATGGCCTCTCCCAACTCAACCCCGTCATCGCTGGAAAGCTGCAGCCGGCCGGGTGGAAGGGATCCCAGCGGTGGCGCGACCTGGACCCGCCGTCCCCCTTGAATCACCTCTCGCCACGGAGGTTCCTGTCCAACGGCCAGAATGCGAAGAGCCCTATCACGTTTTTTCTCATCTTGCGCAAACAAACCCTGTCCACAAAAAAACGATGCGGAGATAGCCGCGGCGAGCATGAAAGAAGCAGAACGATTAGTTTTCATGTAACTATGCTTGGAAATTGAAACATCCCGGGCGGCCGATGGCAATATACCATCTAGGTTACCGCTAGTCCCCGGTTCAGGCCTCTTTTTGAATCTGAAACCTTGGGTCGGCACAGGTTTACCATCCAGTCCTTCATCAAAACCTTCAAATCTTACACCTCTGAGACCTCTCCTGCATTCGCACCCCCAACCTCACTATCCTCCTCGGCCTCTTCGGCTTCTTCTCCGGACAGCACCTTGGCGATATCCTGCAAGCGCTCTTCTCCTCGCAAGGTCACTAGCTTGACCCCCTGAGCATTTCTACCGGTTTCACGGATCTCCGAACAGCGTATCCGGATACTCTGCCCGCCCGTAGTCATCAGCATTAATTCGTCCTCTTCTTCTACAGCCACCGCCCCAACAACAGCACCAGTTTTCTCCGTTACCTTCATGGTGATAATCCCCTTTCCCCCACGGCTTTGGCTTCGGTATTCAGCGAATGACGTCCGCTTCCCAATTCCATTCTCGGAGGCAACAAGGAGAGTGCTCTGATCGCTGACCAGAGCCAGACCTACCAGAACATCATCACCCACTGGTTTGATCCCAGCTACGCCAGCCGCATTCCGCCCCATGGGACGAGCCTGCTCCTCAACGAATCTCAGACTCAGGCCATTACGTGTGACTAGAACGATTTCATTATTCCCGCTGGTGAGCCGGACATCGATCAGCTCGTTATTTTCATCAAGCTTGATTGCGATAATTCCATCCTTCCGAAAATTCCTGAAATCGTGGAGCCCGGTCTTCTTCACTTTTCCATTACGAGTGGCAAACAGAACGAATCCCGCGTCTTCCCGGAAGGTAATATCATTCCCTTCTTCGTCGAGACGTCGCTCAAGACGCAACATGGCAGCAATTGACTCGTCCGGCTGAAGATTAAGCACGTTCTTTATACTCCTACCCTTTGATGATCTGGAACCCTCCGGCAGCTCATAAACCCTCTCCACGTAGACCCTTCCAGTATTGGTAAAGAACATCAGATAATCGTGCGCCTGAGCACTGAAAAGGTGCTCTACGAAGTCGTCATCATCGTCATTCGAGCCTCGGGTTGCCATTCCACGAACCCCCTTACCACCCCGACCCTGGAGGCGATACTCACCCGCTGCGGTCCGCTTCACATATCCGCGGTGACTTAAAGTGCAAATCATTCCCTCATTTGCGATCAGGTCTTCAATCGCAATCTCTCCCTCGTCGGGTAAAATTTCACATTTACGCGGATTGCCATACTTTTCCTTAACGAGGCGAAGCTCATCCTTGATAATACCTAGAACCCGGGACTCCTTGGCAAGGATATCCATAAGATCCTTAATTTCCTCGATAATCTGATCGTAGTCATTCTTGATCTTCTCCCTCTCGAGCGCCACAAGCTGATACAACCGTAGTTCAAGAATAGCATTCACCTGCCGATCGGTGAACACGTAGCTATCGCCAGAGAGACTAGGCTGCTCCCGAATCAAAACGCCCAGTCCTTCTGCAGCTTCTCGGGTAAAAGTATAGCTTTTAACCTTCGCCCGCGCCTCATCACGACTCTTGGAGTCGCGAATCATCTCAATGAAATCGTCTAGTCGTCCAAGTGAAAGCAGCAATGCCTCCAGAGTTTCAGCACGATCTTCTGCTTTCTCCAAGAGGTGACGCGTGCGGCGCACAACCACATCCCGCCTGTGTTCGATATAGCAATCGAGAGCCTCTTTCAGAGAGAGCAACTTCGGACGCCTTTCATGAATGGCGAGCATGTTCACACTGAACGATGTCTCCATCGCAGTGAGCTTATAGATCTGATTTACCAAGACCTGGGGGCGAGCATCCCTCTTCAAAGTGATCTCAATACGGGTATTCTCATCGGTGAGATCTCGCATCCCGGAGATCCCCGTCAAAATCTTCTGGTTTACCAGCTCCGCGATTCTCAGCTGGAGTGTTGCCCTGTTGACGCCATAAGGTACTTCCGTAATGGTAATGATAGAGATGCCGTTGTCTTTTTCATCCACCTCCATCTTTCCCCGCATTTTCACCGATCCACGACCGGTAGCAAAGTAGCTCTCAATTCCCTTTACACCTCGAATCTCGCAGGCCACCGGAAAATCGGGACCTTTCACAAGCTGCATCAACTCCGGCAAGGTAATCTCCGGATTGTCGATCTGGGCGCAGAGAGCATCCACAATCTCTCCCAAGTTATGGGGAGGAATATTGGTCGCCATCCCCACCGCAATTCCAGTACCCCCGTTGACAAGGAGGTTTGGGAAGGCAGCGGGGAATACTGTGGGCTCGGTAGTGGTCTCGTCGTAATTGGCTACGAAATCGACAGTTCTTTTATCGAGATCCGCCATCATCGCCATCCCGAGGTGGGTCAGGCGGGCCTCGGTGTAACGCATCGCCGCGGGTGGATCCGCTTCGGGTGAGCCAAAATTCCCTTGTCCGTCGACAAGGGTTTCGCGCATCGACCAGTCCTGCGCCATATTGACTAGGGTCGGATAAATTACTGCTTCTCCGTGCGGATGGTAATTTCCAGAGGTATCGCCACAAATCTTGGCGCACTTACGATGCGCCTTTCCCGGAGCCAGCCCCAGATCATTCATCGCGTAGAGAATTCGGCGCTGGGATGGCTTAAGTCCGTCTCGAACGTCAGGTAACGCACGGGAAACAATCACCGACATCGAGTAGTCCAGAAAGGACTTGGAGAGCTCATCAGCAACGCTGATTGGTTTAATCTCGTCTTCGGAGGACATGGAAATTCTTAGGCCTGCTGATTTTCTTTAGACATCCAGATTACGCACATTCAATGCATTATCCTCAATGAAGCGCTTTCGAGGCTCGACCACATCGCCCATCAAGGTGTCGAGCATGCGGTCAGCTTCAAGATTGTTATCCTCGTCGAGCTGGACCCTTAGAAGCTGACGCGTTTCCGGATCCATCGTCGTGCTGTAGAGCTCCTTTGCGTTCATTTCCCCAAGCCCCTTGAACCGCTTAATGGTGACGCCTCTTCGCCCAATTTCCAACACCCTGTCGAGAATTTCGGGAACCGAGAAGAGAGGAACGGTTGATTCCTTTTCACTCTCCCCCTCTACGATTTCGTAAATCGGCTTATCGAGGGAAAAGAATTGCCCGGTATCAATTCCTGCTGTGTCCAGCCGCTCCAGCAGCTTCGCGACCGCATGACTCTCATGCAACTCATGGCGAACCGCTCTCCGCGAGACTCCATTCGTATTCAAGGTGCTGAATTCCTCTTCCTCCTCTGGAGGCAAATCTCCAAAGAGTCTCAAATCCCGGTTCTCGTCAGAGAACTTCCGTAGCTCTGGCTCGTTCGCAAAGTAATGCACGCTCTCCTCATTGCCTTCTCTCACCCGCACCATGAACTCAGGCAGATGCCCGTTCACACGAGCAGAGAGGTAATCGGAAAAATCTCCTCCATTCCCCTCAATGCTACTCGAATAACGCGATAAGACAGAGAGGGCATCGAGAATTTCCCTCAACGCTTCTACTTCAACGAATGCTCCGCCACCTACCGGCCTCATTTGAACGTCGTCAGCTCCAAGTTCGATAAGGATCTTGTTAAGCTCAGAATCATCCTGCACGTACTCCTGTCGCTTTTTCCGGGTCACAAGGTAGAGCGGTGGCTGTGCAATATAGAGATATCCGCTCCTTACCAGCTCAGGCATCTGCCTGCAGAAGAAGGTAAGTAAGAGAGTCCGGATGTGAGAACCGTCCACGTCAGCATCAGTCATTATGATTACCTTGTGGTAGCGCACTTTCTCCAGATTGAACGCCCCTTCCTGTTCTCCGTCCCCTATTCCCGCTCCGATCGCGGTAATCATGCTTTGGATCTCCTTATTCTGAAGGGCCTTGTGGAGACGAGCTTTTTCCACATTGATAAGCTTTCCCCTCAGCGGCAGGATTGCCTGAGTTCTTCGGTCTCGGCCCTGCTTCGCAGACCCCCCTGCAGAGTCACCCTCCACAATGTAGAGCTCGCTCTTCGCCGGGTCCCTTTCGGAACAGTCCGCAAGCTTGCCAGGCAAACCTCCACCTGAGAGAGCAGATTTACGTACTGTCTCCCTCGCTTTTCTCGCAGCCTCTCTCGCCCTCGCCGCATTGACTGATTTCTCAATGACGGTCTTAGCGACCGAGGGATTCTCGTCAAAGTAGGCTTGAATACCCTCATAAACGATCGAGCTCACTACCCCCTCAATTTCAGTGTTCACCAGTTTATCCTTCGTCTGGGAACTGAACCGAGGCTCGGGTAGCTTCACCGATATAACGGCGATCAAACCTTCTCTCACATCATCTCCACTGAGCGAGGGGTCCTTCTCCTTGAGCAGCTTGTTTCCTTTAGCGTACACGTTCACCGCTCTCGTGAGAGCAGTTCGAAAACCTGTGAGATGAGTTCCTCCATCGCCGTTCGGAATGGAGTTCGCGAAACAGAGAATCTGGTCGTTGTAACTATCGTTGTATTGCAGAACCACGTCTGCAAAGACGTCGTCTTTGGTTACCTTCCCATCATAATCTACTTCGATTTCTCTCTTTCCCTTGAGCACGATCGGGTCTGCGTGCACAAGCGCTTTGTTTTCACCCAGCTGAACAACGAATTCTTCGATCCCGCGAGAGTAGAAAAAGGTGGTAGCCTCTGCGCTTTCAGGACGCTCGTCGACAAGGTCAATTGTGAGCCCGGGATTCAAGAAGGCCAGCTCACGGAGGCGGTTCCCGAGCCGGCTAAAATTGAATGTGATCGTATCGACGAAAATCGTCGCGTCGGGAAAGAAGGTGATCGTTGTGCCTGTTTCCCCGGCACTGGCCTCACCCATAACTTTGAGTGGCTCAGAAGTCTTTCCTCTCTCAAAGGTAATCGAATATACTTTTCCATCCCGTGTCACTGCGGCCTTGAACCAATCCGAGAGAGCATTAACGCACTTCGCCCCCACTCCGTGGAGACCTCCCGAGTACTTATAGGCACCCTGCCCGAACTTACCACCCGCGTGGAGATCCGTCAGAACCAGCTCTACGGCTGGTATTTTGAATTTGGGATGAATATCCACCGGAATACCTCGCCCATCATCAGAAATGGAGACCGAGCCATCGGCGTGGATGATGACCCTAATCTGGTCACAGAAGCCTGCCAGATGCTCATCGATTGAGTTGTCCATCACCTCAAACACGAGGTGGTGTAATCCTCTCTCATCAGGATCCCCGATATACATACCGGGACGTTTCCGGACCGCATCTAAACCCTCCAGTTTATCAATCTTTGAGGCGTCATATGCCTCCTCTTTGGAAACAGTAATTCCAGACTTTTCAGCCTCCGATTCAGGGTCCGGCATAGGTGCCTAAAAGGTGGTCCAGAACGGCTACGGAGACAAGGTTCTTTCGCCGTCTTCCGGCGATTCCATGGCATTATTTTGACCCGTTTTAGCCGTCAAAATGACAGGCTGAAATCATCGGCTCAGACCGCACCCCCTCGAGGCCCTTTCCGCCCCTTATTCTTGACAACCATGAGCTGCGGCAAGATCCATTTTCCTAGAGCTCCAAGAGACTTCTCTGCCACTCCAGCAGGTGCTGAGCAGGATCCTCGTCCCATGCGATCTGTTCCAAAGCCGCTCGGGGAGCGACAATGGATGGCTCTATATCCAGATTTTCTGCTGCCTCATCGCGCTTCCCTGCCAACTCTTCATACCGTTTCTCCTGAAGACTGTTCCAGCGCCGCCCATTTCCTCTGATACGCTCAGGCCAATCGGAAGCTGATATCTTGAGAGCCTCATCTGTAGCATTCTTCATTCGCCGGGCCCTCCCTCCCCTGACGTTGCGCGGAGTTTGAATCTTTTCTCCTCTGACAAGCCCATCCGACCATTTAATAAGGTCTTGATTCCTCGCAACCATGAATGGAGGGCGGTCCCATTCCTGCGCTTCACGGTCACGCCAATGCCAGAGAGCTCTCAGGACACAAAGAGCTTGGGGATCAAGCTTTCCTGACCCTCGAATTCGCCATGGATCTTCCTTCTCAACCTCGCGGCTCAACACCCGCTTCATTGCTGCTTGGCAACTCTCCACAAACCACGGGTAGCGCTCCTTTGCCTTTAAGTCATCTTCAAGAGCCTGAGCGAGAGGCAGAAGGTAACGAACATCGTTACTGGCATACTCCCGCATCTTATCGGGCAGGGGTCTTTGTCCCCAATTCTCTTTCTGCGACGCCTTACATAGCTTTACGTCGAAGAATTGCTCGACGAGATTCGCGTAGCTGAACCGTGGAATCCCAACGAGCCGAGCCGCTATTTGAGTATCATAGATCATTCGCGGAAGGGCTCCGAACTCTCTACGTAGCAGGGTCATATCAAAATCCGCCCCATGCATCCATATCCTCTGAGTCGCTAGATAGTCTCGAAATGGGGAGAGATCGTCCACTTCCAGAGGGTCGACCAGAAAAACATCTTTCCCGTCAGAGATCTGGATCAAACACAGCTGTTCGGCATAGCGGTGAAGATTATCAGCCTCAAGATCGATTCCAGCGTGAGTAGAATCGCACGCGGGTAGCTGCTCGACCAGAGTGGCCAATTCACTAGTGGTAGTAATCATCGTGCACCGGAAGTGGGCCCTTCAAAGAGCGCTTCGGATTCCTGTAATAGGCTCATGATTCACTAGCTCTGTTTTATGAAGAAAAGGCACGACTCAAAGTCGTGCCTCTCCGCAATCGATTTAAAACAGTTCTTCGCCTTTCCTGCTATCTCGCAATTTCTACCCTTACCCTGAGAAAGCATGCCGGAGCAGCGAGCTCACCTGGGAAATTGGAGAGATTTGTGACTTCGAGGGTTTCCTCGTTATCTACCGCAATCTCAAAAATGGGATCGTCATCACCAATTGTTGTCCAAGTCCGCAGGTCCGTGCTGTATTCGAAATAGTATTCAACGCTGGATCCAGTGAAGGGCCGCTTGGTCAGAGTCGCCGTACAACTGCCAGCCTCCTCGTCAAGCGCATAGAGGAAAGCCGGCCTGTCATTGGGGTCTGCAACGTCACTCTGCAGTGCATATTCCAGGAGATTTGACGCTCCATCCCGGTCGAAGTCATAATCAGGCTCCCGCTCGCTGCTCGGAGTGGCAAACGGAAACCCGGTGTCGTCGCCCAGCCCACCAAGAATGGCAAAACCTTCATAGGTATCAATGAACTGCACTCGGAATGCCAGATCGTAGCTCCCTCCATCAATCGCGGTCTGACTGCTATTACTCGTACGATTGATATTCAGTCTGATGTCCGTAGAGTCCCCGGGGTTAAAGAAGAAGGGACCAAGCTGATAATGATTGTCGAGTGTGCCGAGGATAAACTCACTACGGTCTCCAGTTACTGTCCCAATCGGGTACGGAGGAAACACGATGGTATCTTCTCTGGCTACCGCGTAAAGAGGCCCGAGTAGAGTCTGATCTACAATCAGGTCAGGCGTAGCAGGTATCCCAAATCCTCCAAAATCAGGGGGACTTGACAGCGTGAGCTCATCAACTGCCAGCACTTCGCCAGCATCGTATTTGTCCTGCACCCAATCCTCAAAGATCTGACCAATCTCGAACTTATCCCCTACGGCAATGCTGAGTGCCGGCAACTCAATAAGGTCAATACTGAAAGTGTCACCAACCTCAAGCTGTCCGAAAAAGTCTGTTTCTGTTTCAAGATAGGCATTTGTTGGAAATCCCCAGTTCCGGATCGTATCTGAAGTGCCTGCAAGAGCGCCCGTCAGGAACTCAATTCGATAATCTGCTCCACGCACAAGATTTGAAAAGTCTGCAGGGGCATCCAACACATCGCTGGCCTCCACGAAATGACGTCCGATATATCCAACAGAGAATGTGGCGTTCACATTCTCAGGAGTCAGCACGAACGTATCCCCAGTTGCGAGGGAAGGCACCCCAACCACATCAAAAGGGAGCGGATCATCCCCGACTGTAGTCACTGTAAATTCGTCCCACGTCGTGATCGGAAATTGACTGGTCCCTGCAAGTTCGCCAGTGATGATATCAAGCCGGTATGTCTGCCCAACCTGGAGACAGTTGGGATCTCCGAGCGACCGGTTGGTCAAAAGGTCGAAACCAGCACCGGACGTTACGCTGCCCGTCACGACACCCGCAGTAAGATCGTTTGCACTCGGCAACACGATCTCGTTGCTGTTGAGCAGAGGGATCTCAAGGAGGAATGCTTCAAGCTCAGCAGTTCCTTCCTCATCAAACCATACCGGAGCCGCGCCATCCGCAGCAACACCCCCGAGAATCTGAGCAAAATCGAAAACGTTCTCAGGTGGATCGATAACTGGGGCTCCAACCTCCCAGTTCTGAGCGCCGCCAAGAACCTCTCCTGTATCCCACTGCCATTCACCTTCCTCTGCGCTATCACTTAACCCGATCCACATGGAAGGCCACTCTCCGTCCAAGGTGTCAAATCCAGCGCCAATCAGCTGACCGTTGACGAAATCAAGCTTGTCCTGAGTGTTGAGGATGGCCAGACGGCCGCCTGCAGCTTGAGCAGCTTCCTGCGCCTGGGCTCTGGTGTAACCTTCAGCACGAGTAACAACCCTGAAGATTGCCAAATCTCCCGAATCACCAAAAGCGGTGATCGGATACTGTCTCCCTTCTTCCGTCCCAGCAAGCATCCCGGTCGTGAAGTTCAGCTCGTAGATTTTTCCCTGTTCCAGAACCTCATCCAGGTTCAGATCCGTGGTAATCGTATTGAAACAGGACAATCCTGTCACCACGCCGCGCCCCGCTGCATCCAGACTGTATTTTACTTCTTCAACACCATCTGGGTTGAGATACTGATTGCCATTCATCGAAAAGGAGAGGACGTCCGATTGCAGCGTGTTGCTTGGATCCAGACCTGACCATTGAAAGTCGTAAAAGGTCCTTGGATCAGCTTCCAACGTGCCGTTGTTACCCCAGTCTTCATTGGTGTTCCGCCAACCTTGCGCTACCGCTCCACGGCCGGGCCACGCATCAGGAGTCACCAGGTGATCGATCCCGTAAATGATTGGTTCTGGCTCCAACTCAGCCGGTGCGCTTGATGGAACAAGCCCGGGCAGACTAAACTTGTAAGGCCCCCACACCACATCATCGTAATGCCTTTCAAGTTCCTGCGACCCAGCATCATAGCCTCGGAGTGCCTGGTAGATTGCAATCTCGTAATCGTCGATAATCCCTTCCAGCGCGTTGTACCACACAATGAGACTCGAATCGAAGACATCAAAGATTTCCGCTATGTCTCCATCGGAAGAACGGAGAAGCCTAGTAAAACCTGAGGGAGGAGCTGAGATAAGCCTAATGAGATCCGGGCGAAAGGGTTCAACGGTTGAGGACGGTGTAATCGAGGCTACCGAAAAGAAAGCGCCTTGGTCATTGTTCCCGTCACCGTCAATATCGCCCTGCGCAATAAACCCTGTTGTCCCGATAGGGCAAAATATGCTTGGGCCGAAGATACTAGGCCATGGCCCCGTGCAGGGCCCGAGCTCCACAGTCCCATCTTGGAAGAACATGTCTGTCCGGCCTCCCAAATAATTGAGCGTTTCAGGCCCGGTTTGCCGCCACGACTTCGAGTTGATGAATAACAACGTCTGGGCCGATGAAACAACCGGGGCTACGACCAGCGCCGTAACAAGGAGAAATTTCGCTATGGATTCACGCATTGGCACCCCGTTTTGTCGTCCCAGATGCCCCTGTCTGCAAGAAGATTCTTAGATAGAATGTAGTCGCATTGTGCTCACACCCCCTAAAATAGAGCTCCGGAGCGAGCATCTCGTCTGCTTGCCGCTAAATCATACCCCGCATGAGGAGTTCTGCGTTCGTAGAATTTTTCGCCAGCTGCCTCAAAAGGGTTTCCAGAGCCTCCCCAATGGGTAGAGTGGTAAGCGCTCGTCTGATCTCAATCACGCGATTCATTTCTTCCGGATGGTAGAGCCGGTCATCATTACGAGTTCCACTCTGAGGAATATGAATGGCGGGATAAATCCGACTCTCAGCCAGTTCTCGATCGAGACGAATCTCCATATTGCCCGTCCCTTTTAACTCCTCGAAAATGATGTCATCCATCCGACTTTCTGTCTCAACAAGACACGTCGCAACGATCGTAAGGCTGCCTCCCTCTTCCACATTTCGGGCAGCTCCAAAAAATTTCCGCGACCTCTGAAGAGCCTGCGGACTCAACCCACCGGATCCAACTGGCCCACCTCCCCGCTGAGAGTTGTTATAACCACGAGCCAGACGAGTCAGACTATCGAGAAGAATAACAACGTCTTGCCCAAGCTCGACCAGTCTTTTCGCTCTCTCGAGCACCAGATCGGAGACCTGCGCATGTCGTTTTGAGGGCTCGTCAAAGGTGGAGCTAAACACCTCGGCATCAACCGTCTCTTCAAAATCCGTCACTTCCTCTGGGCGCTCATCAAGAAGGAGGACAATCAACTTGGTCTCAGGATGATTAGCTGAGATCGACTTTGCCATCTCCTTCAGGAGAATGGTCTTCCCACCTCGTGGCGGGGCCACAATCAACCCTCGCTGACCCTTCCCAAGAGGGGCCACTATGTCGATCAGCCTCACCGCCATTGCCGATGGGCGCTCAAGAACGAATCGATCTTCCGGGAACAGCGAAGTCAACTGGTCGAACCCCTTGGGGGCATCGAAGTTACCAGCATCGCGGCCCTCAATAGTAAGAACTTCGAGAGCGGAAAGATATTTGTCGCGCTCCCGTGGAGCCCTAAGCCTCACCCTGACTCTCTGCCCCGCTCGCAGTCCATACTGCTTGAGTATATTCCCTCCAACATAGAAATCATCAGGAGCAGTTCGAAAGCTCCGGACGGGATCCCGAAGCATCGCATAGTTCTCCTTGGCCTGTTCCAGGATCCCCTCTGCTTCCAACTCGGTTCCGTGCTTGGAGTAGAAGGCCAGTAATTCAAAGATCAACGCACCCTTTCCTGCCGCACTGTTCACCTTGAGAGGAAACTCCGCAGCAGCGTCTAGCAGGCTTGAAAGAGAGCGCTCCCGAAATTCATTCACATCAATCCTCTCCGGCACATCATAGGAAGGATCGGGCTCTTTTTTAACCGGCTCCACCTGAACTTCCGGTTCTCCCCTCGCTCCACCTGCGGCTTCCGCAGCACTCTCAACGACCACCTCTAGCTCTGGAGTCTTACCCTTTTCTTCCTCCTGACTCTTTTTCGCTGCAGGCACTTTTTCCCGAAAAGTCTTTTTGACAGCCTTTTTGGCAGCCTTTTTTGACGCGCTCTTTTTTCTGGGGCTCGCCTTCTTCTTGCTCGCAACCTTCTTGGCTGCGGTTTTTTTCTGGGAACTTTTCTTTTTGGCGGCCATCTGAACAGTTAGTTGAGAATGTCTAGGGTCTCTAAGAAACGAAGAATCTGGCAGCGCAAGACCTGCTCCGGCCCTTCGTTCCAGAAAACCACGTCGGCAAGGTCCACCTTTTCTGAAATGGGGAGCTGGGCGTCGAGCATGGCCTCTGCGAGGGCATCGTCGTGACCATCGCGGGACTTGAGGCGCTTTAGCTGGGTTTCACGAGTAGTGGCAACCAGCAGGGAGCTCTCGTATCCAAAGTCGAATCCGCTTTCAAAAAGAAGTGGAACGTCCGCAATGAACAAGGGCGACCCGCCACTGGTAGCAGTTTCGGCCAGCGACTCAAGACATTCCTCCCGTGTCAACGGATGTAGGATTTCCTCCAGCGCAGTCCTGGAGCATTTATTTCTGAAAACCTCTTCGCGCAGTTCAGCCCTACTCAAATTACCAGAACCCCTGTCAACTACGCTCTCTCCAAGCGCCGAGACAATCTCAGCCTGTATAAATTGATCATTGAGCAGACGCGATACGACCTTGTCGCAATCGAAAACTACGGCACTGGGACACCTCTCCAGCAGGAATCTGGCAAAGGTTGTTTTTCCCGTGGCAATGCCACCGGTCAATGCGAACGAATACATGAATGGAACACTGTTTAGAGTGCTGGTGAATGTTGCAGCTCTTCCGGGGGTGAAAACTCAAATCGACACCTGATCTTGATTCTTTTCGTAGTCGAAAAAGAAAAAGCCCGGCAGTGAGACTGCCGGGCCTTGATAAATCCGATGATTTGCAACCACCTAGAGCGGAGGCAAAATCCCCTCAGGTCCGCCTCCGAGATCAGTGCTGACTGGGTCAACAGGAGTTCCACTCGGGTCTACTTCATTAGGCTTCCGGTAATCCTTACCAGAGGCGTCGATAATATTCGCAGTAACGAAGATGATCAGGTTGCTCTTGATGTTGCTCTGGGCGTCACTCTTGAATAAGCGGCCAATGAGCGGAATGTCGCTGAGAATTGGAACCCCGTCTTCAACATCCTGCACATCTTCACGCATCAGTCCACCAACCGCGACGGTATGTCCGTCGTAGATTGTGATTCCAGTGCTTACCCGACGGCTGGAGAAGACCGGCATTTCGATCCGGTTCTCGGTAATCGTCACGGTCACGGGGTTTCCGAACGCATCGGTAGCCGGTGAGGTGATTGGGCTACCGTAGTTGATGAAGCCTTCGAACTCCACGATCTCAGGCGCGAAGCGCAGATCGATGACATATTCATTCGGCCCTAGGTTTGGCTCAATCTCCAGAGTCACACCTGTGTTACGGGTCTCAAATGCCGTGGGAGTCGCTGGGGTAACGGGGAACCCACCGGCTCCGCCACCACCTCCGATAAGGCCTCCACCACCTTGGTTGCCGAAGCCACCACCAACCTGGTTGGGCAGTTCCGGTGGCTCATATTCAGTGGGATAGATGAATTCCCTGATAATCTCGATAGTCGCTTTCTGCCCCGGGCGTGCAGTAACGCTGGGCGCAGTCATAATGTCTGTGCCCTTCTTCTGCGCGAGACCCCTCATGATCATCTGGAGCTGTCCGCTATTGAAGAGTCCAGTGAGGCTGAGAATGCCGGGCGCCGGACGGTTCACCTGCGCGCTACGGTTCGGGTTGTTTAAAACGGCATCGATACTGTTCCTGGTCACCGCAGTGTCACCACTCCGGTTCGAGGCAGTCACGATGTTTTGTACTGCCTGATTACTCGCAGCAGGAATTCCAGGGATATTCGTGAAGGCCACTGGGCTAATGAAGTCAGCACCGGTTCGGACCTGCCCGTTCCCCTGTGTTCCTCCACCTGCGAAGAGCTCTTCCGAGACTACCCCACCCAGTCCGAAGGGAGTAACGACCCAATCAAAACTGAGTTCATCAGAATTTTCCTGCGCGACCTCGACAAACTTGGTGACGATTCGGATCATCTTGGGACTTCCACCGAGAATATCTTCAACCAATTGGTCAACTAGATCCAGATTCTGTGGAGTGTTGCTGACGATCAAAGTCGATGTGCTGGGGATGTATTGGGCCGAAGATCCTGGAGGAAATTCGATTCCAGCGTCCTGCAGGATTTCCTTCAAAGGGCGTCGCGGCGCCAGTGAACGATTACCAAGGCCTTCGTCATCGGCAGCGAAGGGATCCGCATCTGCACCGCCGTCTCCGTCACCCCCGGTACCGATATCATTGAGGAAGGTAGGAGGCACCTTCCACTTGCGGGTAAGAACATCTTCGCCCTCAGCAGAGCCAATAGGAAGGAGAGTGACCGCAAAATCATCCACCTTGAACCTCAGCCGCGCCTGCTCGCAGATATACTGGAGAACGCTCGAGAGAGGGACATTCCGGAGCTTCAGCTCTTTCACACGGGCCGATCCGGGATCAATGGCTCCCAACCCTCCCTCGATGTCGAGCTCGGCATCAGGGGCTCCTCCACCCCCGATGCGGGGCTTCCGGATCACAAAGTTGATTCCCTTCTTCACGGGGTCCAGCTCCCACTTATCGAGTTCTGCCGCCCGCTGCCTCAGGAAATCAATCGCCTCTTCAACAGTGGTATCGTCGAAATCAACAACCGGAATGATCATGTTCTTCAACTTGAACTCAATGTTCACACCTACCGGGGAAGGACGCAGTCCACCTACGATGCTGCCGTCGAGTTCAATTGGGGGAGGAACTGCCATTTCCCAAGCGGCATCTACCTCTGCGAGCATTCTTGAGCGAGCCTCATCAAAGGCTGTGCGGTAATGATCCGACTTCAGCTGGTGAATCGCTTCCATACCACGCCGCGCTGCGGAGTTATATTCATCTACCTGCAGGGCCTTCTGGTATTCGCGAATCGCTTCATCGAAAAGGCCGAGATTCTTGAAGCCTTCGGCCGTGTAGAGAAACCGCCTGACCTTATCCACGTTCGTGGTGTGGTCATAACTCAGAGCAGGGTTGGTGCGCACCGGATCGTCGAGGTATTCAATTTCTTGACGCGCGCGCTGATTGTTTGGGTCGATCGAAAGAACCTGATTCAGCTTCTCTCTCGCTTCCGCATACTTTCCTGTCCGACGGAACTGCTGTGACAACGCCACTGTAGCGTCGGCAAGGTGCGCTTCCAGAACTCGTCTCCGCTCCGCGGTGGCAAACCCCCCTGGCAGAACCCCCAGAGCTTCGTTGTAGCTTGTTACCGCTGACTGATAGTCGCCACTCTGATAGGCCTCGCGGCCAGATCCAAGGAGCTCTTCGGCCTGACGGACCTTCTCGGAACGGCGCATCATCTCCCTCTTAGCCAAGTCACTTTGAGAAAAGGCGACGGTAGGCACAAGGGTGGCGAGCCCTAGAGACAAGGTTAGGACACGAGCCGTGCGGTTGAGTAAATGCTTCGCTGATTGCATGGTGTGATAGGGCGGGTTTTGTGGTGGTTTAGAGCTCCTTTGTGAAGCTTTTTCTCTGAGATAGTGTAGAAAGGGTGAGAACTTAAGATTGACTGTGAGGGCTTATTCTGCAGCGGAGAGAGGCTGAACCTCCATGGTTTTGGTCTCTCCGTTCTCCTCCCACTCAATAATAACAGCTCCTGCGTCGCTGACACCCGTGAATTTGAAGGGTTTTTCAGCAGCATCAGGATCCAAAGGGAGGGAAAAACTGCTCCGCTCCTCTACCTTGAGGGTCACAGCCTGCTGTCCGATGGCCGCGAGCGAGAGAACCGCGGTGTAATCCCTGATGATAACCCCATTACGTGAACCTTTTTTGATGTCCAGAACATCTCCTTTTTTAGCCCCGGCAACATCCTCGATTACTGCAAAATTAGCCTTCTGCACGATTCCGGTGTTGGGGTTCTCGAACTCCCGCTGCTCCACATTCTTGAGCTCGTAGCGCATCTGGGCGCCGCCTTTGCTGAAAAGATTCGAGTCGTTACCCTTTCCGAATGGGATATTTTCAGACCCAGTCCTTACACTCCTACCTCCGACAATCTCCTCGTGATTAAACTTGAAGGTATCCGTAGGCTTAATCGCACCAATCGTGCTGTCAGATGAGTAGCTCAATCTGAATGCACGTTTCTCCAATTCTACGCACTGTAGTTTTGCAATCAGCGCCGGAAAACTTTCAGGGTCATTCGGATCAGTGTTCCCGGCGAACTCCTCACCGTTAGAGAATCCATCCCCGTCCTGATCAAGACCCGGCGAGTTACTCCAACCCGGATCAATACGATTATCGAGCCACCACTGATTCGGAATTGGATCATGAACCATTGGATAGCTGGCATCCCCCAAGTCAATTTCTTCGCCAGTGGGATTCAGAAAGAGAGGCGTCCCCACAGTCAGCTCGATCGACCGCCCGTTCTCAGTGACTGGCCCCCCGAGGACAACCGCACCTCCGATCTCTGACGTGGTGTCAGCGTAGAACTTCTGCTTGGGATTCTCGGGAGCCTCAGTATCTCCCAGCACTGAGGGCTGCCGGAAGTCCTCCTCTACATTTCCTTTTGCCATCCAGATCATAGCCCCTAACGCAGCGGCGATGACGATGGAGACAACCAACGAAACTTTGTCGTAACTTTCGGAAAGATTTGCCATGGAATGAATTTGGTAGTTTTTCGATCATGTGGGCCTGACAGATGAGCCCCTGAGAGAGACTTCGTCAGGCCTCGGAGTTTTCAGGAAGGATTCTTTTTTTCCCCTGCATCCGCTTCCGCGGCCTTGAAGAGAAGAATATCTAATTCAAGATGAACATTGATCTGCTCTGCGCCCAGAATCTGCCCAAGCACCCGACTGCCTTTATCTCCCTCCGCGAGAGCAGGAGCCACAGGCTCCTCCACCACGCCGGGATCTTCCAACCCAACGGAGCCATCGGCATCGTCAGCTGGCAGTTCATCTTCAAAACCGGGAAAAGGATCATCTTCAGCCCCTTCCTCCTCGGGCACATCAAATTCAACATCATCCTTGGCCGGGCTCTGATCTCTTTTCTCGTTTTGGATCCGCAAACTGCGCACCACAAAGTAATAGTCTGGATGACTTGTCAGGTCCGACATGATCTTCCGCATTACCGGCTCGCTCGAAGTAAAGGAAATCTCAACTGGAAGACTCTCAAATGGAGGTTCCTTCTGGCTGGTGCCTCTCGCAACCCGCCGTCCTCCTCTTCCTCGTGCTGCCGGCTCCGGAGCCTTGTCCTTTTCGACCGCCAACAACCCCCTGTGAACATTAAGCAATGCACTGGGCTTCGCCGCCGACACCACATCGAAGAGAGCCTTCATGGCAGACAGCTGATAGTTCAAATGAGCAGTCGCCCCCTCCTTAGGCAGCCCTCCGGTGTAGTTCTTGAAACCCAGGTAGAACTGGTCCCCTGGATATTCCACTCCCTGCGCATCAAACGCATTGGTGACCTCCACCCGCACCGCATTCAGGTTCTCAATAAATTTTGGCGGCGATATCGCCTCAAACTTGTCGGGGCGGTAGGTTAGCATCTTTGCCTGAAGGTCGGAAACAGTTTGCTCGTATTCGTCAACCTGCTTTTCAAAGTCATCTGCATTATCCGTTGTCGGGGAAGGCCTCTTGGCGTGCAGCTGCCTGACGGCCGCATCAAGGCCTTCATAACTTTCTTTCGCCTCATCATACACCTGGCCCTTTTTTCCCCCGTGCCAGTATGACAAGCCGGCCACTCCGATCACGAGAAGAAGCAGAAAAGCTTCAAACGTATTGTTCTTAATCCAAGATCCCATTAGTCTTTACGGTTCTGATTTTACTTAACTCTCTCCCTATTTGATTTGGATGGGATTTTTCAGCGGTAGAATCATCACAAACTGCTCCGCCAGTTTATTCGGATCGGTAATCGTGTTGTTCAATACCGGCAGAATATCACCATCAGCCAGATCAGCACTACTGGAGTCGGCTGGATTCTGCTTGAAAGAAAACAGGGCTCCATCCTCATCCTGCTTCGCTCGGATTCTGTCCACGATCTTAGTCACTGCCTGAGCATCCGACTTCCAGAAGCCAGTAACACGAATGACGTTAATTGCGTCCTGCGGAGGCTCGGGAGCTACAGGTCCTTTCTTCTTTCCTCGCCTCGAGGGAGTAGCCGCTGCGGCGGAATTCGATTTCAGGTTGTCCAGAGAGCTCTCCCCATAGGCAGCCTTGGAGAAGCCCTGCTTAACCCGTGCCTCCCCCGACTTTGGATCGCTGGTCTTGTAAAGGCCCATCGGCTCAAAATCCGTGATCCACACGTCCTGATCATTGAAGTATGACTGCACTTCAGTAAGAACACCTATCCATCTCACTCGAGCCGCCTGCTGATCCGCGTAGGCTTCAGCCAGGTCCGCCAGATCTTTCTGCCTATTTGTCTCCCGTTCGATCTTTCCTCCTGGTCCTGCAAGTTCAGCTTTCTGCTGTGCCATCGCCTTTTCCTGGGCAACCGCGTCGGTGGCAAGGACCGACTTATTTGCCGCCCAAAACCCCATCGCGGTCATCGCAATGACCGCAGAAGCGATGAGAATGGGCTTCCGCTGAGCGGTCGCTCTTTCGGTAGCAACCGCGTCCGGAACCAGATCAATGCTGACCGGTGCCCGACCTACTCCTTTGAGCGCGAGGCCCACTAGCTCACCAATCATGTGCGCTTCGCGCTGGAGCACTTCAACATCGATCGATTTCCCAACGGTGACTTGCTGGAGAGGATTAAAAATCTCAATCGGCATCCGCAGCTTCTCCTCAAGGAACTCAGGGAGGTAGGAAAGATTCACTCCTCCACCTGCGAGATATACCTTGGTCGGCATGCTTCCCTCCTGCTGGCTACGATAATAACTGTTCGTTCGAGCGACCTCTGCAGGCAACCGGTTCAGCGAATTACGGATCACGGTAGCAAGCTGAGCGCTTGCTTCATCGAGCTGGGAGGTATGACCACTCCCAAGAGAAACAATCCCGTTGCTGACTTTCTGATTCTCCGCCTCCGCGAAGGAGATATTGTATTCCTTTGCGATCGCGGTGGTGACGGATGACGAGCCCACCGCAATGCTCCGGGTGAAGAGTTTGCTACCCTCTACGTATACAAGGTTCGTCGCTTTCGCTCCGACATCCATCAGAAGCACAGGAGAGTCCTCGTTTGGATAGTTGTAACGAAACGCGTTGTAGAGCGCCATCGGGGCGGCATCCACTTCGCGAGTCCCGATCCCCGCCTGGGCCACGGTCTCATTAATTTCGGTCAGTGCATCCCGCTTGATTGCAACCAGAACAACTTCTTTTTCAGGACTGGAGGATTCCATCCGAGCCCAGTCCCAGACCACTTCCTCGATGGGAAACGGAACATGCTGCTGGGCTTCAAACTTGACCAATTCCTCGATGTTATCCTCATCAAGAGGGGGAAGCTTCATGAACCGGGTGAAAACCGTCTGCCCGGACATCGAGTAGCGAACCTTTTGCCCCCGCACCTTGAGGGCGGCCGCCAACTCTTTGACAGCAAGAGTTATTTGCGGGAGGCGCGTGAGATCCTGAGAAGGGTCTGCAAGAATCGTCTGCGAGCCGTATGATTTTAAGATCAGCCCTCCGGACTTGGAGGGGTCAAAGACCGCCATGGAAATACGTTGCGATCCTATGCTCAGGGCAACTGTGCTCTCTGCGTCAGCCATGATGTGTATTAAAAAAGGTTTTGGGAATGCAGCCCGGCGGGCTGGTGGGGTTTAGAATGTGTGTGAGATGGATGCAGCTCGCCTTTGGCTAATCTGCTCGAGGCTCTAGCCCGGCTCCGACTCAATCTCGAGGTAACGATCCCACCAGAGAAACTTGAAGGGAGTTTCGCTTTTGTCGAGTAGTGGATACTTGTTGGTGCGCTGCATCGTTGGAGATTGCCACCACGGCTTACTGACGCTTCCTTGCGAGGTAAACCGGGCTGGGGCTGAGGCGCCAGCAACCGTGATTTCTCCACCCACAGCGGTGATTGAATTCTTACCTGCACGTTCGCTTCCGGTCAGACGCTTGATCGTGGCCGGAGAAAGGTAACAGGACAGATAAAAATCCTCGTCGAGCGGGACATTGACGTGAGTCACCTCTTTCTCCATCAGAAAGTATTTTTGCCCGGCCTTATCGATCTTGTTTTCAACGGCCACAAACCAGCGCACAGTGAGACGATCGACGTGACCATCGCGAGGGGCAGAGCGACCTGGCTCCAACTTGACCTTTACCTCAACCTCCAACCAGTCCTTCGGCTTCCAGCTTTTCTTGCCGGTGTTCCCACCGACGCTCGGCGATTGGAGGTCCTCGAAGGTGGGGTCGGACGCTTCAATTTTCTTCACTGTTTGTGCCATGGCCGCGGGTGCGACAACCACCGCAAAAAATGCGAGTGAAAGACGAACAAATGGGAGCAGGTATCGGGATGATTTCATGATGGGCGCATTGACGGGGGGCGACCCTAAAAACGCCTCACCTTTTTGGCCAGCAGAATTCTCTGTAAGGATCACCATAGACCAACGTATTTACATGGTTATGCCCCCTGGCTACCCAAACCGCCCTTGCAACTGAAGGCGGTTGGCATCAGAAGGGATGCGCAAATTACCGGATTATGGAGAACCTTGCCACCTTACTGCAAAGCCGACAGCCTCTTGTGGTGGGGTCCGCCGGCAGTGAAAAGGCTCTGGAGACACTATATTCAGAGGAGGACTGTGATTTGATCGAGCTGCGTCTTGATAGCTTGGGTAATGGCGACAGCGTTCATCATTTCGTCCGCAGACAGAGGCTTTCTCTGCCCCTTCTTTTGACAGCTCGTCACCCCGATGAGGGAGGTATGAACCAGCTTTCGATCCGTCAAAGAGCCGAAATACTCTCAGAATTTCTCCCAGCAGGAAGGCTTTTGGACATCGAATTACGGTCCTTGGAAGAATTAGGAGACATCTGGGAAAGGGCCGCTGAAATTGGGATGGTTCGGATCGCCAGCTGGCACGATTTCACACAGTGCCCATCCCGCGAGCAGCTGAGGGACATCGTGGGGGAGATGGCAAGTGCAGGTGCCGATATAGCTAAATGTGCCTTCACACTTGGAGCACCCTCTGATTGTCAAAGAATCGCAGAAGCCTTGGAAGATGCCCCTTTGCCGCTGTCCGTTATGGGAATGGGCCCCCTTGCACCGGCCTCGCGGCTTTTGGCCACTCATCTGGGATCGATTCTAAACTATGGGTATCTCGGGGAGGCAGCCACTGCACCCGGTCAATGGCCGGCAAATCTCTTGCGAGAAGCGATCTCATACTCGGAATCGTCCTGATTCAAAGCTTAGCCCAAAAGCAAGGCCCACTCTCACGCACCAGCTAGCTCAGATCATTACTCTTCGAGGGGTTGATCCACAATCTCGATAGGGGCGTCAGGCAAGGCTTCAAGGAAGGTTTTCCCATACCTCCGAGTCACAACCCTGTTGTCAAGAATCACAACCATTCCGCGGTCACGGGAGGACCGAATCAAACGACCCACCCCTTGGCGCAGTTTAATCACTGCTTCGGGAACGCTGTAATTCATAAAGGGGTTCCCACCCTTCTCTTCAATGCGCTCGAGTCGCGCAGCCGTCAACGGATGATCAGGGACGGCGAAAGGCAGCCGAGTCACGATGACATTGGAGAGTGCATTACCCGGAACATCTACTCCGGTCCAAAAGCTATCGGTTCCGAGAAGCACACTCCGCTCATCATCCCGAAACTCTTGGAGAAGACGATGACGGGGATACTTTTTTCCCTGGATCAGAAGCTGCCAACCCTGCTGCCGACAAACACCCTCGATCTCCTTGGCAACCAACTGAAGGCTCCGGTAGCTGGTGAACAACACAAACGCCCTGCCATCACTCTGGTGGAGGAATCGCTCGGTCCACTTCGCCAATGCTTCACCATATTCTGCCGATGTTGGATCGGGCATCGACTTAACCACGTGAATATTCATCTGCTCCCGGTAATTGAACGGGCTACCGATCTGAAGGGCCTCAACCTGCTCTCCCCCAACACGCTGCCGAAAATAGCTCAGATCGGGATCACCAGTACCAAGAGTCGCACTGGTTAGCACTGCAGTCTTACCCTCCGCGAAAAGGAGTGGCCCGAGGCGTTCAGCGACATCAACAGGAGCAGCTCGCATCGCGTAGGAAGTGCGTTCGGCACCTCCGGCCTCTACCCAGTAAACGCACCCCTCATCCTCCTGGTCCAAGAACATCCTCATTGTCGCGTGAGCATCCCGGATGCGTCGCGTCCCCTCCTGAACTTCAGCTCGTGTTGTCTCGTTTTCGATCGTATCGGCAAGTGAGCCCAGATCGGAGCAGAGCTCTCTTAACGGCTCAGCGAGAGTATTAGGCACAACCTCAGGCTCCCGAACCCGGAACTCCCGGCCATGATCGCCAAATTCGCTGACCTCCCCCAGTAAATCGAAAAAATCCTCGGATTCCGCAAGGGCACGCTCAACTGCCGCCATGGCCTTGCCTGCACCTAGGCTCCTGAGCAGGCCTTTCCTCGAGCGGGGGTTATGCAATCGCTGAAGATCAAAGCGCAATCCAGCCTGAGTCAGCCTCAATCCCAACTGGTTGGACGCTACAGACTCCAAGGTATGAGCCTCATCGAAGACCACAAAATCATCTGGGAAGAGGTAACCATCGTGCTCATGCAGGTTTTCGATGTCCAACAACGAGAAAAAGAGAGTGTGGTTAATCACAACTACCTCAGCATCAGCAGCTTCCTTCCTTGCTTCTTGAAAAAAGCAATCCCCCCTCGCCCCGCAGGACCGCGTGGAGCAAATTTCTGCCTCACTGCATACCATCTGCCAGACTTTCGGGGTTGGTTGAAAGTCCATATCGCTCAATGTTCCATCCTGAGTCGTCTCAAACCATTTCCAGATTGCCTCCAATTCGTCAGATTCACTGCTGGAAAACAGGTCCCCGGAGTTCATGCGGGCCTGTTTAAGGCGGGCTGGACACACATAGTTTCCCCGGCCCTTCAGCAAAGCAGCCCGAAAAGGCCTTCCCGCCAACTTGCGAACCAGTGGTAGGTCTTTCCTGAGAAGCTGCTCCTGCAAATTAATCGTGTGGGTCGAAAAGACCGCCTTTCTACCCGATTCGAGGCCGTAATGCACCGCTGGCAGCAGATAGGCCAGCGACTTCCCTACCCCGGTTCCAGCTTCAACCACCAAGGAACTCTCTCTTTCAAGGCTCCGACCTACCGCCTCGGCCATTTCCTGCTGCTCCGGACGGTATTCAAAATCTGGAGATCCTGCGAGCAGGCCGTTCTCTGAGAAAGCGCTTCTCATCTCAGCTGCCAATGATTGGCCGCTATCCATACCAGTAGGAAGTATCATCGGGACATGATTGAAGCCTCACGGCGTCCTTGGACCTCCCAGCATTTTTGTTTCCACTTCATCTCTCTTCTCGACGGCGGGGCAGTTTTATCTTCACTGTTCCCAACAACCAATCACCAATCGAGATCCCTTCTCCGCTTTCCAAATTTGCTCCCTGCCTCGTTCTGACGCTACTCGGAGCCCTCGCAGCTTTTGGACTGGTTTCCCGGGAGGCCGCGGCCGTGAGCATCCATCTCCTCGGTTTTCCGGATAGCGACCAAA
>Ga0160423_10000336_pt1 | contig 37661 bp, 49 predicted proteins | sample CRUFie14St8metaG_FD_108191 | JGI IMG/M metagenome (GOLD analysis project Ga0160423, IMG submission 108191) | Marine microbial communities from the Costa Rica Dome - CRUD Field 142mm St8 metaG | ecosystem: Environmental > Aquatic > Marine > Oceanic > Photic zone | place: Costa Rica: the Eastern...
ACACTTTTGGCGGATTGGCAAACATTAACTTCGGCAACGGACGACACGCACGCGGTTGTTACGCCATTTGTTCACGAAGCAATTATCACGGCCGGTGAAGCAATCACAAACGGTGGGGGTGATAACTCAACGTTGAACGGTGAATCGGAACTTGTTGGAATCAATCCTTCTACATTCACGGGCGTTTTCAAATCGTTATCAAAGGACGTTATCCAAGCGTTATTCGACCTACGTTGTGAAACAAACCTTGTTGTTTTCTTTTTCAACGAAAACGGTGAAATAATCGCCGAAGAAAAAACGACCGGGAATTATACTGGTTTTTCAATTTCTTCATTCTTTGTTGGTGATACTAACAACGAAGGGTTTGCAACAAATGACACTCACGCGGTTTCATACAATTTAAAAAAGGACTGGTCAAAATATCAATCAATTGTAACGCCTGCGGATTTCGATCCATTAACAGACCTTTAAAAAAATGGCGAAAACAATCGAACTAATAGAAAAAAACGGACGTGTTCAAGAGTTTACTTTTGAACACGCCGTTTCTATTTTATCGCTAAAAAATAGCGTTTGGACTATTCCGGCAACAAGTGAATTTGAATTCGTGAACAATGCAATTACAAAAAAACCAGGTTCAACACCTAATCGAAAAAAGACCAAAAAGAAACCTTCTTCAGAAAGCGGAACGTCACCAAAATAGATTAAAATTACACGGTGAAACCGAAATTGAATCTATTCGAACAAATCCGGCCTATGTTGAATTGTTGAATTATGTTGAATCGTTTTTGACACGGGATAAATACAAGCGGTTTTGTGATTTGTTGCGTTTGCCGGTTGTGTCTTTGGAAATCACACAAGACATTTATCAAGAATATTTTAGAATCTTTGAAGGACAAAACCCGTTTTTTAATTATGAGTTTACGAATCCAGATTTTGCGGATACGTTCAAAGCATATTTAAAAAATGGTTTAAAAGATTTTAACTTTTTCAAAACAATCGGTTTTGAACAATTAAAATACTCAATTAATTCAATTTTAGTTGTTGATATGCCGTCCGACGGCGATGGTAATCCTTATTATTATTTTGTTGACGTTTCAAGGGTTGTTGATGTTAAGTCGGACAAAAACGGAACGATTCACCATTTAATTTTCCAAGTTGACGCGGAATCGGTCGCGGTTTACGATTCGGAATCATATCGAATTTACAAAATCAACGGAACCAAAATCATTGGCGAACCGATTGTTGAAAACCTTCACGGTTTGGGATATTGTCCCGCGTCTTATTTTTGGAATAAAAATTTGAAGGGTTCGAACACGGTTGAAAAGAAGTCACCAATTACCGACGTACTTGGTCGCCTGGATAAATATTTGATTGAAGACACGTTCAAAGAATATGCGGACCTTTACGGAACTTTTCCAATTATTACGACATACGAAGAACTTTGTAACTTCGAAGGGTGCGACAATGGATTCATTTCCGAAGATTTCACATACCTTGAAAACGGTATTGAAACAATAAAGAAACGACAAATCAAATGCCCGTCGTGTAGCGAATCGGAAGAAATCGGACCGGGAACAATCTTTGAAATTCCAGTTCCACAAACAACGGACGATCCGAACTTGTCGAATCCGGTTTCAATTATTTCACCGGACACAAAGTCACTTGAATACGTTAAACAAAAATTGGTTGAATACGCGGAAATTATTCGCGAAGTCACAATCGGAACGCGTGGACGGGTTCTTGATGAAAAGCAAGTCAACGAAACACAAATTTTTGGTTCGTTTGAATCGCGTCAAAATATTTTGTTGTCGATTGCTTCCAGTTTCGAAGCAATTCACAAATTCGCGAACGACACGGTTGCGCGGTTGATGTTTGGCGATTCGTTCTTGTCTTCAACGGTTTATTATGGTGACCAATTCTTTTTGAAGTCGGTTGAAACATTGCAAAACGAATACGAAAAAGCTAAGGCAAGCGGGGAACCCGACGAAGAAATTGACCAAATTTATCGTCAAATTTTAGCGACGAAATACAAAGGAAACGACGAACGAATCGAACGCGCTTGGATTCTTTACAACTTAAATCCGGAACCGCACAAGACCGTTGAACAATCGCGCAAATTGGTTGATTTTGGCGCGATGGACCAAACGGATTTTGTTATTAAGTCGCGTTTTAATACTTTTATAGCAAGATTCGAACGTGAACAAACGAACGTTTTGGACTTTGGGCGTGAATTGGATTTTGACGTTAAAATTGAAACAATTTACGACATTTTAAAAACTTACATAAACATAAACAATTCAGAAAATGAAGAAAATTAAACCAAACAAATTGACGGAATGTCAAAAGCAAATTGGAAGTTTCGACGTTGAGGTTCCAACGGAAATAAACGAACACGAATCAAGGTTTTATCACCTTGCATTGGTTGAACAAGTTCACCGTCCGAAATTAATGAAATACGACACGCGGTTGACAATTATCAAGATGAACCAAACGGACTATATCACAAAAATTCAAGGCGCGTCGACAAAAGGTTCAAGCGTGAACGCAATGGCTTTGCTTGGATATACAAACCTTTTTATTTTACACGATCCGACATTCAAAGCACCGGCAAAGAAAAAACCGGCGGTAAAAAAACCAGTTGAACCAAAAGCGGAATAAATGGCAAAAAAGAAAAAAACATACAAACCAAAAACAAAAACAAAAAAATAATCATAAAAACGAGTAATTTATGAACGATTTAACCATTGAACAAATAAACGAAGCGTTTGAGAATAACGCGGAACTGAAGAACGAATTTTTGAACAATTACAGAAATTCGGAAGAAATGCGAACTTTGTTGAACAATCACGCTAAAAACTATTGGGAATCAAAAATCGGTGACGAAATCGGAAAAGTTCACGGCGGTTACGACCAGGACTTCAAGGAAGTTTTAGGCGTTGAGAAACCGCAAGGCGTGAAATCTTACACGTTTTGGAAGGAACAAGTCGCAAAATTAAAGGAAAACGCAAACCCGGAATTGTTGAGCGAAAAAGACCAACAAATTGCGGAATTGCAAAAAGCGGTTGAACAATCGGCCGGTTCGGAACATTTCAAATCTTTGTACGAAAAACTTCAAAGTGATTCGGAAACAAGAATCGCGGAATTGAACGAACAATTGAACCAGTTCGAAAACAAATTCAGAACGAACAAAATTGAATCGTTGATTAATAAGTCAATGAACGGTTTTGAATTTAATTCGGATTTACCCGAAGACGTTAGAACAAGTTTTGTTGACGGAATTGTTTCGAAACTTATTGAAGGGGCAAAAGTTATGGAAGACGGAACGGTCACTTTTTACGAAAACAACGAACCGATTTTGAACCCGAAAACATTGGCAAAAATGGAAGCGGGCGACATTTTAAAAACAAAATTGGCTTCAGTACTTTTGAAAAAAGAAAATTCGGCCGGCGGTGGGGTGAATCCTAAAACGGTTGATCCAAACAACCCGAACCGATTGAACACACCGGCAACGATAACGACGGCCAAAACCCAAACGCAATTGTTTGAAGCAATTACAAAAGAATTGAGTTTAAAAGGAATGCGCAAAGGTTCGAAGGAATACACGGGCGAATTTGACAAATTGTTTGCGGAAAATTCCGAAGGGTTGCCGATAAAATAATTTTTACTATTTTAGCAAATAACAGTCGTTTATTGTCAAGGGTAAACAAACACGGCGCAACAATTAATTTTTTTATAAATTTTTAAACACTTTTAAAATGAGTTTAGTAAATACTAGATTACAGGCGATTAGAAGCGCATACGCCGGAACCCTTGACAAGTACGAAGATAGATTGTCAAATTATGGGGCATGGGCGAAATTTGTTGAAGACACAACCGATCCGGAATCAATAGTAACGCCGGACATTCTTGAAAAAGCGGGATTGAGTGCGGGTAATTCTTTAGCGATTCCAGTTATTGACGGTGAATCCGTAACAATTTCAAATACGAGAACGTGTACGATTGCGGACGATGAATCAACGTCGGCACTTGTTACCGTAACTTTTGCAACGTATCAATTTGGATTCACAATGATTCCTGGACAATACGCAAACAATGAAATCGGATACCAAGCGGACTTTGAAAGAAAAATCTTGAGATACGGGAAGAAATTCGCGGAAACTTTAGATTCGGCCGGAATTACAAAACTTGAAGCGGACAAGTCGGCGGTTATGAATTCACCGTTTGTTGGTGCGGGTGCGAAATATGGAGCATTAGCGGGTGACGCGGTTCAAGTAACTTCGGCACAAAAACAATTCTTCTTTAACGACTTGGGTGTTATAATGCAAGGCGATGACTTTGAAGGGCGTTATAATGTGTTAGGTTCTACGACTTTACAAAGTACGGTAAATCAATACTTAAATCAAGGGACGCAAAACGGAACAAATTCACTTTTTCAATTTGGACAATTTGATTTTGGATATTCAAACCGCGTTTCTGTTGACACGGCGGGTGGAAAAGAAGCGACGTTGTATTGTATGCCAAAAGGTTCACTTGCTACAATGAACAGAAACATTCCGGACGCGATAAATGGTGAAGTAATAAACGAAAACAATTTCTTTGATATATTCCGTTATCCTATCGTTGACCTTGACATGGCGTTAAGATATTCGAAAGAATGTGACGATAATGAAACTGCGGTTGGTGGATCACAACCACAATTGAAGGCGTCGGTGAAGGAAACTTTTATATTCTCGACTGATGTTGCATTTATTACTGCTTACAACCGTGACGCGGTAACATTACCGGGTGCGATTCACAAAGCGGAATTGGACGCATAATAAAAAAACTTTTGGGTTAATTTTATAATTAATTAGCTTTATTGCAAGAATCCCGAACCAATTGGTTCGGGTTTTTTTGTGTTCTTTTTTATTCGGTTCAAATTTGTATATTTGAATAAATCGATTTTTATGTTCAATCCGACAATTATTCAAAATTGCATGACTTCCCTTCTTGGTTGGCGAAACGATGCAAACACAAGCGTTCCACAAATCACAAACACCGCGTTATTGACAAGCGATTCGGGGTTGTTTTACAACGATTTTCACCCGTTGTTGTTGATTGAGAATATTGCAAACACGCTTCCAGAAGACAAAACAATTGATAACTATTTGACGGAAAAAGTCAATTCTGGAATTAACAAAGCATTGACAAAAGTTGTTTTGGAAAAGAAATTGAACGAATCGACAAAAACTTTGTTAAATAGTTCAAAATTGTTTGACGGAATTGGAAGGTTTCAAGACACGGTAATTTCAAACGGTCGGTTTGTTGGCGTTGAACTTGAAATTTTTCCGTCTTATGGCGCGAAAGTAATAATCGACAAAATCGGTTTGCAATTTACACAAACACAAACAAACCTTCCAATTTATATTTTTCACACGTCACAACTTGATCCGATTAAAACAGTAACGGCAACAACTACAAAGGCTAATTCTTTGGAATGGTTGACGTTGTCCGAAACAATCGATTTGTCTTATTTGTCGGAAACTTACGATTCGGGCGGAATGTTTTATATTGGATACTTCCAGGACGACATAAGCGGACAAGCAATTAAAAAAGAATTTAATTTTCTTGACGGACCTTGCAACACTTGTCGGGGTGGGGCGAATGCGATGAAGGTTTGGAATGAGCGGTTGAACTTTGTTCGAATTGTTCCGATTGAGGTTGCAAACGGTTCGTTGAATGGAACACAAATGTTTGATTATACAAAACGAAAATATAACGCAACAAACAATTTTGGTTTGAATTTTGGTGTCACCGTTCAATGCGACATTTCGCAATATTTATGCGAACAAAAATTGATTTTAACCGATTTGATTGGAAAACAAGTCGCGGTTGATATATTAAATGATATGAAGCATTCAACACGGTTGAATCGAATCGCGAACGTTTCACAAAATATGATAATTCGCGACCTTGAAGGGGACCGCGAAACATTTGAACCGGGACTTGCAAAAAGGTTGTCGGATTCAATCAAGGCCGTTGACTTTGATTTTTCAAAGATTGATTCGCCTTGTTTGCCTTGCAACAAAAAATTCGGGATAACAAAACGCGGAATTTAAAAAATGGCTTTACCGTTTGAAGGACTTAGGAAAACAATGCGAACAATTCAAAACGATTTTATTGTTGATGTTGTTCGTTCGGTTGTTGAACAAAATTCAAACGAAATAATCGACATAAACACAAACAAACAATTGTTTGACAAAGGAATCGGAAGTGATGGAAAAAGTTTGGAACCGCCATATTCGAACCCGTATAAAAAACTAAAAAAGAAACTTGGACAACCGACCGACCGCGTGACTTTACGTTTGGAAGGTGATTTTTACAAATCTTTTGAAGTAATAATCGGAAACGAACAATTCCGAATCAATGCAACCGATTTTAAAACAAAATTTTTGTTAAAACGTTACGGTCAAAAAATTTTTGGATTAACTGGTTCGAATGTTGCGGAATTCAATCAAATGGTTGTCCGTCCGGAACTATTAAAAGAAATTAGAAAAAAGATAAAATTATGAGTTCATACGCAAACCCAACGGTTCCAATTCCGCCGAATCCGGTCTTTGTTGACGCATTAATCGGAAAACTTCAAACGTTGTTTGGTTCAATTAGTTGGTTGACACATTCGTTCGGGCGGTCCTATATTAAGAAAACAAACCGCAACGGAATCGAATTTGTTGAACCAATGGTTTACCAGTCAAACGGAAATTATTATTCCGTTGAGTTTAACGATAATTTGCAAGCGATGTCGTTTTTTGAAGTTGGAACGCAAACAATAAACGGTGATTTTGAACGAAACGTGACGAACTATTATGATGTTGAACTTGGCGCAATTTTTTGGGTGAACCTGGAAAGGATAAATTCAACGAAGGGCGCGAATTATTATTTTACTGAAGAATTAAAAAGGGACGTTCGCAACAAGTTGACAAACTCAATTCCAACGGGTGTTTTTTTGACAATTGATTCGATTGAAGAAAACATCGACGAAATTTTTGCAAAGTATTCGTTTAACCAGTTGGACCAAAAAGATTTCTTTTCGTATCCATACGCAAGTTTCAAATTTAATTTAACCGCAACAATCGCCGAAAGTTGTTCTATATAGAAAACGTATTCTTTTATGGTTTATTGACCTGGTCAATCATTAACCTTTTTGAAAAGTGGGGAATCCGTGAACAAATAAGCGGACGCGCACCGAATCGGATTATTCAAACGGCGGTCGAATGCAATTTTTGTTTTGCGCATCATATCGCGTTTATTTGTGTCGTTCCGGAATTTATTGGTTGTTTTGATTTTCGGTTTTTATTAATACCTTTATTCGTAGCAACAACCGTAAACAAATGCTTAAACTAGGAAAACACACGGTCGAATTTTACGATTCGATTGATTCTTTGCCGTTTGCAAGATTTAATTCATTCAACAAGTTTGTAATGTTGGACGCGGAACTTGGTTCCGACGTGATTGCATTCGACCAAAAGATTTGTAAAATATTCCAGTTCTTAGGAAAAGAAATGACAAAGGAAGCAACCGGCGAACTTTACAACTTGCGGAACACGTATCACAACGTAATGACGGAAAACAATGTTCGGGGTTTGGCGTTTGCGTGTTTGATTCGCAAAATTGACGGCGAAAAGATTGAAGACTATTCGGTTGAAAATTTAAAAGTTGTTTTGGATAAATTGTCAAATTGGGGACTTGAAATCGGACAAGTCAAACAAACAAGCGAATCGATAAAAAAAAACTAGAAACGGAACTAAATTTGTTCTTCCCGGCAAAGTTCAACAACCTTGACCGCAAAAATATATTCGTTAACCGTAAAAAACGTATATTAGCACTATGCGACAACTTGTTGACGGGTAGTGAAAACGAAGTCGCGGAAAAAATTGAACGTTATTTGTTAAGTTTGGCCAAACCAAAAACCTTCACCGGTTCGGGAAGTTACGAAATCGAGTTTGACAAAGCATTTGAAGAACTTTGTCACACGTTAAGCGCGAACGCAAACGGTCGCAACATTAAACAAATGACGGTTAAAGAAGTTTATATTTTAATTGATTTAAACAATAAACAAATCAAAGAACATGGCCGAAGGTAATCCAATTAAATATTCTGATTTAGTAATTGATGACGGGGCAATTGAACGCCTAATTAAAGCAATCGACACGCTTGAAAAGCGTTTTTTGGGCGCACAAAAGAAATTCCGCGCGGAAATTGAAAAAACAAAAAAATCCGCCGAAGACTTCACGGACGCAACCGAAGAACAAGACGCGGAACTTGAAAAGTTGGAAAAACAACTTGAAAAATTAATCAAAGCAAATAAGGAATTGCAAGACACGGACGGCAAACTTACCGAACAAAAGAAAAAGGCCGTTAAACTAGCAAAGGAAGAAGAAAAGTTGCGCAAAAAATTAATTGAATTAACCGATGACCAGGCCGTTGCGAATGAAGAATTGAAAATCGAAATTCAACAACAACGTAAAGTTGTAAAGGATCAAGCAAAGGCGAACAAAGGTTTGACGGGTGAATACGACAAGCAATCAAAACGACTTAATGAACTTCGTAAACAATACAAAAATTTAGCGGTTGCGGGCAAAGAAAACACGGCCGAAGCTAAAAAGCTATTAACTGAAGTCACCGAACTTGATGACAAATTGAAGGCGGTTGACAAATCGGTCGGGCAAACACAACGTTCGGTTGGTAACTACAAAGACGAAATAAAAGAAGCATTGGCGGAAACCGACTTGTTTGGTGCGTCGATGGGGTTTGCGTCCGAACAATCCGGCGCGTTTGGAACCATTATTTCACAACTGCAAGTAATTATCGGTTTGTTATCAAAAACGTTTATAAAGAACACCGCCGAAGTAACTGGAAACACGGTCGCGCAAGAGGTGAACACAAAGGCCACAAAAAAGGCGACATTCGTTCAACGTATTTTAGCGGGTGCGGTAAATTTCACTTCAAAAAGTTTTAGAAAATTAAAAGTCGCGTTGACACGTTCGGGAATTGGGTTGATTATTGTTGCGCTTGGCGGATTGATAGCGTTTTTCAAAGAATCAACGGCCGGTGTTGACGCGTTATCCGGTGGACTTGCGGGACTTGGTCAAGTTTTTAAAGTTTTGGCCGGCCGTCTTGGATTAATTGGGAAGGGTGTTATTGATTTGTATCAAACGGCGATTCTTTTTTGGCAAGCAATTGGGAATTTAATTTCTGGAAGTTTTTCGGACGCAAGAAAACTAATTAAAGAAGCCGGCGAACAAGGAAAACAAGCAATTGCAAGTTTTGGAAAAGCGTTTGACGGTATTGTTCCGGCGATAAAAAAGGCGTTTGAAGCCGGTCAAGAATACAATAAACTAATTCGACAACTTCAAAAAGACTTAATCGGATTGAATGTTGAGATTGCAAGGTTGAACGCCGAAAGTGAAAAACAAGAAGAAATCGAAGCGGACGCAACAAAAACGTTTGAAGAACGAAACATTGCGGTTTTGAAATCAATTGAAGCGCAAAAAAAAGCGTCCGAATTAAGATTACAAATTGCGGAACGTGAACTTGAAGCGGAACAACTTTTGTTGAAATCGTTGGAAAAAAACAACGAATCAACACTTGAACAATCGCGAATCGTTTCCGAAAAACAAATCGCATTGATTGACGCACAAAAGGAAGCGGAAATCAAAGCGTTGGCACTAAGGCGAACGGCAAATCAACTAAACCAGGATTTAATAGAAAAGAATCTTGACATTTTAATCGATGGTTTTGACAATCAAAAAACAATTAACGAACGGGTGATTGCCGACGAAAAAAGGCGATTTGATGAACGTCGTAAATTGTTGGAAGAAACAATCGCACTTCAAAAAGAAATTTTAAAACAAGAAGTTGCGGAAATTAACAAAGTCGCAAAACGAAAAATTGACATTGATAAATTATTAAAAATAAACGATTCCAAGCAATTGAATGACAAGATTCGCGCAATTGGATTGTCCGAAATTCTTGAAGGGCGTTTGTTGGAAGTTGTTCGCGAAGCGCGAACGCAAGAATCTGAATTGAATCAAACTTTGATTGATTTGGACCGCGACCGTTTGCAATTGAAAAAGGAAATTCAAGAACAATTGGAAGATTTAATCGCGCAAAATATACAAGACGAAACAAAACAAGCGATTGAACTTCAAAGACTGGAAGAAAAGCGGGCGTTGTTTGAAATCGAAGAACGTCAAAAAGTTTACAACATTGACGAACAAGAATTCAAATTGTTGGAAAAGCAAAAAACAGAAATAAAACAAAAAGGCGTTGAAGACCGCGAAACAATTGAAATCAACGCGTTGGAACGTGAAAACGCAAGAAATCAAAAAGTTTTAGAATTAAAATTGTTAAATGAAGAAACAACACAAAAGGAAATCAACGAAGAATTAACAAAGTTGAAAATTGAACAACTAACAAAAGAAATCGAACTTGAAAAAAACGCGGGACGGGACGCAATCGACAAGGAACTTGAGCTTGCAAAATTGAAAAGTGACGTTCGAATTGCACAAGAAAAGAAAACGGCCGACGCAATCAAGGAAATCCAAGACGTGACCGCAAAAGCGTTGTTTGATTCATTTCAAATGAATTTAGACAAGCAAATCAACGAATTGGATCGACTGGAAGAAAAACAAACCGGAATCGTTGACCGTCAAATTGAACGCGCACAACAAGGTTTGGAAAATAACCTTGCGTTTGAGGAACAACAACTTGCGGAACTTGAGCAAAAGAAAATTAAAGCGCAAAAGAAACAAATCCAACTTGATAAAATTCGAACATTATACAACGCGTATTCGAGCGCGTCCGCAAGCGGTGAGAAAAACGCAATCGCAAAGGTTTTGCGGGACTTTTCAATCTTGCAAGGACTTGAGTCGGCGGTGATGTCGTTCGGTGCGGGTACGGGCGAAAAAGGGGACATCAAAGACGTTTTGGACGCAAATTCAAACGGTTCGAAAAATGGCAATTCAATTCAAAATGGTGTTGTTCGCGGTGAATCACACGGAAAACGCGGTTTTGGAATTCCAATTTTGGTTGAAGGTAATGAAGGAATTTGGAAGGGTTCAACAATGGCGAAATTTGGCAAAGATAATTTTATGGCTTTGACAAAGGCGATTGACACGGGAACAATCGGTTCGAACTTTATGCAACCACAAGTCAACGCAATTCAGATACAACAACAAAACGGGGTTGATTCCAGGTTGTTGAACGAAATGAAGGCAACGCGACAAGCGATTGAAAACAAACCCGAACAAGTTGTTGACGTTGAAAAGGTGACGCGCGGGGTGATGGACTTTATTGATACAAGAAAAAGCGCAAACAAAAAAATCATTAACCGACACCGAATCACAAAAAAACGATTTTAAACAATGGCAAATCAAAATATAACGTTTGAAATTGACGGACAACCGGCGGGAACACCGGCAAATTTGGCGGAAATCACTTTGTCCGCGAATTGGGGAACACGTGAAGGAATCGCCGAACAAGAAATTTCAACAACATCGATTGAATTTGTTCTTGAAGACGCGAAACGATTGATTCAACACGTTTCGGACGGTATGAACGGCGGTGTTGGAATTTTTGAAGGTTTGCCGTACAAAATAAACATTGACAACACGAATATTTTTGACGGTTTTATTAATTTAAGCGAAGACGCGGAATTCATTGAATCAGAAAAAGTTATTGCGAACTTGGTCAAGTCGGGCGGTTCGGACTGGTTAAATGATGTCGCGGACGGTTTTTCATTCGGGTTTTTACGGTCGGAAAACTATATAACAAACGCGGATTATGTTGTTGTCCCGTATGTTTTGAATTTTAGGCCGGAAGCGTTTGTTGTTGGTCAATTGTCAATCGCGTTGTTTTTATTACAAAAAGAATTGATTCAAGGAATTCGCGACACGGCGGATTCAATCGCAAATTTTTCCGAAGCGTTTGGAAAAGTGAACCCAATTGGTGAAATCATTTCCGCGTCTTTAAAATTAATTGCACAAATTGCATACACAACGGCGGTGATTGTCGCACTTGTTCAAACAATAACGGATTTAATTAACCAATTTTTTCCGCCGGTTCGACGTTACCGGGCAATGACAATCAAAAAAATGTTTGAAGTTGGTTTGAATTATCTTGGTTTGAATTTTCAATCAACAATTTTCAACGATCCGACTTTTAAAAAATCTGTTTTCCTGCCATCAAAATCCAAACGCGGGGGAATATTTGGTGAAACCGACCAATTTGGACACCCAAACCAAAATAGTTCGGTTTATAATTTTGGCGATTTTATTCGTGTAATGTTGACAATGTTTAATGCCGACTACAAGATTGAAAACGGAACTTTTATTTTTGAACGTCGGGACTATTGGGATAACTTGTCAACGTATATTTTGCCGGACGTTGAAACAAATCAAACGGCGCGTTTGAGTGAATTACAATACAACACAAACGAATTTGTTAAAAATTATTTTATTTCGTTTCAAACCGACATTCAAGACCAAAACAGTTTGGAAAATTTCGCGGGTACAAATTACCAGGTTATAAACGAACCGATAACAATTAACAACAAATCAATGATTTCGGGCAAAGGTTTGGGACAAATTCGACCGCCATTTGCAAGAGCAACAAGAAAAAACGAATTGACCGCCTATGAAAAAACGTTGTTAAAGGTTGCAAAATTATGTGACACGGTTGTAAATACTTTGGGTGGAAATTCAAATCTTGGTCCATCAATTCAAAATCGCGCCGGAATGATGTCACTTTCGGCCGACACAACGACGGTCGATAAATTTCTTTTTATTGAAAATCAACAATTAGATACAAGTCAAATTTCCGCGCAATTACTTTGGGATAATTTTCACTTTATCGAATCGTTTGCGGAAATAATACAAAATGGACAAGTTTTCCACAATCAACATATTTTACAAACATCTGAAAAAGTACCGTTTTGTTTGTCGGACTGGAATGAACTTTTGAACAACAACAAGTTTACGACAACCGACGGGAAAACGGGTGAAATAATTTCAATTGATTGGGATTTTCAAAAGGGTTTGGCAAATATTCAATATAAAATCAAACAAGTTTATACGAAAAACATTAAATTAGTAATTAATGCGGGCGAATAACATCTTCGAGCAATCTTTGAAACTTGCGGAACAATACGCGAAGGACGTTGAAAACGTTCCAAAAATGTTTGATTTAATGTTGTCCGAAATTCTTCCGAAGGCAACAACGGAAGAAAAAATCAAATTGCAATCACTTGTTAAGGAGTCAAACAAAGTTATTGAAGAAGCGCGAAAAACTGGCGATTTTGTGAAAATAAAACAATCAATTGACGAATTAACGGCGAAACATGGGCGCAATAATAACACGTAGAGAATATACAAACGAATTCAGACCGGAAGTGACTTCCTGGTTATTGGGGAACGTTGGCGACCGAATAACGCTTGAAATTGACGTTGAAATTTCAATCAATGTTGATTCTGGTTTTTCAAATCCGTTCAATTCAAACGGTTCGAATCAAATCACACGTTCGACCGGCTCTTTTCTTGATGACGGTTTTTTTGTTGGTTCAAATGTTAGTTGGTCCGGAACTGGTTCGGGAACACCGTTCACGGGTTCGGGTGTTATTTCAACATTAACACCGACAACGATGCGATTGTCTTCAATTACGGGAACTTTTCCCGGTTCGGGTGACTATCCGTTCAACGATGGGACAACAGTCAATTTGTCGATGAATATTCAATCAACCGACAATGTTCAAGGCGTTAATTTTAATTATAATTTAATAGCAAATTCGGAAATCAATTCCGCGTCGTTAAATAGCTTAGTCGATGGAACAACACCGCGATTTGAAGCGGTTGGACTTGATCCGACCGACACGGTGACAATCATTCCATTGACACCGGTTGGATTCAATTCGGGACATTCCGTCTTCAGTTCTTCGATTGTTGGACTTGGAAAAACGGGACTAGTTCAAAAATTTAAAATTTCGGTTAATTTTCAAATAATTCCTTTATTTGATAATTTGTCGGACTTTCAAAACAATGTCGCGCCGTCTTTTTTGTTTGATTCCGATTCGTTGACGGACGTTTTCAAATTGCAATTTTTACCACAATTAAACAATCCAAACATTTCAATTTTTACCGATTCAACAACAACGGCGTTGTCCGGAAATGTTGGTTGGTTTGATGAAAATTTTAACGGGAATGCAACAATTTATTCAAACGTTGGTGTTTCGTACACAAACACCGACGGCGTAAATGTTGCGGGCGTTTCAAAAGACGAACCGACGAATTTTCAAATCACTTTGAATCAAACCGGTGCGTCCGCAACGTCAAAATATAAAATCGGATTTTTGACCGTACCGTTTGAAAAAGCATTGATTCAAGAAAACACAAAAAAGAATTATGAAAATTTGATGTTGAACGATTTGAATCAAGTTGTTGACCAGTCAACCACGCAATTCACATTCGCGGGATATGGCAACACTTCGGGCGCAAAAATGGGAATCCGTTTTGATTCCGTTTCAAATTCTGGTTCAACCGTATTTATTAACGGACAATTTCAACCAAACAATGACTTTATTACTTTTTTTGATTCAATTAACAAGTCGAATTGGAATTATATCTTTTATGTTTCGCTTGCAAACGAAACGCTTGCGTCAAATGTTTCGGATCGGACGACGTTACTTTGTGACTTCAATCAATTAGTCGAAGTTGCGCCTTCCTTCGTTTTAGGTGACGCAACAATTGAACTTTTGAATCATGCACAAGCAACAACAAACGTTGGTGTTTCGAATTATCTTGGAACAATTGAAGACGAAGTTTTGACCAAAACTTTGTTTTATTTGGACGCGTCAAAAACCGAATCGATTCAAACGATAAATTTCAAAGTCGAAGGATTCAACACCGTTGATGGTTCAACTTTTGATTGTGAAAACTACGAAATTGACACGTCCGGTTTCGATTTAGATTCAAACGGCGTTCAACTTTTCAACGTTGACACAACACGCGGTTTTCAAATGGTTCCAGGTGTTGAAAAAAACTTTGTGAAAATAGTTCGGGACCAAACCGAAGACGTTGGAACAAAAAAGGCTTTTTATTTTTATTATGCAATCCGTCCGCGTTGGGAGTATTGGATTAAAAACACAAACGTTCCAAACGATTTGATTGACGGAACAAAACAATTTGACGGGAAAAATCAAAATTGGGCGCGTCTTGATTCGGTGTTCAATTACTGGAAGTTAAGGTTTTCACTTGAAACAAAAATGACTTCCAACGCTTTGACCGTGAACACAAAAAATTCACAAAATCTTTACATTCGAACTTTTGATGAATCAACGATTTGGGACGGTTCAATAAATCATTACGACGAAACAAAGGCGGTCAATTTATACACCGGTTTGAATGCGGACGGTGTTCGCACAAATGCAATTCTTGAAGCGGAAAATACTTTGATTGAAGCGGATTTCGACCTTCAAGACGTTTCGGGGAATGTTGGGACAATTTCGGATTATTACGGTGTGATACGAATCGAAATTTTTCAAGAAGGCGGAATCAAAGGAATTGAAATGATTTCGACCGTTTTAGATAATGTAGACGGAATTTTGAAACCGGTTTCTGGTTCAACAAAATGTAAAATTGAAAAAATAAGCAACACAAAAATTCGTTTGTCCGCTTTAATTGATTATAATTTCTTAAATTTAAGCGGTGTCCAGTACAAAACGAGTGGAAGAATAGGTTTTAAGAATTTAACAACGCCGGGAATATACGGGCAACAATACGGCAACCAATACGCATAAAATATGGCGGACTTAGGAAGTAGAACAAATTTAGACACGGCAATCAATACGTTGTTGGACGATGCGCAACCGAATGAAGCAATTCAACCGTCGGATCACAACACGTTGTTAAAAAACGCACTTGATACGGTCGCGAACGGTCTTCCAAACACATTAAGAACAAACCCGGAAACGGGCGGACAAGATTTGGAAGTCACTTCGGGCGATAATATCGATTTTAAAAATTCGGGTTTTGTTGGCGCATTGACTTCGGGAACTTTGACCGGAAATCAAACTTATACTTTACCGGATAACACCGGAACGATTGCATTAACTTCGGACATCGTTTCGGGTGGGGGTGTTGTTGGGATTTCGGATTCTTCCGGAAGTTACACTTATTATTCAACTTATGCCCTTGCGGTAGCTTCGGCGGGTGCGGGCGACATAATCGAACAATTTGGCAATATTACCGAAACGGGGAATGTCACAATTACAATTCCGATTGGTGTTAGCGTAAACATGAACGGTTATACCTACACTTTGGACGGAAGCGACAACAGCGCGTTCGTTTATAATGGTGTAGGAACAAAAACAAAAATTATAAATGGAACCATTATAAAACAAAATAGTCCGACACCGAACGGTGGCGGTGTTGGTTTGGAAATTGGTCAAACGGCGGAATTGGATTTGTCCGGATTGACGGTAATTTCCGACGGTTTATATTGTTTGAACTTTAATACTTCTGGAAGTGGTCAAGGTTTAATCGTTGGCGGAATATTTTATTACACGGGAACCGGGACCGGATTTGGACACATTGTTGAAGGTAAAATGAAAAACGCCTTTTTTAATACAGGGACAAGTATTCTTCGTGTAATTGGCGAAAGTTTACAAGATTCAATGGTTTTGGGTGCGGTACAATTAGCAACCAACGGAGTTTTAAAGAATGTCAATATATATAATACTTTAGCAACACACGCTTTAAATCTTGCTGACGGTAAAGCATATAATTGTGAAGTATATTCGCAAAGTTCATACGGTATTTATTCCATTAGTAACAACAGCGAAGTATATAATTCAACCGCAAGAAGCGATTCAAATCACGGAATCCATTTGGGAAGGGGAAAGGCGTTCAATTGTTATGGATTTTCAAACGCAAATGTCGGCCTTTTTGTAAACCAATTAAACGCCGAAGCATATAATTGCACCGGCGAAAGTTCGGCCACCGCGGGTGCGGAATTAAGGATTGGAAAACTTGTGAATTGTATTGGAATATCAACATTTAATAACACAGCCGGACACGGGTTTTTGATTAACAACAACGGGGGAAAATTAATTAATTGTTTTGCACAAGTGACAAACGCGGGTGCGTATGCACTTCAAGGAACCGTCGCAAGAAATCTAACTTTTGCGAACTTAACCGGAACCGGAATGACAACTTTAATCGGAACGAATATAACAAACAATCAAACAAACACGCCGGACGCGTACGGGAATATCTTAATTTAATTTTTAAAAAAATGGCAAACACACTTAAACAAACGATTTTTCAAGTAATTCAAGAAGAAATTCCGGAACGAATGATTGTTCAATTTATAGATAATGAAGGAACATCGATGCAAAATATTGTTAATTATTCGGAATTAACACCGGAAGAAAAAACAACATTTGACGCGTTCAAAGAATTATCAATTTCAAAAATGGTTTAAAAAATGGCGAATAAAAGTTTTAAAATATTTGATGCGGAAACAATAAGCACAAGCCCAACGGCAAAAGAAAAGGTTTCCTCAAATTATGCAATTGCTTTGCAAATTGTTTGGACTGGATTCAGTGGAACCGCGTCTTTGGGTGTTGGTGTTTCAATGGATAATGTAAATTTTGACGATTTTCCATTTGTAGATACAAGCGGAACGCGAGTGACTTCAATTCCGATTTCGGGCGCAAGTGGTTCGGCAACAATTGAAATTGAATCGGTTGTTTCCGATTGGATAAAATTCACCGTTGACGGATCGAGCGCAACGGGGGGAACAATATCCGGTTATTATTCACAAATTGACAATCAAGACACTTACTAAAAATGGGACAAGTTTATAAAGGTGCATTAAAACAATCAAGCGGGGGCGGAACCGGAACCGATTCGGACGCGGTTCACGTGAACGTTGGTTCGGAAATTTCGGGCGTGACGGCAAAGGCAACACCAACAACAAGTGATTTGTTATTGATTGAAGACGTTGCGGATTCGAACAACAAGAAAAAAATCACAATTGGGGACATTCCAGGAACACCCGACGCGGACGCGATACACGTAAACGTGGCGAATGAAATCACGGGAATAACTGAAAAAACAACGGTTGACAATCAAGACGAATTTATCATTGAAGATTCCGGCGCGTCGTTTGTTAAAAAAAGCATTAAAAGAAAAACCATTGTTTCACCAATTGACAACACGGTTGCAAGTTCGGCAACATTGATACCAAACGTTGATGAATACGAACAAGAAACAATCACGGCGTTGTCAACGGCGTTGGCAATAAACGCACCAACGGGAACACCTTCCAACGGAATGAAATTGGTTTTAAGAATTACCGATGACGGAACCGGACGTGGGTTGACGTGGGACGCAATATTCCAAGAAATTGGGGTGACATTACCAACAACAACGACGGCAAATAAAACAATTTATATCGGTTGTATATACAACGCAACCGCAACAAAATGGGACGTTGTCGCAATAAAAGAACAAGCGTAAATGTATTATATAATTTCAAAAATAGAACTAGACGGAACGGACAGTTTGAAATATTCAGACTACGCAACAACCGAAAGTGATGAAGTCGCGATTCAAGTGAATGAAGACTATGACGCAACACTTGGGAAATTTTTGGCGGAAAATCGAACAAAATTAAACATCGGTGAAGCTAGCGTTTCAACATTTTTTGAAACAACTTCGTTTGTTTACGAAGCAAGAACACAAGTTGACAATGTTGACGATTTGAATCTTTTATCAATAACCGAATTCAATCAATTGTAAATGTCCGCACCAATAAAAGGAAATACAACGAGCGCGAACCCGACACCGGGCGCAAACTCATACAGTTTCACGCACAACCAAAACACGGGAACAAATCGGTTGTTGATTCTTCAATTGACAATGTCAAACGTTCGCACATATACGGGTTGCACATACGACGGTGTTGCAATGACGCAATTATACACAATCAATCGAGGCGGTTTAAGTCAAAGAATGGCGTTTTTTTATTTAGTTGATCCGCCAACGGGAAACAACACGGTTGTAATAAATTTCAACAATTCGGTTTGGAATCCGATTTCGATTCATGCGCGTTCGTTCACTGGTTCGGGCGGTATTGGTAACGAAGGCAAAACGGGCGGTCAAGCAACACCAAACACGCAAAGTTTGACCGTTTCGGACGATTCGTTGATAATCGCGACGGCGTGTTCCGTGAATGTTGTTTCAACGATTCAAATTCCACAAGGGGACAATCGAACGTTTGCAACACACAACACGAACCGACAAGTTGGAACGGGTGCGATTTCGGCAAATGCGGGATTTTCGGCGGGAACTGAAAACATTCGAACAACTTCAACTTCTGGAAGCGTAACAAACGACCGTGTTGAAATTTTAGGAATCAGTTCACCGGCAACAAACACCGACGGCGATTTCTTTATGTTAATGTAAAAACAAAATGACAAAGGCGTATTTTTATATAAAAAATTTATTCCAGGAAGCACAAACGAACGACGGAACAAAATGGCGTGTTGTGTTGGAATCTTTAAAAGTTGCCGGAGTTGAGCAATTGACAACCGCATTCACAACCGAACGCGACACGTCTTTGAATTTGCCTTTGTCCGCTTTTGAATACTCAAATTGTTCCGACGATGGAACAACAATTGACGCGTGCGAATTAGGCGGTTTAAATGATTCGTGGAACCCGTTTGTTTTGATGTTAAACGGAACTTATGACAACGTTGTCAATACTAAAAATAGGGGTTCGTTTCTTGCGTCGAATTCTTCTAATCTTTACGGAATTGAGGGTTTTGGATTTGGGTTTGACAATTTATCGGTTCCAATCAACGACATTCCTTCGGGCGGTTCAACCGGCGCAAGTTCAAACGGTGCGTTTTTTGTAAACTTTGACGAATCGCAAAACTTTGAATTTATTATAAAAGTAAAGCAAACCGACAACGCCGGAACAACAACTTTAAAGGAAGACCAACACCTTTATTCGTACACGGCGACAAGTTGTTCATTTGTATATAATTTTCAAGACATTTTTAACACGGGACCAGTTATCACACAAAACGAATACGCCTTTTTAAGTGGCGGTTCGGCGGGGTGGGTTGACTTTGCTTGCGGTTCTTCGGGCGGTGCGTTGGGTGACGATCCGATTGTCACGCAATCATTTTGCACCGTACCAACAACACCGGAAATTCCGCAATCAATTGTTTCGGAAGACCTGGAAGAATGTTGCTATCAATCGCCGGTTTTAGCTTCGACAACTTCGAACGATAACTTTAAAAACGATATTAATTCATTTTTATTCAAAAGAAATTTTTCTTCGGAATCAATCACATTAACGCTTCAGAAAAATGGGACAACAAACATTCCAATCGTCAACGACGATTACGGAATATATTATGACTTCGGAACGTTTTTGGATTTCCCGAACTACAAAGGAATTCAAATACAATGGCAAAAGGTTTTATTATTGCAAGGAACCGGAGTTTATAGGCTTAAGGTTGAATCAACCTTTTTAACTGGTTCAACAACAACTTATTCAATACCTTTTAAACTTGATGAATACACGCAAGACAAAGCGAACGGAACATTCCGAATCCAATCAATTCAAAATGGTTTTCTTCGTCACCTTGATTTTGATTATAAAAATATTAATTGGTTAGACGGTTTAAGGGTTCCAGGTTTCTTCGGAAACCGGCAAACTGAATACGAACAAGAATTTGTTCTTTATGCAAACCGCGATTCAAAACAAGTTCGGTCGGAATTAATCAACACTTACGTTTGTCAAACAATGCACGTTCCAGATTGTATAACGGATCTTATTATTGAGTATCACAATTTTGGAAACGAATTGTTCTTCACGGACTACAATTTAAACAACCATAAAAAGACGTACATTCAAAAGAAAGTTGTTTTTGATTCAATGGATTCTATTGAATACAAGGACACGACAACTTTTGCGCCTTTACAATTAAACTACAAAGATTTTAATCAAAATTTTGTCAAAACAAATTGTTAAATTAACATTTGTTGCATTTTATCGAAAATTCATTTTTTTTACGGAAACGTTTTGCAATTAAAAAACTTTTTTGTATTAAATTCGTACGGTAAAGGGAAGGGAAGTTTTTTATTTCAATAACAATTTTTTAAATTCGCCATGATTAAACACGAGCGAATGGAAAATAATTTTTTGGTTGATGTCGTTGGCGATTTTATTCTTGTTTTTATTAGCATTACGGGTACTTTTATCGGCCTGGATTCGTTACCACAAGAAGAAACATTGATTCAAATTATAAACACGACGGAAGCAACAACAACAATTGATTCCATTCAAAAAATAATGACAATTTTTTCTTTGTGTATTTCTACAATCGCGGGTTTTATTCCCATAATCAAATTTTGCAAGCGTAACAAAAACAAATAATTTTCGTATTTGGGCGCGGTATGAAACGAATAACAATTTGCGCGAACAAAATGAACAACAAAAAGTTTTTTAAATTATTCAAAAAACTATTGTTTGTTTTTTACTTTTCTTTTTTAATTTATCGGTTGATTTTGTATTGTTTAAAAGTTTTTTAAAATGTTAGTATATAAAATTAGAGAACTTTTAATGTTTTAAAATAACTTTAAAAAAAACACAATGTCAAAAAATTATAATTGGGGAAAAACAAGTTTGAAAAGAATGCAAGGAATCGACGAACGTTTGGTTCGTGTTTTATTCAGGGCGATTCGTATCGCGTCAAAGAAAAAGGACGGAATCGACATGACAATTCCTCAATTTGGCGGATTGAGAACGGCCGACGAACAAAACAAATTGTTTGAAAATGGTTTCAGTAAATGCGACGGTTACGAAAAAAAATCATATCATCAAAGCGGTCGAGCGGTTGACGTTATTCCATACATTAAAGGAAAAAACGTTTATAAAATGGAAGAAACAGAAAAACAACTTGCGTTCCACAAGGTCGCCGTTTGTATGCTTGAAGCGTCCAACAAAGAAGGCGTTCGGTTAAATTGGGGCGGAAATTGGTCTTCCTGGTTGGACCGTCCACATTTTGAAATAAGAAATTGAACACAATTATTATGATAAAAAAATTATTTGACATGGTTCCGAAACTTGATCCAATGGTTTCGAAGGTGACAACGAACGCGAAACATCGCAAAATCGCGAAATTGGTTGTTCGTGTCATTCAAATCGGTGCGGTTGTTTACTTATTAAAAAAAGGTTTAATTGATAGTGACCAGGCCGTTGAAATAATAAAAGATTGATTGATTCTTTTTCGTTTATTCATGGCGATAAAGTTGTGTTTTAAGGGGATTCCTTCGGGTTTTCCCTTTTTTAATTAAAAAATATTAGTGAACGTATTTGTTTAGTAAGTTAAAAAAATATATCTTTGATAAAAAAACACAACGTTATGGAAAGTTTAAACAAATTAATAAAAGAAAGAAAAGAGTTGACAAAAGCATTAAAAAACGGTGACATAACTACAAACGAATATCAAAGTTTTTATTATTCGTATAGTCAAAGGATTAAAAAATTAAATCAAACACAACTAAAATGAAGGACAAGCGATTCAAAATAAAAAACGAAAATTTGTTTTTTGCTTTATTGACATTATTGGCAATTTTCACAAGCGGTTTATTTTATTGCGAAAAACTTTTCTTATTTATTAAATCACTATTTAAAAAGGATCACAAATGAATTACGAAGAATTAAAACAACAAAGAATCGACGAACTGGAAAAGAAACTTCGGAACAATGAATACGTTCGGGTGTGGAATGTTATTCCGTACCGTTTCGAATTGCGCGACCGTCTTGTTGACGATGAACGCGCGTCCGAATATATTCGAGAATGTATCGACTTAGCAAATGACACAATTTAAAACAATCAAAAACAATTAATAAAAATGCAAGCAATCAAAAACAACATTGAACAACGCGTTCAAGAATTAACAAAGTATTACTACGAAAACCCGGAAAAAATTGCAACAATTAATCTACTGGAAGAACTTGCGGACGCGGTTGACTTTTATCAAAAACAAGTCGCGTCGTATTATTGCGCAATTGACTGGAATCGACAACAAGGATTTACCGCGTCGGCAAAAGTTCGATTTCATAACTGGGAAATCAAGAAAAAGACGTTGACACGACTTCAAAACAGATATAAAATTGTCTTGGAGTTGTTATACGAAACAAGATAAAACCACAAACAAATACCACACAATGAAACAAGAATTGAAACAAATCGCAAAACCCGAATCGGTTCATTCGGTTGCGCGTAAAATCAGAAATCACGAAACCGCCTTCCATAGGGCGGTGCGAACCAAAAGTTTGAAATTTACGGAATTTAAAAAATTTTGTGAACTATGCGACGCAACAATTGTTGTTCGTAAACACGACGGAACGGAAATAAAAGTTTGATTGACGTTTGTCAATGTTGATAACTTTTATAATTTTATAATAACTTTTAAAACACAACAAAAATGAGTGAATCAAAAACACATTGGAAAAACAATTTCGATTATACCTACTTAGGGGGATATTCAATCGAAGACGAAGACCTTGAATTGACAATTTTAAAGGTTCAAAATGAAATGGTAAAGGGACAAAGCGGACGCGATGAATCTTGCATGGTAATTTATTTCGAAGAACTTGACAAAGGAATGATTTGCAACAAGACGAACGCGAAGACAATCACAACCGTTCACGGAACGCCATATATTGAAGAATGGCCGGGCAAAAAAATACTTCTTGGAACTGAACGCGTTTCGGCGTTTGGTGAAACAACCGACGCACTACGAATTCGACAAATTAAGCCAAAAACAAAGGTTGATCCTTCGCAAGCGGTCGCAAGGTTAAAAGGCGCTTTGGACATGGCCGACCTTCAATCAATTTGGAAGTCTTTGACAAAGGCCGAACAACAAAATAAAACTATTATTAACACTAAAAACACAATGAAGAATGAACTTAATTAAAGATTTAGAGCAACGCACCGAAGAATGGAAACAAATCCGAAAAGGTTCAATCGGTGGAACCCGCGTCAAAACGGTAATGGCGAAAAATAACCTTCCATTGGTTGACGAATTAATCGCGGAAAAACATTCAGATTTGATTGAAGAAACATTCGTGAATGACGCAATGCAACGGGGAATCGATTTGGAACCGTTTGCAATTGCGGAATTTGAAGACCGAATCGAAATGAAGGTTGATTCGTTTGGACTTGTTACAAACGATGATTTTCCAGGTTGTCACCTATCACCGGACGGATTGATTCTTGATGGTTCCGGCGTACCTTTGTCGGGTGTTGAAGTGAAATGTCCGTCAACAAAAAAACACGTTGAATATATTCGAACAAACCGCATTCCGGCGGAATACAAATTCCAAGTTTATCACTATTTTACAATTTGCGAAACGATTGAATCAATGTATTTTGTTTCTTATGATCCGCGTTTTGAAGTTCGACCGTTTCACTTTATAAAAATAACACGCGAAGAACACGCGGACCAGCTGGAAGAATTTGAAACCAAACTTTACAAATTTATTGATAAATTAAGTGAATACGAATCCGCAATAATTGACACTTTTTAAAATGAATCATATTTCATTATTTAGTGGAATAGGCGGTTTTGACTTGGCGTCTGAATGGATTGGTTGGAACAACATTGCAAGTTGTGAAATCAATCCGTTTGGTCGTAAAGTTTTAAATCACTATTGGCCGGACGCGTTACATCACGACGACGTTCACACATTCACAAAAAAATTATTAAATGAAAAAATTAAAAACTGGAATTCAAAAGACGTTATTTTGTCCGGCGGATTCCCTTGTCAACCGTACTCACAAGCCGGAAAACGAAAAGGAAAAGAAGACGAACGTCATCTTTGGCCGGAAATGCTTAGAATCATTCGCGAGATTCGACCGCGTTGGATCGTGGGCGAAAACGTTCGCGGGCTTGTTAATTGGAACGGGGGATTGGTATTCGACGAAATCCATTTTGACTTGGAAACTCTCGGGTACGAAGTGCAATCGTTTGTTCTTCCAGCTTGTTCCAAAAATGCACCGCACCGACGCGACCGAATTTGGATTGTTGCCTACACCAATGACACAAACACGGGATCGGACAATCGAGGAAACGAAGGAACGGCAAAAGAAATACGGCGGAAAAAAACGGGCGATGTACTTGGAACACTTTGCGACGTTGGGAATGTTACCGACGCCGAAATGCCAAAAAGCGCGGGGAAATTCATCAAGAAATCGAGGAAAAGCAAATTTAACGGACAAAATTGCGGAAATATACAAACCGGTTTCGAAAAGTTCCCAACTCAACCCCCGATTTGTAGCGGAAATGATGGGATTTCCCGCGAATTGGACGGAATTACCTTTCCAAAATGGCGAAACGAATCAATTAAAGCGTACGGAAACGCCGTCGTCCCGCAAGTAGTATTTGAAATTTTTAAAGCAATTCAGAAATACAACGAACTTGAAAAATAAACCCAAAATTCAATTGTCCATGTTCCCGCAATTCATTTGTGAAATTTGCGGGGACAAATTGGACCACAACGGGACAACTTGTCAAGAATGCGCAACCGCCTGGATAAAAAAACTTAACGAAAAAACACCAATCAATCAAAATGCAAATTAATAAGGAACTTGTTTGGAATGCAATGCAACACATTCAAAAACAACAATTCACAATGAACGAATTGTTCAAATCAATAGCCGAAGAAATCGAACAAGAAAACGGAAGCTATCCGAAAATTTTTAGATACAACGATATTATTCAAACGGCCGTTATTGTGACGGGAATCACAATCAATCAACTAAAATCCAAAACACGCCTTCGATCCGTTGTTTATGTTCGTCAAGCAACGATTTATTTGATACAAAAATACACGCCTTTGACAATGCTTAGAACGGGACAAATTTTCAACCGTGACCATTCTACCGTAATTGCTTCAGTTAAGCGCGTAAACGACGCGAAAAACGGTTACAACGAACATTTAAAAGAGGTTTTGGAACTCATTGAATCTTGTTTGTTGACCGAAAACCCAATTTGAAAAGGCGAAAAGGCGAAACAATACCGTTCAACTTATTTCCTATTTAATATTATTATATTCTTTATTTATTTATTAGTAATTTAATCCGCCAAAATAAAGGAAAAAGAGAATAAAAGAATATAAAAGTATAATAAACATTAGGGTTTGAACGATGGCGGACTTGAAAATAAAAATCCGCCAACAAACGCCAAAAAACCGCCGTTTATTTTTAATTTTAAAAACACAACTTTATTAGAAAATGAAAATAACTTGTTACAAGTCACTATTTAATCCGAAAGCGGGTGACTTTCAAATCCCAGTTGAAAAAGCATTTAGCCGAATCAAAAACGGTTCATCAAAAATACTTCTTGAAAAAATCCGAACCGTTGAAAACAAAGACGAAAAAAACAAATTAAAACAACAACTTCCGTGTTATTTATTTGCGGGAACGTTTTCCGCAAGAAACGACAATTCGATTGTTGAACATTCGGGATTAATTGCGTTGGACTTTGACGGATTTCCCGACAAAAAAACTTTTAAGACTTGGCGCGATACATTGGAAGCGGACGAACACACAATGTCGGTTTTTACTTCACCAAGCGGGGACGGACTGAAGGCAATCGTAAAAATTCCAAAATGCGACCGCGACGAACACAAATTGTATTTCACCGCATTAGAAAAGTATTTCGATTGTGAATATTTCGACACGTCTTGCAAAAACATATCGCGGGCGTGTTACGAATCGTATGATCCGAAAATATTTGTTAACCTTGAATCAAAACTTTGGACGGAAAAAACCGAAGAACAAGGATACCAATTCACCGACCGCGAACCGCAAATTGTACTAAAGGAAACGAACGAAATAATTGAACGCCTTTTGAAATGGTGGAACCGTGATTTTGGACTTGTAAAGGGTTCAAGAAATAACAATCTTTTTATTCTTGCGTCTTCGTTTAATGAATACGGCGTTGACCAGTACGTTGCGGAATCGACAATTTTGTCGCAAATCGTTGGCGGTTCAATGCCCGAAAAAGAAGTTGAAAACGTTATCAAATCCGCATATAAAGCGCGTCACCAATTCGGAACAAAATATTTTGAGGACCGCAAGACATACCGACAAATTGAAACGCAAGTCAAACGCGGGGTTCCGATGGAAAAAATTCAAGACGCAATCCCACAAGCCGACGCGCAAACAATCGACGCAATCAAGAAAAGTTCAAAAGACATCATTTTTTGGTTTATGGTTGAAACCAGGCAAGGTGAACGCGTTGTGATTGACAACGTTCAATTAAAATTGTTTTTGGAAAAAGAAGGATTCTTCAAGTTTTATCAAGAAAAATCAGAAACGCCAATTTTTATAAACATAAAAGAAAACATCGTTCGAAATTCAAGCGCGACAAAAATCAAAGATTTTGTTTTGAATTACTTATTCGACCGAAACGAACTTCAAGTTTGGAATTATTTAGCGTCAACAACAAAATACTTTACCGACGTTTTTTTGTCGTTCTTGGAATCAATTGAATTAAAAATGCAAACCGATTCAAAAGACACGGTTTACCTTTATTTTCAAAACGGTGTTGTTGAGGTTAAAAAAGACGAACAAAGATTTTTAGATTTCATGGATTGCGACGGGTACATTTGGGAAGACCAGATAATCAAGCGCGAATACAAAGCAAGCAAAACCGACGCGAACGATTTTAAAAAGTTTGTTCACCGAATAAGCGCGGACGAACAAAAACGAATTCAAACGATGGAATCAACACTTGGTTATCTTATGAGTTCGCACAAGGACAAAACCGACCAAAAATCAATTATTTTCAATGACCAAGAAATATCCGACGGTAATCCGAACGGCGGTTCCGGGAAGTCTTTAATTTTAACCGCATTAGGGCAATTCAAAAAACTTGTCACAATTGACGGGAAATCATTCGACGCGAACAAATCGGATTTCGTTTACCAACGTGTCAACCTAGATACACAAGTTTTGGCGTTTGACGATGTCAAAAGAAAATTTAATTTCGAATCGTTGTTTTCGTTAATTACGGAAGGAATCACGGTAAACAGAAAAAACAAAGACGAAATTTTTATTCCCTTTGAGAATTCACCGAAAATAATAATCACAACGAACTATGTAATTGACGGCGCGGGATCTAGTCACGACCGACGAAGACACGAAGTTGAATTGTTTCAATATTTCAACCAATTCCGAACGCCTTTGGACGAATTTGGAAAACTTTTGTTTGACCAATGGGACGTGAACGAATGGCACAAGTTCGACGCGTACATGATTAATTGCGTCAAATTGTTTCTAAATTTTGGATTAATGAAACCCGAATCAATTAACGCGAACACGAAACGTTTTATTCAATCAACATCAAAAGACTTTTTCGACTGGATTCAAGACGATTCACTTCCGCACAATTGCAAGGTTTACACGTCGGAAATTGTTGACGATTTCAAAAAGGAATTTTCAGATTTTTCGAAAATATCGAATCAACGCTTTATTTCTTGGGTGAAAAACTATTGTAATTTTAAAGGGTACGAATACGAAGCGTTTAAAACACCGCGACGCGGTTTTCAGATACTAACAAAAAAACACGACACAATCGACGGTCAACCATTACCGTTTTAAAAACTTTAAACAATGTCAAAAATACTTATTACAAAAATGAAGGTTGAAAAGGGTTCAATCGAAATATCTGAAGCGAAAATTGTCGATTCGAACGGAAACCCGACAAGAAACATCGCAATCAACGAATCGTTTGCGGTTGCGTTAAAGGGTTCAATAATTAATTTGGATTTGTCACACCTAAACGAAAAAGACAATGTTTAAACTTCGCGAAATCCAAGAACAAAAATCAACCGAACTGAAAAAAGTTGTTCGAAAACATCGCATTGGAATCCTTGCGGGTGAAGTTCGAAGCGGAAAAACATTGACCGTTTTAGCAACGGCCGAAAAGCTACTCAAAAAACACGTTCTTTTTTTAACCAAAAAACGCGCAATGTCTTCGATTTTATCCGACTATAAACTTGCGGGATTTACGTTTAAACTAACTTTAATCAATTACGAATCAATTCACAAAGCCGACACAAAATCGGTTGACCTGGTTGTTTGTGACGAATCGCACACAATGGGCGCGTTTCCCAAACCGTCCAAACGAACAAAGGCCGTTCGCGATATTGTCGCAACAAATAAACTTGATTTGATTCTAGCAAGCGGAACAATTCACCCGGAATCGATTGCGCAAATATTTCATCAACTATTCGTGTCCTATTATACGCCGTTTAAAAGCGTGAATTTTTATCATTGGGCAAAAAGATATGTTGATGTCTACAAGATAAAAATCAACGGTTACGACGTGAACCAATACGACCGAACACACGACCAGTTGATTGAAGAAGTTGTCGCGCCGTTAAAAGTGACAATGACACAAAATGAAGCGGGATTCACTTCGAAAGTTTTTGAGAACTTCGAAACGGTTGAACTTCGTCCAATTACTTATAAATTAATAAACCAACTAAAAAAAGATTTAGTAATTGAAGGGAAAACCGAAACAATTCTTGCGGACACGTCGGTAAAATTGCAACAAAAACTTCATCAACTCTATTCGGGAACAATAAAATTTGAATCTGGAAACCGAACCGTGATTGATCCGACAAAGGCGGAATTCATTGCAAAGAAATGGAACGGTCAAAAAATCGCGATATTTTACAAATTTGTTGCGGAACTGGACGCAATTAAATCCGTTTATGGCGATAATATCACGACGGATTTAGACGAATTCAACGCAACCGGTAAAAGTTACGCGGGGCAAATTGTTTCTTCGCGTGAAGGCGTTAATTTAAGCAAAGCGGACGTTTTGGTTTTTTACAACATCGATTTTTCCGCCGTGTCTTATTTTCAAGCGCGGGACCGCCTAACAACAAAAGAACGAACCGAAAACAATGTTTTTTGGATATTCTCAAAAGACGGAATCGAATCCGCAATTTATAAGGCCGTGTCGAAGAAAAAAGACTTTACATTGAAGGTTTTTAAAAATTATTTGAAATAAATTAATGAATGTATTTGTTCACTAGAATAAAAACACTATATTTAAAAAAAACACAACTAAAATGAATCAAAAACAAATTATTAAAGAACTGGAAGAACTTGTCAAAATGGCAAGTTTTCCCGTTCCGTATGAAGACGATACGGAACAAACATTTCGAGCCGTCGAAGTTGGCGACATTGAAAAAATAATTGACAAAATAAAAAACGCAACAAAATGAAAGACATTCACGAACTTTTGGAATCGTTGGTTCAAACATACAACGAACGAAAACCAATGAAATACGAAGACCTTCGCGACCTTATCGCACAAGTTGACAATAAAAAATTGGTTCATCAATTTATTGAAGTTTACGAAAATAAAGAACAATTGAATTTTATACATTTAAGAAGTTTAGAAAACTATATTCAATACAAATTAACGGCAAATGAAAGCGGTCAATAGTTTAAGCGGGGGGAAAACATCGTCTTTTATTGCGTCAAATTATCCGGCGGACCACAACGTTTTTGCACTGGTGAGAACCGATGACAAAAATTGTTTGTTTCCGGACGCAAAGGTCCGTCAAATGGTTTCGGATCGCATTGGAACCGAATTTGTTGGAACGTTGGAAATAGACGCGATAATTTACACGATGTTGGATTTGGAACAATTTATTGGACACAAAATTGAATGGGTGACGGGTGAAACGTTTGAAAATGTTATCAAATCACATTACGAATATTTGCCAAACGTGACGCAAAGATTTTGCACAACCGACATGAAATTGAAACCCCTTTTTAATTGGTGGCTTAACAACATAAACGAACCGATTGAAATGCGAATCGGATTTCGCGCAAATGAACAATCCAGGGCGAAAACAATGATTGAAAAAACAAATAAAAACGGTTTGTCGGAATTCAAACACGTTGTCGGTAAGTCGAAAAACGGAACACGAAACAAATGGAAAATGACCGGTTGGCAAAAACCATCTTTTCCGTTGATTGAAGACCGGATTTTCAAAGATTCAATCGAACAATATTGGAAGGACAAACCGGTGCGTTTCGCATACATGAACAATTGTGTTGGTTGTTTTCATCGTTCACCGGCTTTGTTGAAATTAATGTCGGAAAAATATCCAAATAAATTTAATTGGTTTATTGAAGCGGAACAAAACGAAACAAGAACGTTCAAAAACGGGACAACATATCAAAAAATAAAAAATAGTTTTAAACAAACACAATTGTTTGAAGACGATTTCAATGAATGCGATTCGGGTTATTGTGGACTATAAAACAAAAAAAACAATGACCGAATCGAAAATTCAGAAACAAATAATTGACAACTTTACGGATCGCGGGTTCATGGTTATTAAGCTAATGAAGACCAACACAAACGGAATTCCGGACTTGTTGATTTTAAAAAATGGAATCGCGAAATTTGTTGAGGTGAAGAAACCAGGCGGAAAAATATTACAACTACAAAAATACCGAATCAAAAAACTTCGGGAACAAGGATTTGACGCGGTTGTGATGGACGGAATTGATTCAATAATTTATTAATACATTATGAGCGAAAACAGTCTAATTCGAAAAGAAAAAAAAGGAAATTCACGTTCGTTCGAAGTCGTTGAATTTGGCAAAAAATACATTATTTTTGAGAAACGAACAAAGCGCGGGAAATGGATTCGGTTCGGAAGAATGCGCATTGAATAATTAAATTAATAACTATAAAAACCAATAAACAAATGGAAATCAAAGGGACAATCGTTCAAGTCAATCCGGTCGAAACGGTCGGAAAAAACAACTTCAAGAAATCAACAATTTGGATTGAAACGGCGGACCAATATCCGCAAACAATTGAAATCGAATTTGTAAAGGACAAAGCCGACGAAATTCAATCGTTAGCACTTGGAACCAATATCACCGTTCAAATAAACATAAACGGCCGAAAATGGACCAGTTCGGAAGGTGTGACAAAGGTTTTTAATTCAATTCAAGGTTGGCGATATGAAACCGATTTTTAATCCAAAAACAAGTGAAAAACGCAAAAAAATTGTGTTGGAACATATAAAAGAACACCGCGAAGCAATTGACAACGTTCAAACATGTTTGGCGTATCACCCGGAAATCGACCTTGAAACATTTCAAAAACGATTCAACGCACTTGAAAGAAAACATCGACGATTAATAGCAACAATAACGCTTTATGAAACAACAAAAAAAAGTAATTAGTACGGAAGAACTTCCAACAAAATTCGGTTGGCCGTTTTGGATCATTTATTATTTAATACTTGACAAATTAAACGCAAACGCGACCGCCTGGATTGTTGGCGGTTCCGTTCTTTTTGTTTGGGTTCTTTTATTCGGGTTTATAAAAAGTCAGGAAGAATCGTTTTCAATACTCAAATTAAAAACAGCTATTCAAAAATGGATTTTGGAATGATTATCCAGGTTGACAACATAATTGAACAAACAATCGTTCAAAAGGATTTGGAAGAAAACGAAATCGAAACGCAAACAATCGAACCCAAAAACAACACCGCAAGTTTTATTGTTGTTAACTACACAAAACCAATTGAAAACGCGGTCGATTTTGTTCGTTGGAATGCGGACAAAATCGTCACGTTTGACCAATGGCGAAAAGGGTTTTTTTAACTAATTTTAACAATGGTTCAAAAGCGTTTGGTGTGAATAAATGTTTGTCAAGAAATGTTGATTATCATTTTTTCTCAATTCTAATAATCAACGTTTTGTTTTGAAATAACGTCTAGTGTAAAATGCGTTTTAATGCTTTTTATACCGTGTTAGGCACAGTTTATCACCGATAAAATTAATAGAATGGAATTAAACACAGTACATAATATAGATTTTTTAAATAATGATTTGCCAGATAAATGTGCAAACTTGATAATTGCAGACCCTCCATATTTTGAGGTAAAAGGGGACTTCGATTTTGTTTGGGATAGCTTTGAGGATTATTTAAAAGACGTTGAAAAATGGGCGATTGAGTGTAAAAGGATTTTAGCAGATAACGGGACTTTGTTTTGGTATGGTGATGATAAAAAAATAGCTTATGCACAAATTTTAATGGATAAACATTTTAACCTAATAAATAACTTAGTTTGGAATAAGGGAATTTTTATGGGGTTAGAAAAAAGTGAGGGGTTAAGAAGTTTTGCACCTTGTACTGAAAGAATATTAATGTATGGAAGTTTAGCGCAAGATACAACGGGTCGTGATTTTATAGAAGAAAAATACATAGCACCAAGAAACCCATTTAGCAGAGAAATATACAAAGGGATGAAAAAGTATAATTTACGAGAAATTGATTTTAGAAAATTAAGACCAAGCAAAAACGGCAATTTGACGGGGTGGTGTAGTAATATAATATTGGGAAGTAGTAACCCAACGCAAAAAGATTGGGAATTAATACAAACGATTATAAAAAGTAATAAAAAATACGAGGAACTACGCAAGGAATACGAACATTTAAGACGACCATTTAACAACGTTTTTAAATTACAAGAAGTTTTAAATTTTAGTAACGAACAAGCAAAAACAGGTGCAAAATACGACCACGATACGGTAAAACCCGAAACATTAACAAGAGCGATAATTCTAACTTGTTCACGTGAAAATGATTTAGTAGTTGTTCCCTTTGCAGGAAGTGGTACAGAGTGTGCTATGAGTGTTAAAGAAAAACGTAATTTTGTAGGTTATGAGATAACAGAGAAACACGCAAAGATGGCACAAGATAGAGCGAATAAAATATTAAAAGAACCTACGTTGTTTTAATTGTGCCTAACATACAAATAAAACCCGTTTTAATGGGTTTTATATATTGTTAAAAGCCGTTTTAATGGCTTTATTTTTAATTATAACAATGAGTAAAAAAAAGTATATATTTTTAATTTATGCCGACAATTATATTGTTTGGAATGATGAAAAACAAGATTTTAATCACAACGACACATATAAAGGAACGTTTTTAGACGCGCATCAATACGCTAGAAATAAATACGGAAAATATTATACTTTGCATAAAAAACAATTAAATAAAATGCCGAAAACATATAAAATCGAAATAACCGAAACACTACAAAAACAAATCGAAATCGAAGCAAATTCACCCGTTGACGCGTCGATAAAAGCACAAGAACAATGGAACGAAGACAAAATCATTTTGGATTCTGAAGACTTTGTGAACGTAGAAATAAAAGTGATAAAACAATAAAACACAATGACGGATCAAGACAAAGAAATATTGGAAACCGAACTATTCAACAAAGTTTTATTAAATAGAATCGAGCAAAAACGCGACGAAATAAAACAACTAAAATTGACCAATTACAAGCTAAAAACACAACTAAAAAAACAATCCGGTTCCCAGTTAATCAAAGAAATTTTCGCCTTTGTCGGAATGATTTCAATCGCTATTTTTACACTTTTCGCACTTTATAAAGCGTTTTTGTAAATTCGTACAATGAGCGAAAACCAAAAAATCAAGCTAACACGTAAACAAATTACAACGCTTATTTCTATCGTTGTCCTATTCCTTAGCGGTGAAACTTTCGTCGGTGCGAAACTAATCGAATCCAAAATTCAAGACTTTTCACGTCCTGAAATCAATCCGTATTTCGTCGGTTTCTTTATCGAAAAAGCATCAAAAAAAATGCGATTTAAGCACCTGGACGGTGAAATTTATCGACCAATAATCGACGAAAAAACCGGCCGATATTTCATTATTTTAGACAACAATCAACGCGTTTTTTGTTATTAATTCGGGGCGAAACAAACTTTTTTTCCCGCCTTTTTTTCTGAAGTCAATCCGCCTTTTTCATTTTTTGCCGTTTTAGTTCTTCCAAAATCAACATTTTTTGTCGGGCGGTTTGATTTGTTCCGCCGTTTTTAGGTTCGTTCGCCTTGTATTCGCCTACAACTCCGCCTTTTAAAGTAAAGGTTTAATTAATCTTTGTATTTTGATTAGTATCAATTAGTTACCTTACTATTATTATATATTAATTAGTTTACTTTTCCCCTTTTTGGCGGAGTGGCGGAGTAGTCTATATAATAAATAAAATAAAACAAGTTTATGAAATAGGAAATAAGTAAAAGAAAATCTTTGCCCATGCGCCAAACCGCACATTTGAAAAATTCGAGAAAATTTGCGTAAATTAGTTGAAATCGAAAAAGGGAAATTCGAACATGAATTTTAAAATTAAACCAGGCCGTCCAAGAAAAATAAAATCAGTTGATGAACTCATTGAACTTTGGAACAAATATGTTGACGCGATTAATTCCGATGACAACAAATGGAAGTTGGTTGATTTTAGAGGTAAGGACGCAAAACGCGTCGAAGTACCTCACACCGTTCCGATGACAAAAATTGGATTTGCTAATTTTTGCGGTTGTCACAAATGGGAAGTTTTAAAAGATTTGAAGGAAACAACAAAAGAATTTTCGGAAGTCATTACGCATATAGAAAAATTGATTTATCAACACAAGTTCACCGGCGCTTCAGTTGGTGCGTTCAATTCTTCAATTATTGCGTCCGATTTAGGTTTGAAAAATCGAACCGAAAACACCAACAAAACCGAACTAAATATTTCCGTGTCCGACGGACTTGACAAAAAACTTGATGACTTGATTTCGGATTGATGAAACTTTCAAAGCTATTCGAAAAAATTGCGGGCGGTTTCAAACAAAATCGTTTTGTAATTAATCAAGGCGGAACCAGTTCGGGCAAAACTTATTCAACATTACAATTTTTGATTGTTTGGTCTTTGAAATCGGATCACAACAAATTGGTTTCAATTGTTGCCGAATCGATTCCACATTTAAAGCGGGGCGCGTATCGCGATTTCTTAAAAATATTAATTGAATCAAACCTTTACCAGGAAGACAAACACAACAAGACGGATTTCACATACAAATTAGGTTCGTTTTATTTCGAATTCTTTTCGGCCGACAATGACGCAAAACTTCGCGGGGCGCGTCGTGACGTTCTTTACATTAACGAATGTAACAATGTAACTTGGGACGCATTCACACAATTAGAAATCCGAACCCGTGACAAAATATTTTTGGACTTTAATCCCGTGTCCCGGTTTTGGGTTCATTCGAAATTGATGAATCCAAACAATTCATATTCGTTTATAAAATCAACCTATCTTGACAACGTGGACCATTTGACCGGACAACCGTTGTTGGAAGAATCAATCATTAAATCGATTGAATCGCGCAAACCCGTCTATGATTCGGACGGGAATATTTTGAACGGTGACGAACAATTCTGGAAGGTTTACGGATTGGGCGAAGTTGGTTCGATGGAAGGCGTTATTTTCAACAATTGGGAAACGGTCGATTCAATTCCCGACGTTGGCAAATGGTCGGCGTTTGGTCTTGACTTTGGTTTTACGAATGATCCGACCGCAATTGTTCGCGTCGTGTATCAAGGCGGGGACTTATGGATTGAAGAACTTTGCTTTGAACCTGGATTGACAAACCCGGAAATTGTTGAAAAATTGAAATTGGTCGGAGTTGGAACGCTTGATGACATAATCGCGGATTCTTCGGAACCGAAATCAATTGCGGAAATTCGTCGCGGTGGGTTTCGTGCGTGTCGAGGTGTCAAAAAGGGACCGGATTCAATCACAAACGGAATTGATATTTTGAAACGCTATCGAATAAAAATTCACAAAAAAAGCACTAACTTGATTGAAGAATTTTCGAATTACCAATGGTTCAAAACAAAAGACGGGGAATATTTGAACAAACCGATTGACAACTTCAATCACGGAATTGACGCAATTCGATACGTTTGTTTTGATAAAATTGGAATGAATCGACAAATCAAAAAAGGAATAAAACGAAGAAATTGAATGACAATCAAAACGCAAATACTTTGCAAGGAACAAACCGAACACGATTCAACACCGCGCGAATATTGGGAAAAGTTTGAATTTGATATTCGGTCGTATGTTGCGCATTCCGAACACGATTTCGGATCGGTTTTGTATTTGTCCGGATTGCTTGTTTCGGTTGTGATTAAATTATCTTTTGAAGAATTATCCGAAAAATTACAAATTTTTAATAGTTTTGAAACGATAGGCCTAAACTAAAAGTTTTTGTTTATGGTTTCGGGGGTTGAACGCGTACGGTTCACCCTCGTTTTTAAAATAAAAAAAAATTGTATATTTACAACAAACACCGTTTGGATTTTTAAGGGTAGAAACCAAAAGGATTATTTTTAAACTTTTTAAAAAGAATAAATATGTCTTTATCTTGTCAATGCCCAAATCCAACGGCGATTGGGAACATTCCGGCACAAACTTGTCCGGAAAATTTTAATCAAATTCAAAAATTTGCAATTCAAAGAAGTGGATACACTTTCGACGGTACAACCGGGAAGGATATTACACTTTTGGCGGATTGGCAAACATTAACTTCGGCAACGGACGACACGCACGCGGTTGTTACGCCATTTGTTCACGAAGCAATTATCACGGCCGGTGAAGCAATCACAAACGGTGGGGGTGAT
>Ga0160423_10000337_pt1 | contig 37646 bp, 39 predicted proteins | sample CRUFie14St8metaG_FD_108191 | JGI IMG/M metagenome (GOLD analysis project Ga0160423, IMG submission 108191) | Marine microbial communities from the Costa Rica Dome - CRUD Field 142mm St8 metaG | ecosystem: Environmental > Aquatic > Marine > Oceanic > Photic zone | place: Costa Rica: the Eastern...
GGTCTAAAAACCATAAATAATTGCTTGAGATGCTGAAACAAGTTCAGCATGACGGTTAGGTAAAGTTAAAGCCTTGACTATCAATAACTTGCTATTTCGCTTAAACATTATTCACGTTAATTAGGCTTTTTTGTAAGATTTAAAAAAGCTTTGGATTTTCATTTTAAGTACACCCCAAAGAGCTTCTTTAAATATTTTCATACTCATTTTTGATTCCCCTACTTCCCTATCTTTAAAAATGATAGGAACCTCTTTTATGGTATATCCAAGTTTGTAAGTTGCAAACTTCATTTCAATTTGAAAGGCATATCCCACAAATTGAATTTTATCCAAATCAATATTAGATAAAACTTTGTTAGTATAACAAACAAAACCTGCGGTTGAATCTTTAACAGGCATCCAAGTTATTAGCCTTACATATCTACCCGCATTTACCGAAAGCACTTTTCTTATCCATTCCCAATTTTGAACGCCCCCCCCTTTTACATAGCGCGAGCCTACTGACATATCAGCACCTTGCACAGCACAAGCATCATATAAATTAAGTAAATCATTTGGTGGATGAGAAAAATCAGCATCCATTTCAAAAATGTACTGGTATTTACGTTGTAATGCCCATTTAAAACCATGGATGTACGCTGTGCCTAAACCCAGTTTTCCTGTACGCTCTTCAATAAAAAGCCGTTCAGGGTACTTAGGTATCATTGATTTAACAATATCAGCAGTACCATCTGGCGAGCCATCGTCAATAATTAATACATGAAAAGGGTGGGGTAATTGCATTACCGTGTCAATCATCCTATCGATGTTGCCCTTTTCATTGTAAGTAGGTATAATGACTAAGCTATCCGCCAAGTTGTTTGTTTTTAATTAGATGAGTATAATTTGTCTCTGATTTCCTTTAACTTTTGCTTTGTATCTAACAAAAATTCACTTTTCATCATCCAGTCGTAATACATCGGTTCTTTTTTTAGCACTTCTGTTACTGGTTTGCCTTTATGTTTGCCAAAGTTAAACTTTACAACGCCTTTATCTTTTATAAATCGGCGTCCGCTATCAACAAAATTACCATCAGCGGTAAAGTCATTTAATTTAGCAATATCATTTTCAATTTTGCCTTCGTATTTACTTATTTGAGCTTCTAAAATTTCGTAAGTAGCATAAACATCGGCTTTAGCCGTATGCGCATCTTCTAAATTTTTTCCGCAGTAAAATTTATATGCCGATGATAAGTCGCGCGGTTCCATTTTAGTAAATATTTTAAAAACATCAACCTTTTGGCGATTATCAGCATTAAAATCAATGCCCACCCTATAAAACTCTTCTTTAAGTAAAGGAATGTCAAAGTAATTGCTGTTGAATCCCGCCAAGTCGCAGTCGGCTAAAAAGTCGTTTAACTCAAAAGCAATTTTAAAAAACGTGGGTTCATTGGCTACCTTTTCATCCGTAATGCCATGTATTGCAGACGTTTCTGCAGGAATTGGGATTTTAGGATTTACCAATGAATAGTATTCATGTTTATCGCCATTTGGCATAACTTTCAAAACAAATACTTCAACTATTTTATCTTTAGCGATGTTAACGCCAGTAGTTTCAAGGTCGAAAAATGCAATGGGTTTGCTCAGTTTTAAATTCATATAAAGCTGTGTTAAAACACGAAGTTAATAATATCATTAAATTGAATGCCTCCTAATTTGCCAGAACTCATAATTAATACGACACTATTGTTAAAAGTTGCTGTTTTAAAAAAACTTTCTAACTCAGTTTTAGTGGTAAAAACTTTTAAATCTTCTTTGGCAAAATCATTAAACACTTCTTGTTTATCAAGCAGAGGCAGGCGTTTAATTTTAAAGCTGTGTTCATCATAAAATAAGGCACAAACATCGGCATCGTTTAAACTGCCTTGGTATTGCTTAATAAATTGTTGATTCAGACTACTATAAGTATGTAATTCTAAAACACAAATTAATTTTTTATTGGGATAAAGCTCTCTAACCGCTTTTACCGTGGCACTTACTTTTGATGGGGCATGTGCAAAATCTCGATACAAAACAGTTTTTTCCGTCTCCTTTATTTTTTCAAGTCTTTTGCCAGCACCAGTAAAACTGCCAATTGAAGTGTAAAATTGATGCTCCGTTAAACCCAATCGCAGGCAAACATTTTTTGCCCCTTCAAGGTTTAAAAGATTGTGTTTCCCAAAAACCGATATTGGGTACTGCCTTTCATTACTATTAATAGTTACTTGATGATTTTCAATATTATATTTTGGTAATTGGTAGGCTTCAATTTCTTCAGTTTTTTCGCTTGCTATTTTTTGCAACGCTTCATCTTCATCGCAATAGGTTAAATAATTTTTTTCGCCAATATGCTCAATAAATGTTTTAAATGCTTGATGATAAATTTCAAGCGTAGGGAAAACATTAATATGATCCCAAGCTACACCACTAATCAAAGCAATATGCGGCTTGTAAAAATGAAATTTTGGAATTGGCTGTAATGCAGACGAAAGATATTCATCGCCCTCAATTACAATTATCGGAGCATCAGAAAGTTTTACCGAATAATCAAAGCCATTTACCGATGAGCCAACCAGATAATCAAAATCAATATTATTGGCTTGTAAAGCATGCATTACCATTGAGGTAATAGTGGTTTTGCCGTGGCTACCAGCAATTACAACTCGTTTTTTGTTTTTGCTTTGCTCATAAATATATTCAGGAAACGAGTAGATATTTAAGCCCAAGGCTTTGGCTTTAATCAACTCGGGGTTGTCGGCTTTGGCGTGCATGCCTAAAATAATGGCATCTAAATCTTCTGTTATATTGCTTTCAAACCAACCAAAATTCGTGGGTAATAAACCAAATTTTTTAAGTTTAGATTTTGAAGGGTCGAAAATTTCATCATCGGAGCCAGTTACCCTAAAACCTTTATTGTGCAAGGCAATGGCTAATTGATGCATAATGGCACCACCTATGGATATGAAATGGATTTTCATTTAGGTTTTAAAGTTGCAGATTTTATAACAAAATACACTTCTATTTGTTAGGATAATTTAGTGATAACAATATTAAAGATTCTTAAAAATGTGTTCTTTGTGCATCTCAAAACCAAAAAACAGCATTTAGTTAGTGTGTAATTAGAATTTATAGGATTATTTTACGTTTTGCTTTTACAATTTATTGGATGCCGATAAAGATTTTTTTATTTATTACCATTTTCCTGTGCGCTTTTAATGTTAGCGCACAACAAAAAAATAACTTAGTGGAGTTATCGGGTATTGTTATGACAAGCGATAGCCTTGCACCTGTTATTTTTTGCAATATTGGTATTAAAAATTCTTATAGAGGAACAAGTAGTAATATAAACGGCTTTTTTTCAATTGTAATGGAAAAAGGTGATACGCTAGTTTTTTCAGCAGTGGGTTACCAGCGAAAATTATATGCTGTGCCCGATACATTAGAGGGCAGTAGGTATTCTATCATTCAATTAATGAGCCAGGACACAATTAATTTGCCTGAAACCATTATTTATCCTTGGCCCAAGCCCCATGAGTTTAAAAGTGCATTTTTAGCTTTAGACATCCCTGATGATGATATTACCCGTGCTCGCAAAAATTTATCGGAAGAGCAATTAAAAATGCGCGCCTATGTTATGCGTGGCGATGCCATTGAAAACTATAACTGGCAACAAAAACAACGTACTGCTGCTTATTGGCATTATAAACAACCGCCACCAATTAATTTGTTAAATCCTTTTGCATGGGCTGAGTTTATTAAGGCTTGGAAACGAGGCGATTTTAAACGAAAAAGAAAGTAATGTTTATTTTTAGGTTAGTCTAAAAATTAAATAAAGTATAATCTAAAATTGATGGCTAACTTTGCCTCAAATTTTAGTAAGCTTATGTTTAAAAAGTTTTTAATGTTGACATTAGTGGTTGTTTTTGCCAGTTGTCAATCTTCAACAGAAAATAAAAAGGGCGAAGCCGAAACCGCTCAACCTAAAAAACCAACAATAGTTGCCACTACAAGCATGATTGGCGATGCCGTTAAAAATGTTGTTGGCGATAAAGCCGAAATTATTTCTTTAATGGGCGCAGGTGTTGATCCTCACTTGTACAAGGCTACTCAAGGCGATTTAAAAAAGCTACAAGATGCTGATATTGTGTTTTTCAATGGCTTACAGCTAGAGGGTAAAATGGAAGATATTTTAAAGAAATTGGGTAAAACAAAAGCCGTTTATCAGGTTACTAAAAATGTACCTAAAGAAAAATTGTTAACCGTTGATTATGAGGGGCAGGATGTTTATGACCCACACATTTGGCATGATGTTGAAATATGGATGATGGTGGTTGAAGAAATTAGAGAACGTATCAGCCGTGATTACCCAGATTTAAAGGAAACTTGTGATAAAAATGCCTTTAACTACACATCAAACTTGAAAGGCTTACAAACAAAAATCAAAACAGATTTACTAGGTATTCCTGATGACCAGCGCATTATAATTACATCGCATGATGCGTTTAACTACTTTGGTAAAGCATTTAATATTGAAGTAAAAGGTTTACAAGGTATTTCAACAGTTACAGAGTTTGGCTTAAAAGATATTGCTGATTTGGTTGATATGATTACCAAGCGTAAGATAAAATCAATTTTTGTTGAAAGTTCAGTAGCTGCAAAACCAATGGAGGCAATTGTTAAAGGTTGCGCTCAAAAAAATCACGAAGTTAAAATTGGTGGTAGCTTATATGCCGATGCTTTAGGCGAAGATGGAACAATTGAGGGTACTTACATTGGTATGATGCGTCATAATATTTTGACGATTACTGATGCATTAAAGTGAAAACTGCCCTCGAAATACACGATTTAACGGTTGCGTACGATAGTAAGCCCGTTTTGTGGAATATTGATTTTGAAATCCCTGAAGGTAAATTAGTTGGGATAATCGGGCCTAATGGTGCAGGTAAATCTACCTTAATAAAATCCATTATGGGTTTAGTTGAACCTAATGGAGGGCATGTAGAAATTTTTGGAAAAAACGTTGAGGAGGTGCGCAATAGCGTTACTTATGTTCCCCAACGCGAATCGGTGGATTGGGATTTTCCTGCGAGTGTGATGGATGTAGTTTTAATGGGGCGATTTGATAAAAAACGCTGGTTTCAGCGTTACACTAAAAAGGATAAAGAAATTGCCAGGGAAAGTTTAGAAAAAGTAGGGATGACTGCTTTTGCAAAACGCCAAATTTCTCAGCTTTCGGGTGGGCAGCAGCAACGTGTGTTTTTAGCAAGGGCATTAGCAAGGCAAGCAGATTTATACATCATGGATGAACCTTTTGCTGGTGTGGATGCAAGCTCCGAAAATTCAATATTGGAGTTATTATTAGAAATGCGTTCGCAAGGCAAAACGCTAATTGTAGTGCATCACGATTTACAAACTGCAGCCCGTTATTTTGATTGGATAGTTTTGTTAAATAGCCGATTAATAGCTTGTGGTCCTAAAGAAGAGGTTTTTACTGATAAATATATTGAAGAAACTTACGGTGCAAAATTGGATTTAATTGCCAAAGTTGGGCACGAAATGGCACGCAAAGGTTTTCCTGCAAGAGAAAAGTGATGGGCGAGTTTTTGCAAAATATCGGCGATTTTATTGCCTTTACTGATCCTAATGTTCGTTTTGTAGTTGTAGGGATGTTTTTTATAGGAATAGCCTCGGCAGTAGTCGGCACTTTTACGGTGCTTAAAAAACAATCTCTTTTAGGCGATGCGGTTTCGCATAGCGTTTTACCGGGCATTTGTTTAAGCTTTATGCTATTTGAAAGTAGAAACCCCGCCTTATTATTAGGTGGCGCTTTTATTGCAGGTTGGGTATCAACGGTAGCCATTGATTATATCGTTTCAAATTCCAAACTAAAGCAAGATGCCGCAATTGGTTTAGTACTATCCGTTTTTTTTGGGGTGGGGATGTTGTTGTTAACCTCTATACAACATTCAGGAATTGCTAACCAATCGGGTTTAGATAAATTTTTGTTTGGGAAGGCGGCTTCCATTTTACCAGAGGATATTTACCTTTTTGCCTTTGTTGCTTTGTTTTTATTAGGAGTAATAGGCTTGTTTTATCATCAATTTAGGCTCATTATTTTCGATAGAAACTATGCAGAAACCATTGGTTTAAATGTGGGCTTTTATGAATTCATTTTATCCTCAATAACCGTTTTAGCCATTGTTATTGGCATACAAGCGGTAGGCGTGGTTTTAATGTCGGCATTACTAATAACCCCAACTATAGCAGCCCGTTTTTGGAGCAATCGTTTGTGGGTAGTGTTAATTGTTGCAGCAATAATTGGCATTGTTAGCACCTATTTTGGCGGTCTAATTTCATATATTGCCCCCGGTATGCCAACAGGCCCTTGGATTGTTGTAGTGCTAAGTGTTTTAGCTTTTACATCAATGCTATTTGCACCCCAAAAAGGCTTTGTGTTCAAGCAAATAAGGTTAAGGAATAATAGGCTTAAATCTCGTAACGAAAATATCTTAAAAACGCTCTATCATTTGTGTGAGGCATGCGATGATTTTGATTGCGGTTTTACAGTAAAGCAAATTATTGAACGTAGAATGTCGCTTGAAAATGATTTAACTCAAGGGCTGAATGTTTTATTAAGCCAAAAACAGGTTTGGCAAAAAAATGACTTGTGGGGCTTAACCCAAAGTGGTAAAGAAGAAGGAATGCGAATTGTACGTATCCACCGACTATGGGAGTTATACCTAACTAAGTTTTTAAACTTAAAAGATGACCATGTGCATGAAACCGCCGATGCCATTGAGCATATTTTAACCCCTGAATTAGAAGCCGAATTGGAGGCAATTTTAGAGCATCCCGAAGCTGATCCACATAGCTCGCCAATACCCTATAAAAATTGATGTTTCGCCACTTAAAAAAATATCCTTTTACAATTGCATGGACGGCAATTTTATTTTATTTATCCCTTTCCCCAAAAATTGAAATTCCTCAAACTGACCTGTTGCAAGTAGATAAAGTATTGCATTTTGGCTTTTATTTGGTTTATACCCTAATCTTGGTATTTGAAAGCCAAAGGCAATATCTCAAAATTTCAAAGCGTTTGATGTTTATATACGCAATAGTGTTTTGCAGTTTTGTTGGTTTTATAATCGAGTTATTGCAGGGTTATTGCATCCCCGGCCGGGTGTATGATGGGTTCGATATTTTAGCGAACCTTATTGGGGCTTGCTCCGCTTTTATCATTTTTCCTTTCATTAAAAGCAATTAGCATGAAAAGCAAATTTAGCGACCTCTTTCTTGGGGTCAGTATGTCCGGTATCGCCTTGCTTGCGCTGGCAAAAGGCATTTATTTCGTCTCCATTTTTTGTGGAGGAATTGTATTATCAGTAGCTGGTTTTAAGTTGCTATTACACTATAATACAGGTAACAAAAACTTTGATTATCGAAAGTTTAAAGGCGCATTTTTATTGACGGGTTTTGCTATCGTTTTCGCTACTCTAACATCGGCGTTTAACTATAATGTGCCTGGCCGTGTAATTGATTGTACATATCCACCACCTGAAGTTGTATATGAAGAGGTTGAAATTATTCCGCCAATTACAAAGCACGAAGAGCCTGAAAGGCAAGAAGCACCACCGCCAATTGATAAAGAGGTTAAGTTAAATAAAGTGCCCGATGTTATTAAACTAGTTGATCTAATCAAAAATGAACCAGTTATTATCAAGCCTCCTGTTAAAGATGTAAAAACAGTTTATATTCCACCAAAAGATAAAGAGCCTATTATTGACATACCAATAGATGAACCAGATTTATCAGAAGATATTATTGTCGATTTTGCCGAAGTAATGCCAGAGTTTCCGGGCGGTGCAGAGGCACTATTGGCTTATATTGCATCAAACATTAAGTACCCAACCTATGCTAAGGAAATCAACATACAAGGCAGGGTTTTTATTGAGTTTATTGTTGAAAAGGATGGCTCGGTTACCAATGCAACCATATTAAAAGACATTGGCTATGGTTGTGGCGATGAGGCTGTACGAGTGGTTGAAACATTGCCAAATTGGGCACCAGGCAAACAAGGTGGCAAAAATGTACGCGTGCGTTATCGGTTGCCTGTTAAGTTTAAACTACAGTAATTTTTAAACATCTAACCGTTAATGCAACCCAATTTTTTGAAATTCCATCTTTTTATTAGTAATATTATAACTTGAAAATTTTGTGGCATGAAAATCAGATTTAGCGACGTATTTTTTGGTGGTATCTGCGCTTTTGCAGCACTTACAGGAATACTTAGCGGTTATACCTTTTTAACCATACTATTTGGGGGTATATTGTTAAGTGTAGTGTTGTTTAAATTGCTATACGGTAGCCAAAATCATAGTGCTGTAGCAGCAGCAAGCTCCGAAAGTGGCGATAATAACCGTTTTTGGATTAAAAAATATTTCCCAGTTGATTTTCAACGCTTTGGGCTAGTATTTTCTTTGTTAGGATTAGCTATTTCAATTGCAACAATCACTTCAGCATTTAATTACCAAACGCCACCACCCGAGGTAGCAGATTTAGGTGATTTAATTATTGAAGATGATATTGAAATTGCTCCACCTCCAACTGAGCAAAAACCACCTCCGCCACCCCCACCTCCGCCACCTCCGCCAGAAATTGAGGTAGTAGAAGATGATGAGGTTTTAGAAGAAGAGCCAGAAATTTTAGACACTGAGGCCGATGAAGAAACCGAAATTGAAATTGTAGAGGAAATTGTTGAAGATATTGATGAAGAGGTTGAAGAGGCTGTTGAAATTGTAGAAGAAGCTGCTGAAGAAGAAATTTTTACAATTGTTGAGCAAAATCCAGAATTTCCTGGCGGAACTGTTGAAATGATGAAGTTTATCAATTCAAATATTAAGTACCCGCCAATTGCTAAAGAAAACAATATTGAGGGTAGAGCCGTTATTGGTTTTGTTGTTGAAAAAGATGGCTCAATTTCTAATATTCAAATTAAACGTGATATTGGTGGTGGCTGTGGAGCCGAAGCTGTTCGCGTTGTTAAAATGATGCCGAAATGGAATGCTGGTAAACAACGTGGAAAACCAGTTAGGGTAAGCTTTAATCTACCAGTTCGCTTTAAATTAGAGTAATACAGTTTAAAATATTTATTTTAAAAGCGATATATCTTAAGATATATCGCTTTTTTATTTGAACCCTAAGCCAGTTTTAACGTCTAGTTTATATGAAGTCATTTATTTGGATATTTCTGCTGTCTTTCTTTTTAATTAATCAAGGCTTAACTGCTCAAAACTGTAAAAAGGCACCATCACCACAGGCAAATATGGATGAACGGTATATGCCATTACCTACCGATCCTGTTAAAACACTTCGGTTTAACTTGGTGTTTTTTCATAGGCCTGCAAATAATGCACTAGGCATAAAAGCTTCAAAAGAACGAGAAGATGAATACCAAGAGTTTATAGACGATTCAATCAACTTTGCCAAGTGGCAAATTAGCGATCTTTTATATGAAAACCCAGATGATGAATGCTCAGATAAAAGGATTGATAGTAGGTTAAGGTTAGATGTAAAAAAGGTTTTTATTAATGACACCTATGCTTGGAATAATGAAAACGATGATTGCAAATCAGGCTGCCCCGATTTACATAACTGCGATTGGTATATTAATTATATTGACGATAGTTTAAACAATGGTTTAGCCAACCATCAAAAACGAATTAACATTTACTTTACTGAGTATCAAGCAGCTTACGAAGCAAGCCAGAAAAAACCTGTTAATAAAAGAGATTACCCAATTGGTGGCGATTGCTCAATGAGTTACAGGCGAGCATTTGATAAAGATTGCAAAATTCATATGCGTAATGAGTATATCCATTACCTATCAAAAAAATGGTATGCAAAAAACAACCCCGAACCCTGGAAAACCGTAAGAGATTGGGGTGAAATGGCAGTTGCACGAACGCTTTTGCACGAAATTGGACACACTATTTTTGGCTCAGGGCATGTAAAAAATAGCTGTAATTTAATGAATGGCGGAAATACACATGCACATCAACACATTCGAAAACAACAATTAATTGAGGCTCACCAAGCTTTATCCACGCAAAACATGCGTAAGTATGTTAATGTGCCAACAAAATTGTCCCATGATTATGTGGTATCAAACAATGAAGTAATTGATTACGATTTGCAATTATGGGGTAATATAGTAGTGAAAAAGGGAGCAAAATTGACCCTTAGCTGTTTTTTACGAATGGCACCAAATGCCAAAATTATAGTTGAACAAGGTGCCCAGTTAATAGTTGATGGCGGTATTATTGAAGCAGCCTACCAACACGGAAATTATAATTGGGCGGGGCTTGAAGTTGAAAAACCCGACAGTTTTTTTATGCGTTTTTTCCGCCCTAAAAAATATGCTGAGTTAAGTGGAAAAGTAACAATTATTAATAACGGAAAAATTATTTATTAACCGTTGTGCATTTAGGGGGCAAAAACAAGAAAAAGCGTCATTCTGAACTTGTCTGCGCCGGCAGCCCGGTCAGAATCTATTCGCTTGTTTTAAGTAAAATTCGTAGTGTTTTATTTTAAAAAATTACCAAATCTTACATTTCAAGCTCCAAATGTATAACGGGTTTATTTATTAACCTGTTTCATTAAATACCTATTAATGCAATTGGCAAAATTGGGCCCCGCATAAATAAAGCCCGAATATACCTGCACCAAGCTTGCACCAGCTTCTATTTTTTCATAAGCATCTTGCCCGTTCATAATACCTCCAACACCAATAATAGGCAAATTAGGCAGCCCCTTTTTTAGGTATCGCAATACTTGGGTTGAGTGCTGTTTTACAGGTAAGCCACTTAATCCGCCATTACCAATTTGCTCAATTTTTTGTTTTGATGTTTTAAGCCCTGCCCTGCTTATTGTTGTATTAGTTGCAACTAAACCATTTAACTGGGTGGCTTGCGTTATTTCAATAATCTCGTCTAATTGGTGATTAGATAAATCAGGAGCTATTTTTAACAGTAAAGGTTTAGGTGTTTTTTTGCCTTGGTTAATATTTTGTAAAGTACTTAATAACTTAGTTAACGGCTCTTTTTCTTGTAAATCTCTAAGGTTAGGCGTGTTGGGCGAACTCACATTTACCACAAAATAATCCACATAGTCAAACAATTTTTCAAAGCAAATTTTGTAATCCTCTTCCGCTTTATCGTTGGGCGTTGTTTTGTTTTTACCAATATTTCCGCCAACAATAATATTACTTTTTCGCTTTTCCAATCGTTTAACTGCAGCATCTACCCCCTCGTTATTAAAACCCATTCGGTTAATAACAGCCCTATCTTTAACTAATCTAAAAAGCCGAGGTTTGGGGTTGCCAGCCTGTGGTTTAGGCGTTACAGTACCAATTTCAATAAAACCGAATCCCAGCTGTGCCAATTCATCAATATATTGTGCATTTTTATCAAAACCAGCTGCAAGACCAACAGGGTTTGGAAATTTAAGCTTAAAAAGCTCAATTTCCTCATTAATTTTTAACGCCTTAGGTAATGCCAAAGCTTTAAAAGGTGTTTTTAATACGGTTTTTAACGCATTTAAGGCAACGTAATGCGCTTTTTCTGCGTCAAGTTTAAAAAGCAATGGTTTTATCAAAGAATACTTCATATACTTTTGCAAAAATAAAGTTTTAGTGAACTGAAAAGTATGCTTTTGCAGTTTAAAGGTTTATAAATGGGTGTTTGGGAAATTATAGTTTTGGCTTTACGGTCAATTAAGGGCAATTTACTGCGTACATCGCTAACCTTAATGATTATTGCTATTGGCATAATGGCATTAGTGGGTATTTTAACAGCCGTTGATGGTATTAAAGAAAGTTTAACCGACACTTTTTCAAGAGTGGGGGCTAATACTTACGAAATTAAACGTGCTGGCGGAGGCATACATAGCAATAACTCGCGCGCAAAACGGGCTGACCCTATAACTTTTGAGCAAGCAACTGAGTTTAAAAAAAGATTTGAATACCCAGCTGAAATAAGCCTTTCAGTTTCGGCTGCATTTATGGCTACGGCTAAACATGGCGATAAAAAAACCAATCCCAATATATATGTTAGGGCTGCCGACGAAAACTATATGAAAGTAGCAGGTTTAGAATTAGCTACTGGGCGAAACCTTTCAGCTTCCGAGGTTGAGTCGGGCACAAATGTTTGCATAATAGGCGAGGGTATTGCAAAAAAACTATACAAAAAACTTGAACGAGCCCCAGGAAAAGTAGTAAATGTTAATGGGCAAAAATACCGTGTGTTAGGGGTTATTGCTAATTCAGGTTCAAGCGGCTTTTTTAGCTCAGAAAATATGATTGTAATTTCAGTAACCAATGGGCGCATTCAGTTTCCTGATAATAATAGAAGCTACACAATTACCACAGCAATTAACGAAACTCAAAGTTTGGAGTTAGCCATTTCAGAAACAATGGGCCTAATGCGATCCGTTAGAAAATTACCCGTACATGCCAAAGAAGATTTTGAAATTGTTAAAAGCGATAAACTGGCAAGTATGTTTATTGATAATTTGGCAACCATAATTATTGCCGCCACCATAATAGGCTTTATAACCCTGTTTGGCGCAGCAATAGGTTTAATGAATATCATGTTAGTTTCAGTAGCTGAACGAACACGCGAAATTGGAGTAAATAAAGCTATAGGAGCAAAAAACTCAACCATACTATTACAGTTTTTAGGCGAAGCAGTAGTAATAGGACAATTAGGCGGTATTTTAGGCATTATTTTAGGGGTAATTGTAGGCAATATGGTTGCACTTGCGGTTAATGGTCCATTTATAATTCCTTGGAATTGGATGTTTATGGGCATTGGTTTTTGCTTTGTTGTTGGTATTGTTTCTGGAATATACCCTGCTATAAAAGCATCAAAACTTGACCCAATTGAATCACTTAGATATGAATAATGGTTTATTTTCGTTATAGAAATATGAAAAAGGCACTTGTTTTCTTATTGGTTTTTATAATGGGGGGCTATGTAAATGCACAGTCAACCGAAAAAAACGTTGAAGACGAAATGGTTTTTGAAAAAGAGTGGAGCATTGGCGGCCTATTCCATACAAAAGGCTGGGGGCTTGATTTTACAAAAATTAAATACAAAAATGCTCGAAAAAAAATAGTTTGGCAAGTTGGAATAAACGAAATCAAAGGGCCAGGAGAGAAAAAAAGCCAAAGCTTGTATAACAGTACCGATATTCAGTTTAAAGGATTCTTTTTTGGAAAACAAAATAGATTTTACTCCGTTGAGGCACTATACGGTAGGCAACACACCATTGCTAACAAAGGCAGAAAAGGCGGGGTTGAAATTGCGTGGACATATAAAGGCGGCATAGCTTTAGGCCTAGCAAAACCTTATTACGTATTAGTTTATAACGAGGGCGATTTCATTGATGTTAAGTATGATGGTACTAACGATGATATATTTTTAAACCAATATGCAGTTGTTGCAGGCTCAGATTTTAGTAAAGGTTTTAATGAAATTAAGTTTTACCCAGGTGTAGTTGGGCGCATTGGGCTAATATTCGATTGGGCATCGCATCAAGAGTTTGTTAAATCATTAGAGTTTGGTTTTCAAAACCACATATTTTACAAAAGAGTACCAATTATGGTACCCGAACAAAACCGTTTTTGGCACCCCAACCTATATATAAAATTAAATTTGGGCCGCCGAAATTAAATTTAGTTAATATTGCCGCATAACTTCTTTGTTGCAGTTTAATATTCACTAGCTTTGAAACCTAAATAGTTTGCAAGCGCATGTTCCCTTCGTTTTACGAGTTAATAAACTACTTATTAGGCATTGAATTACCAGTTTTTAAAATTGTAAAAACTTTTGGTTTTATAATGGCTTCAGCTTTTTTAGTTGGCGCAATAGTTATAATAAAAGAGTTTAAGCGATTAAAAAATGATGGATATTTACAACCCATAAAAGAAACTTTTCGCAAAGGTTTCCCTGCCGATTGGGGAGAATATATTGGTAATGGAATTTTTGGTTTTTTAATCGGTTATAAGCTATCGCTTTTCATTTTAAATTTTAACGACTTTTTTTGGCGCGATCCTGAGCTATATTTGTTTTCGGCAGATGGCTATCCACTTGGAGGGCTAATTGGCGCAGCCATTTTTATATTTTGGATTTATAGAAAAAGAAAAAAGGAAGAACTACCACAACCAATTGTTGAACAGCGCAATGTTTGGCCACACGAAAGAGTTTGGGATATTATAACCCTAGCCGCTTTTTCAGGCATATTAGGAGCCAAACTATTTACTTGGTTCGAGGATTGGGATGGCTTTATGAGCGACCCACTCGGGCACTTAGTTTCATTACAAGGCCTTACTTTTTATGGCGGTTTAATTTGTGCAACGGCGGTGCTATTAACTTTTGCCTATTTTAAAAAAATAAACCTTTTACGCCTAATGGATGTTGGCGGTATGGCAGTTATGCTATCCTATGGTGTTGGGCGCTTAGGCTGCCACTTTTCGGGCGACGGCGATTGGGGCGACCCAAACCCACATACTCTGCCCGATTGGCTAAGCTGGTTGCCCGATTGGCTTTGGGCATTTGATTACCCAGGTAATGTTGCCAAAGTTGGCGTACGTATTCCTGATTGTATGGGCGAGTACTGTTTTGTATTACCCAACCCTGTTTACCCAACACCCGTTTGGGAGTTTATGATGGCAGTAATAATTTTTGGCGTACTTTGGAGTTTGCGAAAACGCCTAGTAATTTACCCAGGTTTATTATTTGCTGTGTACTTAGTTTTTAATGGTATTGAGCGTTTTACTATTGAAATGATAAGGGTAAATGCTGATTATGAACTTTTTGGAATGGCATTTAGTCAAGCCCAAATTATAGCAATGTGTTTAATTGGCACAGGCTTAATTTTAGGAACAATTTTGTACACTTACTTCAAAAAAAATCCTATTAAGCCAGTTTTTTCGGCAAGTGATGTGCCCTAAATGTTGATTTATTATATCTTGCAAATAAAATTTTTTAACAAATGAAAAATTCGATTTTCATATTGAGTTGTTTTTTAATGCTTGGATTTTTTGCTTGTAGTAGCGATAACTCGAAAGCAGAAAACGAATCTGCAAAACAAAAAGTTGAGCTTATTCAAAAAACTCAAGACACTGCAAAAAAAGCAGCCGATAAAATAGAGGCTGAAACCAAAAAAACAGCAGAAGAAATAGAAGATTTATTAAAAGACATCTAATAAAAAAAAAGAAAAATGAGATTTGGAATTATAGCAATTTTTACTTGTGTACTATTATTAATAGCTAATAACAGCTTTGCACAAAATGCCACCCAGTTAAAAAAGCAAACTAAACAAGTTAAAGCCGAAAACGCTAAAGAAGCGCAAGAGTTGAAACGTGCAGCAGCAGATAAAATGCAAAAATTTAAACGTACTGAACAGCAACAAGCAAAAACAGCTACCGAAGCTAGAAAAGGTGCTTTAAAACCAATTGACGAAACAACCAAAAATGAATTAATTAAACAAGCTAGAGAGAAAAAAGAAGCCTTAATCAAAAAAGATGCTACAGGAAAAACTAAAGCAATGACAAAGCAAGAGTTTGAGGCTAAGCAACAAAAAAGTGGAGCGGTTAAAAAATCTCAGCCAATGGGTTCAGCCACTGGGCAAGCTGCTGGTAAAGAGGAACCAGTAGTAGTTGAAGCCAGAGCAAAAGCAATGAAAGCCAGTCACGAAGCATTAGGCGTAATGGTTGCCAGCGAGCGTAAAGCTTCTGAGTTAGAATCTAAAATTAGAAATGCCCGAACAAAAATTAGTCAACAACTTGCAAATGGCGAAATTACTGAGGCCGATTTTAAACAAAAGGAATCAAAAATTAAACTAGCCGAAAGTAAATTGGCTAACTTAAAAAGTACCATTAGTAAAGAAAAAAGCCAAGTGCAAAAAAATATCATCAAGGTAAACCCTGGCTTACCAACAATGTAATTGATAAAAGCATTTGATTAAAAAGGGGCGGTTACTTTTAGTAACCGCCCCTTTTTTTAGCCCCAACAAAAATTTACCGCGAATAATTAGGGGCCTCCTTAGTTATAATAACATCATGCGGATGGCTTTCGCGTATGCCCGCCGCAGTAATCCTAGCAAAATTGGCTTTTTTCATTTCGCTAATATCAGCAGCACCGCAATAACCCATACCAGCCCTTAAACCGCCAATATATTGCGTCATTACCTCAGCTAAATACCCCTTGTAAGGCACACGCCCCACAATACCTTCGGGTACTAATTTTTTAATGTCGCTTTCCATGTCTTGAAAATAGCGGTCTTTCGAGCCCTCTTGCATCGCCTCAAGGCTACCCATGCCACGGTACGATTTAAATTTTCTGCCTTCATAAATAATCGTTTCTCCTGGGCTTTCTTCAACCCCCGCAAATAACGACCCAGCCATAATTACATCCGCACCAGCAGCAATAGCTTTGGGGATGTCGCCTGTATATCTAACACCACCATCTGCAATAATTGGTACACCGCTGCCTTTTATTGCATTGGCTACTGAAAATATAGCACTTAATTGGGGTACACCAACACCCGCAACAACCCTTGTTGTACAAATTGAACCTGGACCTACACCAACTTTTACGGCATCAGCACCCGCATCAACCAAAGCTTTTGCTGCAGCACCAGTAGCAATATTGCCAGCTACAGTATCTAATTTCGGATAAGCAACCTTTACTTTTTTAAGCATATCAATTACCCCTTTCGAGTGTCCATGTGCCGTATCAATACAAATAAAATCAACCCCAACTTTAACAAGTGCAGCAACCCTTTCCATCGTATCTGCCGCTATGCCTACAGCCGCCCCAACCCGCAACCTACCATACTGGTCTTTACAAGCATTAGGGTTTCGGCTAAGCTTACTTATATCTTTATAAGTAATCAATCCAACAAGCACGCCATTATCATTTACAACAGGTAGTTTTTCAATTTTATGATTGCGCAATATCGCTTCAGCATCGTTAAGGTCAGTACCTTCAGGCGCAGTAATCAAATTTTCTTTGGTCATCATATCGTTTACTGATTTTGCGTAATCACTTTCAAAACGCAAATCACGATTAGTTATAATGCCAATTAATTTCTTGAAATCGTCAACAATCGGAATACCACCAATTTTATGTTCTTTCATCATTTTAAGGGCATCGCCAATAGTGGCATTACTTTTTAAAGTAACAGGATCAATTATCATCCCACTTTCTGAGCGTTTAACCTTACGTACTTCTTCAGCCTGCCGTTCAATACTCATGTTTTTATGCAATACGCCAATACCCCCTTCGCGCGCAATAGCAATAGCTAACGCCGATTCGGTAACTGTATCCATTGCAGCTGAAACAATAGGCACATTAACACTTATATTGCGGGTAACTTTTGAAGTTATATTTACTTGCCGTGGCAATACCTCAGAATAGGCAGGCACTAAAAGTACATCGTCAAAAGTAATTCCGGTGGTAAAAAATTTTTCGGTATGAGAAGTGATACCGTTAGTAGTTGGAGTTAGGGTAAGGTTTTTGCTTTCCATTCACAAAGATATTGGCATTTACCGCTAATGTCAAAACAGATTGGATATTAAGCTTTTGTTAACTCAGATGTTAAGTTGTTTTAACCTATAGATGATACATTAAGTTTTTTGCCTTACAATCCAAACATATAAAGTGCTTTAAATCTAATAATCTATAAACCTTAAAAGCTACAAGACATTGTTTTTTTTTGTAAAAAATGCCAATCTTGCATAATATTATATTAAAAATGACTTCCGAAAAACGATACGAGCAACGCATAAGCGTTTTCGACATGCTTAAAATAGGTGTAGGGCCCTCAAGTTCACATACTTTAGGCCCCTGGCTGGCTTCAAAAAAATGGGTTGAGGCTTTGCAAAATCACACTAAAATCAATAAGGTAAAAGTGATTTTGTACGGCTCATTAGCTAAAACAGGAAAAGGGCATGGTACAGATATAGCCATTGCAATGGGCTTAACTGGTGCCGACCCAAAAACTTTTGATACCTCAATTTTAAATGATACAATTGACAAATTAAAACAAAACAAACAGTTATTACTAGGCGGTCAACCTAAAATTACATTTGATTTTAGCAACGATATAATTTTCAATAGAAAAGAGACATTACCATACCATAGCAATGCTATGAAATTGCAAGCATTTTGTGATGATATTTTATTGGATGAATCTATTTACTACTCAGTTGGAGGTGGTTTTGTAGTAAAACATGGCCAAACAGTTGAAGGAAGAGAAACAGCAAAATTACCTTACCCCTGCAATTGTACCGAAGATCTGTTAAAGCATTGTCTTGATAATAATTTGAGCATTTTTGAAATGGTTTGGGCCAACGAACAAGCTTGGCGAACCGAAAATCAAATTGAAAAAGATTTATTTGAAATTTGGGAAGTAATTAAACATTGCGTTTACAAAGGCTGCCATACTCAAGGGCATTTACCAGGTGGCTTAAATGTTAAACGCAGGGCACATTCAATGCACCAGCAATTGCTTGGCCAAGCAACTGATTATAAAAATGTAATTGAATGGTTTGAAATTTTGCGGGCATTACAATTAGATTTTGCTAAAACTTTAAAATGGATTAGTTGTTTTGCTTTTGCCGTTAATGAAGAAAATGCTGCATTTGGGCGGGTAGTTACTGCCCCTACTAATGGCGCAGCAGGTGTTATTCCAGCTGTACTAATGTATTACATCTGTTTTTGCAATAAACAAGCAACTAAAAAAGAGGTGATACAGTTTTTATGTATTGCGGCTGAAATTGGGACCTTCTTCAAGAAAAAAGCAACCATAAGCGCAGCTATGGGGGGGTGCCAAGCCGAAATTGGCGTAAGCTCTGCAATGGCAGCAGCAGCATTAACCGAGTGCATGGGTGGCAGCGTTCAACAAGCTATGATGGCCGCCGAAATAGCAATGGAGCATCATTTAGGTTTAACCTGCGACCCAATCGGCGGCCTGGTACAAGTACCATGTATTGAGCGTAACAGTATGGGAGCAATAAAGGCAATAACTGCCGCAAATATTGCACTTAGCAGCGATCCAGCTAGTGCTAAAGTTAGCCTTGATGAGGTAATTGAAACCATGTGGGAAACCGCACAAGATATGCACACCAAATACAAAGAAACCAGCGAAGGGGGTTTAGCAATAAAAGTACCAGTTGGTTTGGCGGAGTGTTAAAAGAATGGTGAGGCTATATAATAAACTAATAATTAAAATCTTATAATTTTACAATAAATTATACTAAAAAATATCTTTAAATGTTTTTAAATTAATGCAACTGTTTTTAGGGCGTATTCATCTTGGTATAGAATACTTACACTAAAAATATGCTTTATGAAAAAATTTATTTGTTTTATTATTATTTGTCTTGGTCTTATATCCTCCTGTACTCCCGAACAGTTATGCGATACATCAGCTCAACTAAGACCAGATACTAAAAGGTATTTTGAAATCGCAATTGTACTTAACCAAAATAGTTCTGATTATGGAACTTTAGATGAGCAAAGGCAAATTTTATTAGAGGCCTTAGAAGATGTTTACTACGTTTACATTGCTACCTTTAATATCGAGTTCAAAGTAGTAGCCATTATTACTTCCGATTTGGTTATAAATGATTTAAGCGATTGGGGTACTTTATCATTACAAGCTAATGAATACTTAAATGATAACTATCCGTGTTTAAATTTTGATGCAAGTATTTTAGCCGGATCCTCAACATTAGGAGGAGGTGAAGCTTTTGGTACAAATGGTGAATGTGGTAACCATATTCATGCAGGCGCACATTTTTTCGCAAATACTTTAGCTCATGAAATTGGTCATTTATTGGGGGCTGATGATGCTAGTTGCAATTGCGACAATGTGATGTGCCCCAATGGTGGCACAAGTTTAGGTTACGTTTATGCGTCACAAAGTCAAATTGTCAATTACATTCAAAAAGCTACATGTCTAGATAATGAACCCGATTGGCAATATATTGAATTTCCTATTACAGCTTGGAACCCAGCCCATGATTTTTCAGATAATATTAACATACCTGAAATTATTGATGTAGATGAAGTTAAATGTACAGGTGCTGAATTTACATTCTCTCTTCCTTCGGGTTTCGAAGGTACTTGGGAGTTTAATAGTACTGACATTATTCCAACTACCGACCCTAATATCTTATCAACAAGTATTACAGCCTCAACACTTATTGCAGGAAATTATGTTGCACGTGCTCAAATTGTTGGTAATAATGGTTGTAATCCAGCAACAATCGAAATTGAATTTGAGGTTAAAGAAACCATTGAAGGATGTAGCGTTCACCCTAATCCACCGGTAGAGTTTGATGTTATTTGTATGGATTTTCAAGAGGTGTGTTATGATTTTTCTTACCTACCATGTGTTGATAGTCTTGTTGCTATTTCATCTTCACCAAAACTTATTCCTGAGGTAAATGGAGGAGAGCTTTGCTTAACATCAATTCACCCGTCATTTGAGCAGGTAATACTTGAGGTTACACCAGTTTTAGAATGTGGAGATGGTGTTCCACAGTTTTGGAATTTAAAAGTAAACGACCCAGATTATTGTAATGATGATGGTGGATTTTAGAATTTCATTAAAGACTTATTTTTTTAATAAGTCAACTTAAATTCAACCATAGCTAGGATGAAATTTGGTTGTTAAAGTGTATATGTTGGGTAAGTAGTTGGGTCAATGCATTTATGATGACTTTCATTACTTACCTAACTTTTTTTATTTAGCATACTATATACCTTAAAATACTACAATAATTAAGCTTTAGTATGTAATTTTGCACCGATTTTTACGACACCAATTTACTAAATACAATTACTACATGGCAAACGTAGGCAAAATTAAACAAGTAATCGGCGCGGTAGTGGATGTTAGCTTTGCTGGCAGCACCCTTCCTGAAATTTTAAACGCACTTGAAATTAAGCGTACTGATGGTACTAGCTTGGTTTTAGAAACGCAACAACATTTAGGAGAAGATAGCGTACGTGCTATTGCAATGGAAAGTACTGACGGTTTAACCCGCGGTATGGCGGTAACCGATAAAGGAGGCCCAATAGCAATGCCTATTGGCGATAATATTAAAGGTCGTTTGTTTAATGTAGTGGGCGAGGCTATTGATGGTTTACCACAACCAAGTGGTAGCACAATGTCAATTCACCGTCAACCACCTGCATACGAAGATTTATCAACTTCAAAAGAAGTTTTATATACAGGTATTAAAGTAATTGATTTGATTGAACCATACACAAAAGGTGGTAAAATTGGATTATTCGGAGGTGCTGGTGTAGGTAAAACAGTATTAATTCAGGAGTTGATTAACAACATTGCTAAAGGTCACGGTGGTTTATCAGTATTTGCTGGTGTAGGCGAGCGTACTCGCGAGGGTAACGATTTGATGCGTGAGATGATTGAAGCAGGTATTATGACCTACGGCGACGATTTCGTACATAGTATGGAAGAAGGTGGCTGGGATTTGTCAAAAGTTAACCTTTCTAACCTTGAAAAATCAAAAGCAACATTCGTATTCGGTCAAATGAATGAGCCTCCTGGGGCACGTGCTCGTGTTGCCTTATCAGGTTTAACAATTGCCGAGTATTTCCGTGATGGCGATCCTAATGATCCATCATCAGGCGGTCGTGATATTTTATTCTTCGTAGATAACATTTTCCGTTTCACACAAGCAGGTTCTGAGGTATCGGCACTATTAGGTCGTATGCCATCAGCGGTAGGTTACCAACCAACATTGGCAACCGAAATGGGATTAATGCAAGAGCGTATTACATCAACAAAAAAGGGGTCAATTACATCAGTACAAGCAGTTTACGTACCTGCGGATGATTTAACGGATCCAGCTCCAGCAACAACTTTCGCTCACTTAGATGCAACAACGGTATTAAGCCGTAAAATTGCTTCATTAGGTATATACCCTGCGGTTGATCCATTAGATTCAACTTCTCGTATTATGATGCCAGAGGTTGTAGGTGATGAGCATTACAACACGGCACAACGAGTAATTACAACTTTACAGCGTTACAAAGAGTTGCAAGATATTATTGCAATTTTAGGTATGGATGAGTTAAGTGAGGAAGATAAATTAGTTGTAACACGTGCGCGTCGTGTTCAGCGTTTCTTATCACAACCATTCCACGTAGCCGAGCAATTTACTGGTACACCAGGTGTATTAGTATCAATTGAAGATACAATTCGTGGTTTCAATATGATTTTAGATGGTGAAGTTGACCAATATCCTGAAGCTGCCTTTAACTTAAAAGGTACAATTGAAGAGGCAATTGAAGCTGGTGAGAAAATGTTAAAGGAGAATAACTAATAAAGCCTAAACAGATGCAAGTAGAAATTTTAACTCCAGATGAGGTTATTTTTAATGGCGATGCTTCTGCATTAACACTACCAGGTATTGATGGTAGATTTCAAGTATTAAGCAATCACGCCCCTTTAATTGCTGCATTAGGGCAAGGTACAATTATTATTGAAGCCAAAAGCGGTAATGAGGATTTAACAATTAAAAATGGCTTTGTTGAGGTTTTAAATAATAATGTAAGTGTATTAGTAGAAAAAGCTTAGTACATTAATTATAAATACTTTGGAAGCCCGTTCAGTTAAGCTGAGCGGGCTTTTTGTTTTTGGACATTGAGCATGTCGAAATGTCAATTCATAATCAGGCAATTCCCCTCCATTTAAGGGGGAGGTGTCAACGGGGTGGGTTTGGTTATCCTCTTGATTTTTGTTACAAGCGTAGAGAAACAAGATATCCGTGATCTGAACTCCTTTGTGGGTCGCCTGACCCACAAAACGAAACCTTATACGCGAAAAATATGTTGGTTGGTGCTCACTTCCTTTGTGGGTCGTCTGACCCACAAAAACAGAAATATATCAAGGATACACCTAAGAATTTATCATTGGCATTAATCCACCAAAGCATTTTCGGTTATGGCAAAGGTTTGTTGTCCGCAATCAATTTTAGCCTTAATACCATAGGGCAAACTAAAAACAGGGCAAGTATGCCCAAAATCCATTCCTGTAACAATTGGCAAGTTGGTTAAACCTTCCTCATCTCTAATTACTTGTAACAGAATGTTGTCATATTCTTGCCAGTATAAATTATCATAAGGTCTGCCCACAATTAAGCCATTAATGTTATGCAAAATTCCTGATGCAGCAAAATTTCGCATAATCCATCTAAAATTATCAGGGGGTATCTTTACTTCTGATGTTTCAATAAACATTATTTTCCCTTTCCAGTCGGCAGGTTTAACCCAATAATCGGTATCCTTTAAAAATTCCAAAACTTCAAGGCAGCCACCAAGCAGTGGGCCTTCAACTATTCCATTGCCTTGTAAAAAGCGCCACCCGTTTGTAGGTAGTAGTTTTCTACTAATCGTTTGATTTTTAGGTTCTGTCCACTCCAGCCTTTCCGATGTCCAACCATCTTTATTGGGTTGTATAACTCCCCTTGCTTTAGCGGTGAAAAAGCTTTGTTTGGTGTCTTTAATTTGATAAGGGTGCATACCATTATTTTCGGCAAAACCTACAAAAACTGATGTTCCATAAAAAGAAGTTACGCCAGCTTTGTAAAAGCAAAAATGGCTAACTGTTGTATCTGAAAATCCTAAAAAGATTTTTGGGTTATTCTTAATAGTGTCAATATCAACATACGGTAAGGTGCGTATGCTTTCTTCGCCCCCAATGTTTGAAATAATGGCTTTGATGCTCTTGTCTTCAAGTGCTTCCATTAAATCTTCGGCCCTTGCTTTGGGGTTTTTGTAAATCCAATCCGCTGATTTTAAGGCATGCCTCGTTTCAACCACTTGTAAGTCAAAATTTTTTTCAATAGCTTGTTTACCAGCTTGGTAACGGTATGGTATATCGCCAGCTGCCCCCCACGATAAAGAAATAGTAGCAATTTTATCGCCAGGATAAAGTTTTTTAGCTTTTATCATCAGTAATTAATTTTACAGCCAATACAAAGTAGTGAAAAACCGTTTTCTTTGCATCAATAATTTTAAACGAACATGAAATTAACCCACTTAGGAATAACGATTTTAATTACTTTGTTTGCATGTGTTGAAATTCAAGCACAAAACGAAAACATAAACCCAGTTACTGATAATAGCACAGCCGTTAAAAAAGCTTCGCAATCGCGCGATAGGCTAATAATGGAGTTAAACTACAACGATTGGTTAGGCAAGCCCGATTCAATTGATACTAAATGGTATGGGCGCGGTATCAACCTTTACTTTATGTACGATTTTAAGCTGGGCAAACAAAATATCGTTTCCTTTGCACCAGGTTTGGGTTTTAGCTCGCACAATGTTTATCATAATACACTTATTGTTGAACAATCAATTGATTCTTTACCAAATTTTGGGCATACACTTATGTTAGAAATTCCAGAAGGTATTGATTATCGTAACAATAAAATCAATACCAACTATGTTGAAGTACCGGTTGAGTTACGTTTTAGAACTAAGCCAAACCAGTATGGTAAAAGCTTTAAAGTAGCATTAGGTGCTCGTTTTGGCTATTTATTTAATGCACATACTAAGTATCGTGGAGATTCATTTGATGGAAGCGGCAAAACTATTAAGTATAAAACTTTTTTACTGCCAAACATCAACAAGCTCCGTTTTGGCCCAAGTATCCGTATAGGCTATGGTAACTTTAGTATCGTAAGCTATTATGCTTTAACAGGTGTTTTTGAAAGCGATGTTGCACCTAAATTAAATGCCTTTTCAATTGGATTAAGCTTTAATAGCTTTTAAGATTTCAAGGTATCTAACAAAACAAACTCCTCGCAAACCACTAACATATCTTCATTAAAGCTTTGTCCTCTAGCGTTTAGCCCAACGTTAAAGTAGTCAACATGCGCATCGTGCCAATATTGGTAGCTGCGGTCGCCTTCACCCTCTTTGTATGCAAATTCTGGTGTAACTTCTTTAAACGGTATAATATTTATCACCGATGTTTGAATGATGCAAAAAGGCTTATCATACAAATCTGTAACTATGCTATAATCCCCAACTTTTGGTAAAGGCCAATTATCCCACTCATAAGCCATGTGCAATGAGCAGGTAGCCGTTTTAATGCCTTTCATTACTAAGTCGGCCAGCTCTAAAGCCAGCTTCTGTGTTCGGCAAAAATGCCAATGTTGGTAAGGGGTGGTAGTCGCTATTCCATTTTTTGCGCAATAGCTTTGCCAATAATCTTTTATATGTTGTGGTGTTTTCATTTTAAAAGCCGCTAAAACCTCTATAAATTATAGCAATGCCAAAACCAGCAACAATAGTTCCCGAAAACCAACTAAACCACTTTAAATGTTGGGGTTGCAGCTTACTGCGTATTTTATCGGCAAAGTAAGCTTTTAAAAAATCAGAAAGAATTACCATAAACATAATACCGCCAAAAAACAAGCAAGTTTGCAATATACTAAATGAGCGGTTAATCACACTATCCGTCATAGTAGTTAACCAAAAAAGCAAGGTAAAGGGGTTTATTGTATTAACCATAAAACCTTTTAGCCACAAGGCGGGCAAGCTCGATTCTCTTTTTACAGGCTGCCTCAACTCTTTTAACGAAGGAGGTTTTTTTAAAAAAAGCACAATGCCAAAGGCAATTAAAAACAAACCGCCTATTAAGCTAAACCATAATACAAAGCTGGCATTGTGGCGCAATTCAGTTAATTGCGATATACCTAAATAAGTAAGGGCTATAAAAAGGAAATCGCTAACCCACACACCAGTACCTACCGTTATACCCGAAAAAACACCCTGTCGGATACTGGCTTGCACTAATGCAAAAAATATAGGACCAACCGAAACACTCAGTACAACGCCCAATGCAATACCCTCAAAAATTTCGTTCATAAAGGCGGCAAAGGTACAACTAGCTTGGCTTATGCAAAATTAACAATGGAGCTTTGGTTTTATTCAACAATTTCCTGGCATCACTACTCGATATAAAACGACTTAATTCTTCTCCAATAACTCAATTCTATTATTAAAAGGATCGTAAAATGAAAAGCGTTTAACATTGGGGATTGGCGTGTCTTCCTTAATCCTAATATTGTTATCAATTAAGTACTGCTTTACGCTATCTAAATCAGCTACTTCAAATGCTGGGTGGCGTTTTGATTTATTTTCAATATCCTCAGCACCAATATGTAATTGAATATCTGCTATTTCAAGCCACAAACCACCATTTGGTTTTAGGGCATCGGGTTTTTCAATTTCGGTTAAGCCTAAAATATTGCAGTAAAATTCACGAGCCTCATCCTCTTTCCCAATAGGAATACAAACTTGAATGTGGTCTAACCGTTTAAAAATAATGTTCATAAACAGGGATTTAGTCGCTACATATAAACATAACCTACGCCAATAAAATAAAGTGCCTTAGGGGGTAAAAAATTCATTTTTAGGTCAATAAGCATTTTAAAAACAATCCTTGTTCTCCTTTGAAGGAGATGTCAACTGTGTTGACAGAGGATGATTTTATGTAGGCTTTTAAACTATTAACTGGTACTACTCTAACCTTATATCCGCAACACTCGCACCCGATGGCACCATAGGGAAAACATTGTCCTCCTTTTCAACTACAACCTCAAGTAAAAACGACTCTTTTGAATCAAGCATTTCGCTTACCGCACTATCTAGCAACTCACGTTCGCTTACTCGTTTAGCGGTTAAGCCAAAACCTTCAGTAATTTTTATAAAATCAGGGTTTTGCAACTCAACAAAGCTATACCTACGGTCAAAAAATAATTGCTGCCATTGGCGTACCATCCCTAAATAATTATTGTTAAGGATAATAATTTTTACCGCCTGCTTATTTTGCCAAATCGTGCCTAATTCTTGTAAAGTCATTTGAAAACCGCCATCGCCAATAATGGCTAAAACCTCTCGGTGCGGTTGCGCCATTTTTGCGCCAAAAGCCGCTGGCAAACAAAAACCCATAGTCCCTAATCCGCCAGAACTTACCCAACCATCCGTATCGGTAAATTGGTAGTAACGAGCCGCCGCCATTTGGTGTTGCCCAACATCAGTTACAACAATAGCCTTTCCTTCGGTTTTATCCGAAAGCATACGTACAACCTCAGCCATTTTAATAGGACCGTCCTTGCTTTCTAAATCACGTTTAATCACCTTTTCGTACTCTAAAGCCTCAGCATCTCTAAACTCTTGTAACCAATTAGGGTAACTTTTCTTTTCAACCAATGGCGTTAATGCTTTTAATGCTTGTTTAGCATCGGCAATAACAGGCACATCGGCATTTATTATTTTGTTTATTTCGGCAGGGTCAATATCAATATGAATAACTTTTGCCTGCTTGGCATAACGGTTTACATCGCCAGTAACACGGTCGTCAAAACGCATACCTACGGCTATCAAAACATCACACTCATTGGTTTTAATATTCGGCCCATAATTGCCATGCATGCCTAGCATCCCAGTATATAACTCGTGTTTTGTAGGAAACGCAGATAAGCCTTGTAATGTTGAACCAACAGGAATACCCGACTTTTCAATAAAATCTTTAAACTCCTTTTGCGCCCCCGATATTAAAACACCATGACCAACTAAACAAAAGGGCTTTTTGGCACTATTTATCAGTTTGGCGGCTTGCTCAACATTTTTTTGTTTTAGTTGGTATTGAGGTTTATAACTCAATATTCCCGTGCATTTTTTGTATTCAAATTCGCATTTTGCAATTTGCGCATCCTTTGTAATATCAATTACTACTGGGCCCGGCTTGCCCGAATTAGCAATAAAAAAAGCTTTTGCAATTACACTTGGTATTTCCTCAACTTTTGTTACCTGATAATTCCATTTGGTAATAGGCATTGTACAACCAATAACATCGGTTTCTTGAAAAGCATCCGTACCTAAAAGGTGGCTGGCAACCTGCCCTGTAATACACACCATTGGTGTCGAGTCAATCATCGCATCGGCAATACCAGTAATTAGGTTAGTTGCACCAGGCCCAGATGTAGCAAAACAAACGGCAGCTTTATTATTAACACGTGCATAACCTTCGGCAGCGTGCGTTGCACCTTGTTCATGGCGTACCAAAATATGGTTAATTTTATCCATATAATGATAAAGTGCATCGTAAACAGGCATTATTGCGCCGCCTGGGTAACCGAAAATAGTATCAACCCCTTCGGCAATTAATGAAAGAATAATTGCTTCTGCTCCGCTAATTACCTTTTTCTCAATTTGTTCAGTTCCCTTAGTAGATGTTAAAGTTGCCGTAACCATGTTTGTATAAATTGTAACTATTTATGCTTGTTGCTTCAAAAATTAAAAGCAAGCTGTAATATTATTATAAAACTATCAAAAGTGATGCCTTAAAGCAATAAAATGTTAGGCGGTAGCTTTTTTATTGGCCAATTGCCCGCATGCCGCATCAATATCTTTACCTCGGCTACGCCTTAAAGTTATCTTAATACCATTATCTGCAACAATTTGTTGAAAAGCCAATACTTTATCATACTGCGCTCTGCCCATACCCGTTCCGCTTACGGGGTTATACTCAATTATATTTACCTTGCAAGGCAGCCCACGGCAAAACTCAACCAATTCAAGGGCATCTTCTTCCTTATCATTAAAATTATTGAAGATGATATACTCAAAATACAGTAATCTACCCGAAGCATCGGCATAATAACGTAGCGCATCCTTTAAAATATCAAGATTATTTTGCTCGTTAATCGGCATTATTTTATCCCTTTTCGCATCATTTGCTGCATGTAAGGATAATGCAAGATTAATTCGCCCATTATCATCAGCCAATTTAACAATCATTTTAGCAATACCCGCCGTCGAAACGGTTATACGCCTTGCACCCATGTGCAAACCTTCTTCCGATGTTAAACGATTAATGGATTCAAGCACGTTTTTGTAGTTAAGCAAAGGTTCGCCCATGCCCATATAAACCACATTGGTTAAGTTGCTACCATAATATTCGTTGCAAATCTCATTTAAAATAACAACCTGATCAAAAATTTCAGCAACTTCTAAATTGCGCATACGTTTCATTTGCCCAGTAGCGCAAAATTTGCAAGTAAGGCTACAACCCACTTGGCTACTAACGCAAGCGGTAAATCGGTCATCAGCAGGAATAAGCACCCCTTCAATTAATAAGCCATCATGTAATTTCAAACGAAGCTTTATAGTGCCATCAGTACTAATTTGAAACTCATCAACAGTTAAACCATTAATTACAAAATTTTCGTTTAATGATTGGCGAAGGTCTTTTGAAAGATTCGTCATTTCATCAAATGAGCGTTTCCCTTTTTGCCAAAGCCATTCATCAATCTGTTTAGCCCTAAACTTAGGGTGTTTATTAGCACTAAGCCAAAGCTGTAAATCGGCTTTGCTTACTTTTCTTATGTCTTGTTTGGTAATTGTTGGCTCCATCAAAATACAAATCCTACTGAAAATTCAAGCCGCATTAAAGCATACTCCTTCCTAAGCCTTACAAAAGTGGCATCTACTTTTTCTTCGTCAACAAAGCCATCAGTAATACCCCAACCGAGGCCGCCAAGCACTTCAAAGGCAATAGGGTTAGTGCCTATTTTATAGCCTAACATACCGCCTGCACCTGCAATAAATCCGTTTTGCAAATCAATATTATCAAAGTTATCCGATACCATACGGTCGTAGCTTTCTTCTAAAACCATTAGGCGCGCATAAGGCCCAACAAAAAATCCATACGGGGCCGATCGCCATTCTCTATTAAAAAGATACCAACGTATTTCGGGCATAATATCAAAACCTTTTAATGATAAACGCTCGGTAGTACCCGTGGTAACGGCTTCGGTTTCATCAAATTTAAAAGTACCCCAATTGCCACTTATGCCCCACGACATATTTTTTTTGGCAGTTCGCTCGTACGAAACACCAAAAATTTTAACGCCATCAATAAAATTTAAATAGCCATAAACATTGTGTTTTATAGCATTGCGATGCTGCCCATAAGCTATACTGCTCGATGCCAATAAAAACAGGCACAAAAGGTATTTTAAAAACCGATTCATTTAAGGGCAACAAAGTTAACGGATATACTTTTAACATGAGATTGACCTAAACCAATTAAAACACAAGTGAGATCGTCATTTCAGATTTGCTCGAATGCGAGCCCAGTCGATGCAAAGTCTGGGCGACCCCGTCTGAAATTTCATAAAATAAAAGTATTTGCTTAACAAAATTCAAACTGTAGTATCAAAAGCTAGCTATTGTACTAATGTTTTTTAAGTAAAAAACCAGATTGGACTAAGTTTTATTAAACGGAAGCAAAAAGGTAAAACTACTGCCTTTACCTATGATACTTGTTGCGTTAATTGTGCCGTTTAACAACTCAACCAATTGTTTTACAATGCTTAAACCAATGCCAAATCCAATTTGCGCATCCTCTTTCCTAGCTTGGTTGTAAGTATCAAAAATGCTGCACAACTTTTCTTTAGGAATACCAATACCCGTATCACTAATGGTAAAACTTACATTGTCATTTTGCCCATTTTCAATACACACCTCAATTTTACCTTTTTTGGTAAATTTCAAAGCATTATCCAAAAGGTTATAAATTATTTGCGACAACCTTGTCGCATCACCCACTAGCAAATCATTTACATCATCATTAATGTTAACAACAATCGGCAAATTAATTTTAGCGGTTTTAAACTCAAAGGTTTTTACAACAGCATCAATTAAAGGGCGCAACTGAAAAGGCTTTTCTTTTATAATAATATTAAGCGATTCGTTTTTTGAAAAATTAACCAAATCATTCAACATTGTATCCAAACTTTTGGCAGCTTGGTTTAACGCCCCTAAATAGCTTTTGCCTTTATCATTTTGCACAAATTGATCAAGCAAATAAGTTGTACCAACAATTTCAGTTAAGGGCAATTTTATGTCGTGTGTAATTTTCGAAAAATAGTCTTGCTTTACTTTTTGAAGCCGCTTTATCTTTTCAAGTTCCTTAGCGGCCTTACCATTAACATTGGTATTAGCTACATTAGTTGGGTTTTTAAATTCAACTTTTTCAATGTAAATAATAAAGCCATTACCTACTTTTTTTAGTGTGCCTTTAAAATGCGAATCACCATTAATAAAAGTTCCAAAATCAAAACTTTGTTGGTTGGCTAGGCGTTCAATTAAGCGAGTGTTTTTTTTAAGCGAAGGAAAAATACTACTTAACGATTCTTGACGCTTATTACTCAAATTAATAAGGGTATTACAGCTTTCAAGCATATAAAGATTGCTTGTAGCCGTTATAATTTGAACTTTTGGAGCTAAAAATTGATATTTTAATTCTTTAAGCGTCACCTAAATAGTTGAATTTTGTTTTTTTGCTGCTAAGTATTTTATGAACCACAAAGAAAGCATAGCGAATTTCCGAAAAGATTATCAAAAATCGGCATTACAGCACGATTTGCTTGATGAAAATCCGATAAAGCAATTTGAAAACTGGTTCAATCAAGCTGTTAATGCCCCAATACTTGAACCCAATGCCATGATTTTAGCAACGGTTTTAAACGGGCAACCTTCCTCTAGGGTGGTTTTGTTAAAAGGATTTAGTAATCAAGGCTTTGTTTTTTACACTAATTATCAAAGCCATAAAGGCCAATCAATTTTAAATAATAATAAAGTAGCCCTATTATTTTTTTGGGATGTTTTAGAGCGTCAAGTTCGTATTGAAGGCCAAGCAATAAAAGTTAGCTCTGAGCAGTCCGATGAATACTTTGCAAAACGCCCACGAGGTAGCCAAATAGGAGCTTGGATAAGCCAACAAAGCAGCACAATTGATTTAAACACCAATTTAGTTGAAGAAAAAAAGCAGTTTGAGGCGAAATTTGAGGGTAAAACCGTTCCTAGGCCACCACATTGGGGGGGCTTTTTAGTTAAGCCTAATCTGTTTGAATTTTGGCAAGGGCGTAGTAGTCGCTTGCACGATCGCTTTCAATATCAATTAACCGAAAACAAATGGGTGATAAGCCGATTATCGCCATAAATAAAAATAAATGCAAAACCAATTATTTGTAACTGATTTGGATGGAACATTGCTAAACAACCATTGCGAACTCAGCAAATACTCAAAGTCTGGAATTATTGAATTACTCGAAAGCGGGGTAAATTTCACCATTGCAACCGCAAGGGGCATCCGTTCAATTAAAGAAATTGTGGGCGATATTCCACTAAAGCTACCCGTAATTTGCAATAACGGAGCTTACATCCGCGATTATCAAACTTGGAAACCATTAAAGCAATACGCCTTTTCGCCTGCTATTGTTAAAAGCGTTTTAATGCGGGCCGAAGCACATGGTTTAGAGCCCTTTATAACCTCAACTGATGGACAAAAGGATTTTATTAGTTACAACCTTGTAATTAACAAAGGCATGCAATGGTTTGAAGATGAACGGCTTAGAGTTAATGACCCACGCATGAATCCCAATATTCACTTCTCCCAAGTGCTTAATCATAAAATTACTTGCCTAACTATTATCGGAAAACTAGGTCCTGTAAAAAGCTTGCAAAAAAAGTTGGATTTAACTTTTGGTTCAGCCATCCAATCCAACATAATGATTAATCCCTATCAAGGAAATTTTCACTGGCTAACCGTACAAGATGCGCAAGCAACAAAAGGCAATGCAGTTAAATGGTTAGCAGCAAATTATGGCTTTAACAAGGAGCAAATAACCGTTTTTGGCGATCAAGTAAACGACATTTCAATGTTTGACGTAGCAGGCACTAAAATATCCGTTAGGGGCGCAATTGAGCAACTAAAAAACCAAGCCGATTTAGTTTTGGGCAGCAATAATAACGATGCAGTAATTAAGTACATCCAAGAAAAAGTAGCAATTTTTTCTGCCTAGTGTAAGGGCTTTAACAACTGTGCAGCAAAGCTTTTTGGCTTTTAGGCATTGTTAGCCTATATTTATATTTGTGTTTTGGCACGAATTTAGCAATAGCAAGAATTAGAAAGTAATGCGTCGCTTAAAGCTATGGTTATCAGTCCTTTGCAAATTTGATAATTAAATAGTGTTAAGCGGCATAGGTGAATAGCTAAAAATTCTGCTTATGTTTAACATTTATTATTACAAGCCCAAAGGCATGTTAAAACAAAAACTAGGACAAAAACTCCAACAAAAGCTTTCGCCTCAGCAAATTCAGCTGATGAAGCTGCTGCAAGTGCCAACAGCTTCGCTTGAACAACGCGTAAAAGAAGAATTAGAAGTTAACCCTGCTTTAGATGAAGGGAGAACCGAAGAGGATGATTACGATACAAATGATTCTGACGACGAAAATGCACAAGCTGATAATATTGATTTCAGCGATTACATCAATGATGATGTAGGAACATCATCCTACAAAACCAAAACCTACAACTATAAAGATGCGGATGATAATAAAACCATCCCGATACCAGTAGTAGATACTTTTCACGAATATCTAGTTCAGCAATTAGGCATGGTGCGCTTAAATGAGCGTGATGGTAAAATTGCAGCACACATCATAGGCAGCATTGACGACGATGGTTACTTACGCCGTTCGCTTGAGGCAATGGTTGACGATTTGGCCTTCGGCCAAAATGTTTTTACTGATGAAGTTGAACTAGAAAAAATACTAAAAGTTATCCACCGCTTCGATCCTGGTGGGGTTGGCGCACGTAGTTTGCAAGAGTGCCTATTAATTCAAATTAGCAAAAAACAAGGCGATAATAAATACGTTGATATTGCCGAGGATATTTTGGAAAACCATTTTGAAGAGTTTACCAAAAAGCACTATACCAAAATGAGCCGCCAGTTATCCATTACTGAGGATGATTTGAAGATGGCGATTGAAGAAATTTTAAAACTAAATCCAAAGCCAGGTAGTGGCTATTCAGGAGGCACAAAAGTTGAAAATTACGTTATTCCAGATTTTATAATCATCAATGATAACGGTGAATTAAAGCTAACGTTAAACTCAAAAAATGCCCCTGAGTTACGCATAAGCGATAATTATAAAGAAATGATGGTGGAGTACACCCGCAGTAAAGAAAAAAATAAAAAGCAGAAAGAAGCAATGCAATTCATTAAGCATAAAATCGATTCTGCAAAATGGTTTATTGATGCGATAAAGCAACGCCAGCAAACCATGTTTAACTCCATGCAAGCCATTTTAGATTATCAGTACGGTTACTTTTATACGGGCGATAAAACCCGTTTAAAACCAATGATTTTAAAGGATATTGCCGAGAAAACAGGCTTAGATATTTCAACTATTTCACGTGTTGCCAATTCAAAATTTGTTCAAACTGAGTTTGGTACATTCCCGTTAAAATCTTTCTTTTCCGAGTCATTAAGCACTCAAAGCGGCGAAGAAGTTTCAACCCGTGAGGTAAAAGAAATTTTAAAAACAATGATAGTTGGCGAAAACAAACGTAAGCCATTATCCGACCAAAAGCTTACAGAAGGTTTATTGAAACAAGGCTATAACATTGCCCGCCGTACCGTTGCTAAATACCGCGAGCAATTAAATATCCCTGTCGCCCGCTTACGTAAGGAGTTGTAAAGGTTTATGATTTTTAATCCTATAGTAAGGAAAAATAGCTTTTAGTAAAAGATTGAAGTTCGTCATTTCCAAGAGTAGATTCATCTACGAGTTGGAAATCTTAGAAGATAAATTTGGTTAACAGAATTTCTAAAATGGTGTTTCGAATGTTAATTAAAATACTGCGAGCAATTAAATATCCCTGTCGCCCGATTACGCAAGGAATTGTAGTTAGTAAAAAAAGCATTACGCCAAATAATGTCTTGTCCCCCATTTTTGAGGGGGGAAGATTTTGCGTTTCGCAAAATCAGGGAGGTGAAATAACCCAACTTTAAACAAATTGCAAAAGTATATTAGCCATAACTGGGCTCTTTTAAATTACTAATCGAACTCAGATTAATAAACTTATGTCCCTTCTCACACAAAAAGTCATACTCACCTCCCCACAGTAATTTTTTCAACCAATGGCTGCCCATTAGGTAAGTTAACCTTAACAAAGTATAGCCCACTAGCCAAATTTTGAAGGTTAAAACTTACTTTTTTACCCTTTGTGCCAATACTTTTTTCGGCTATTAATTGCCCATTAGTACCAACAATTTCAACCGTTGTACCCAAGTCCACTTTATTCCTTAATAAAACATTAAACGCACCACTATTCGGGTTAGGACTAACATAAACTTTCTGTTTTAAACCATCAATTTGTTCAGCCCAAGTACTATTGTCAAAACTAACATTACCAATTGCCACTTTACTATGCGATGGCTCGGCTAAAACGGCGGCAGTAGCCACGGTAGCCTTTACAATATTGGTCATAAACTCAAAATTTATCTTATCAATACCATCTTGCGCGGTATGGTAGTAAGGATTACGAGTATCTGCCCCATCCGTTAACATAAGGGCATTAATCCCCTCATCCCAAAAACTAGCATGGTCGCTGCGGCGTAAATCTTGTGTCACCTCACCATTACCTGGGGCATTAATTGTTACAACAGGTAATTGGGGTACATAAAGCGTGGCACAACTATCATAAGTAGCTGATAACCAAGATGAAAAAGTATTTCCGACATTAATTAAAAAAATGCCCGCATTATCAGCAGCAGCAATTTCCTCTGTTGCTTCAGGAAAAAGGATGTCAAAGCCAAAAGGGATGCTCTGAGTGTTAGGGTCAGCATCATAATAACCAATCATTTCATAATTTAAAACCGCCTCAATAGTTTCGTAATCATCAATGCCATTGGCAACAAATTCCTTGCTACCCACTAAGCCAACTTCCTCTAAATCAAAGCCAATAAATTTAATGTTCTTTTTAAAATTAAACTGCGATAAAACCCTTGCAGATTCTAAAAAGCCAACCGTTCCTGTTCCATTATCATCCGCCCCTGGGGAGTTGGCAACCGTATCATAATGCGCATCAATTATAATAGTTGCAGTTTCATCCTCAACGCCAGTTTGTTTACCAATTAAATTTTGCCCATCGTAATTATTGTTATACTCAAAATTATGCGTGCTAGTTTGTAAGCCATTTCCCTCAAAAACCCCCATTATATAATCCTTGGTGTTTTGCAAATTTTCAGGATTCGCATTGTAATGCCTAACCCCAACAATAGTGTTTAAATCCGTCGTTAAATTTTCTTGGCTTACCAAATCCACAATCTCCTGAATATCAATTTCGTACAAATCATCCGCAACAATTTTAACCCTATATTCCTCAATATTGGGTATGCTCGCAAAGTAATCCCAGTAAATCGTTTTCGTTTCATTGGTTTCGGTTGTTAAACCAATATCACCATAAAAAGCAGCCTGAACCAAAAATGTTTCACCCTCATTATCCGATAAATGAGCACTTATAAAAACCGATTCAGAATCGGGGTCGGCTAAATCAAAAGATATTGAAAGTTGGTGATTAACACTATCAGCAAAAACAACCAAATTATTAATTTCTGGTACTTGATTTTGAGCCCTAAGGCATTGGCTAGCTACAAAGCAAAGCATTATTATAAGTAAATTTTTCATGGATGGTAAGGTTTAGTTTTTTACATTTAAGAAATGATTTCTAAACGGCATTTATTGTTTTTAGGAATAAATTTTTATTAAATGTAATCCTAATTTGATAAACTAGGCTAATGAACTTACAAGAAGTAATGAAAGAACTAGAGGGCTACGGCAACCCTAAAACCAAACATATATTTTTAAAACACGGTGCTCGCGAGCCTTTTTACAATGTAAAAGTGGCCGACCTTAAAAAGATTGTGAAAAAGGTGAAGAAAAACCACGAGTTATCCATGCAATTGTTTAATACCGGTAACAGTGATGCAATGTATTTAGCAGGTTTGATTGCTGATGAAAAAGTTATTTCACAAAAAGAGTTGGACCATTGGGCAGATAAAGCCTATTGGAGTATGTTAAGCGAATGTGCCGTTGCTTGGGTTGCCGCCGAAAGCCCACACGCATGGGAGTTAGGAATGAAATGGAAAGAAAACGAAAAAGAAAATATCGCCTGTTCAGGTTGGGCAACTTTAAGTAGCCATATTACCATTGCCCCTAACGAAAACTTGCCGATTAAAGAAATCGAAACCCTGTTGAATTGGGTCGGAGATAACCTTCAAAAAAGCACAAATCGCCGCCGTTATGTAATGAATGGTTTTGTAATTGCTGTGGGTTGCTACATCCCAGAGCTAACCGAAAAAGCAAAGAAAATCGCTACAAAAATTGGCAAAGTAAGTGTAAATATGGGCGAAACCGCTTGCAAAGTTCCCGATGCAGCACCCTACATTCAAAAAGTAGAAGAAAAAGGACGTTTAGGCAAAAAACGCAAGCAAGCTAGGTGTTAGAGCTAAAAACCTCAGTTCGGTTTTGAAACCACATTCAAATATTTGAAAATCAACGTTTTGAAATAGATTAGAACTAAAATTTTCGTAAAAAAAAGAATTTGTCCCCCTTTGAAGGGGGCGATTTTGAGTAAACGAAAAATCTGGGGGATGAATAA
>Ga0160423_10000338_pt1 | contig 37606 bp, 32 predicted proteins | sample CRUFie14St8metaG_FD_108191 | JGI IMG/M metagenome (GOLD analysis project Ga0160423, IMG submission 108191) | Marine microbial communities from the Costa Rica Dome - CRUD Field 142mm St8 metaG | ecosystem: Environmental > Aquatic > Marine > Oceanic > Photic zone | place: Costa Rica: the Eastern...
TCGCCACCCGAAATAATGACGTCCTTCTTGCGGTCTGAGATAGTGACATAGTTGGCTTCATCGATGTGACCGCCATCTCCGGTATGGAAGAAATCGTTCGGAATGGACGCTTGCGTGGCCTCGGGTTGCTCCCAGTAGCCCTCCATAATCATGTTGCCTCGGGCGAGCACTTCGCCATCGGCGGAGATGTCCATGGTGCATCCGACGACTGGTGCGCCCGCACGATTCAACATCGTTGCTCGGTCCGCCGAGCCAAGGTCGTCCCACTCTTCGCGGCCACGGTTCATCGTGAGCAGGGGAGCGGTCTCGGTCAGACCGTAAATCTGCACAAACTCCCAACCAAGTTCTGTTTCGCAACGCTCAATGGTGCGGGTGGGAGGCGGAGCGCCGGCGACAACGATTCGAACCCTTCCTGAGCCCGGGATCGGACCATCCCATTCGGCAACTGCATCGAGGACGGTGTTGAGGACAGCGGGAGCTGCACACATCAGCGTCACGCCCTCAGATTCAATCCTGCGGAGAATTTCTGGGCCATCAACTTTTCGCAGAATGACATGTCGAACACCCATTCCGGTGGTGGCGTACAGCATTCCCCACCCGTTGCAGTGGAACTGGGGGAGGGTGTGCAGGTAAACATCACGGTCGTCAACGCCCATGTGCCAGCCGAAAATCGCGGCATTGAGCCACACATTGCGATGCGTGAGTTGCACGCCTTTCGGGCGAGCCGTTGTTCCTGACGTGTAGTTGATCGTCGCCGTCGCATCTTCATCTGGCTCCCATGCCACGGGCTCGACGTCATAACGCATCAACTTGTCATCGGTTTCAGATCCGATGATCCATTTCATCTCACATTCGACATCTTGCATTGCCTCTTCGAGTTCGGGGTCAACGAGGAGAATGCGGGCGCCGGAATGCTCGACGATGTACGACACCTCTTCAGCCACAAGCCGGAAGTTGACAGGCACAAGAATTCGACCTGAACCTGACACACCGAAGAGCGCTGTGAGTAGGCGAGCCGAGTTGTGTGACACCATCGCAATGCGTTCGCCGACGGCAACGCCGAGCTCGTCAAGGCCAGCGGCGATCGCCCGTGCTCGGCGCGCCATTTCCCGGTAATCGATTCGACCCCAGTCATCAGCAGGCTGATCTGGTTCGTCGACGATTGCGACTCGGTCGGGGTACACCAGTTCGGCGCGTTGAAGAAAGTCGTTGACGGTTAATGGAACTCTCACAACAATGATGTTAGTCATCTGCGGTTCTCCGCCGTGTTCGGAGTCGTATCGGTTGCGGGTGTTGAAGGTGACTACCGTGTCGATATGGCCAGTGAAACTTCCACCCTTAACCGCCGCCTCGGAATGACGGTTCCGCTGCCCGGGCCTCTTCACAGTCACAGGGAGTGGTTGCATGAGTTAGCTGACGTTGGCTACACCGATATCTGGAGCGCAGAAAGCGACAGCGCAGACGGGTTCACCCCCTTGGCGCTTGCGGCCGCATGGGAACCTCGACTGCGTCTTGGTACGGCTATTATTCCCGCCTATACGCGTGCGCCAGCATGCATGGCACAATCTGTCGCCTCGATGGCCGATGCCGCCCCAGGTCGCTTCTGTATCGGCATTGGTTCGTCGAGCAACGTCATCGTCGAGCGGTGGAACGGGGTTCCCTTCGAGCAGCCCTACCGGAAGGTCCGAGACATGGTGCGGTTCTTGAAAGAAGCGCTCGAGGGCGAGAAAGTTAGTCGAGAATTTGACACATTTTCGGTGAATGGGTTCCGCCTTGGAGTTCGTCCCGAGCACACTCCGCCGATTTTCGTTGCAGCGTTACGTGAGCAGATGTTGCGCCTTGCGGGTAAGGAAAGCGATGGAGCGATCATCAACTGGCTCGGTGCCGATGATGTGCCCCAGGTGGCATCGATTGTTCATGATGCAGCAGGCGGCGAGTCGCGTGAGATTGTCGCGCGGATTTTCGTATGCCCGAGTGATAACAACCAGGTCGTTCGAGAGGCCGCAAAGTTCGCAATCGCGGCGTATATGAACGTGCCGGTGTATGCGAAGTTCCAGGAATGGCTGGGCCGTGGCCCCGAACTTGAAGGGATGTGGGCTGCGTGGTCGGGAGGAGATCGTAAGGCGGCTCTCGCTGCAATTTCAGACGACGTTGTTGACGCTCTGATCGTGCATGGCACGCCCAAACAATGCCAGGAACAGATTGGTCGATACCTTGACAACGGAGTTACCACTGCGGCGCTTGCACTACTGCCTCTCGACAAAGAACTTGACCAACGTGAGGCAATGCGAGCGCTAGCTGGGGTGTAAACCGGTGCGTGCTTGGGCGAGGCTGGTTAGGTGCGAACTGCGGTAACAACAAGGCGATATGAAAGCGACGTCGGTGTTCCATCGGCTCTCGAGCAGGCAACCAAGGAGATCGATGGACCGCCATGTGAGCGAGCCTCAGCGTAGATATCTGCTGAGCCCGGGTCCACAACCTCGCTCCCGGCAACGCTGTAGCTCCACGACTGACCTGTCGGGCCTTCAATCGTGATGATGTCGCCGACATCGAGCAGGTGAATGTCTCGGAACGTTCCGCCTTTGCTAGTCCGGTGAGCAAACGTCACAATATGCGCATACTCGTCAGGCTTACCGGACCCAGTCCAATGCCAGATCGCTCCGGTGTTGACGACCTCGTTTGAGTCATCTCCACCATCAACTATCTGATTGAGGCCAATCGCAGTGGCGCTCATGGTCCACGGAAACGCAACCGCTGACGACACCTCCTCTCCAGAAGGTGCCCCGGGTACCTCTTCAGTAGCAGGCTTTTCCACTGCTACCTCTTCGGGGGCGTCTAAGCCCGTTTCAACTTCCCTGGAACCCCCAGAAACATTCGACGTTCCCGAAGGTGTGTCGTCATCGTCATCTACTTCAGTGGCAACAAGCTCATAGGCGTAAGGGTTCTGATCAATGTTGAGAGTGTTTTCAATCGAGACCAACTTCAGGTACCACAGCTCTGAATGCTCTTCGACATTGGCAGCGTCTCGAAGCGAATAACCATCGATGCGTCCGCCATCGACGGACGCACGTTGTGTAGCAAGTGCGACGCCCAGCGGCAAAAGGAAAGACAGCGTAAGTCCAGCTGCAGCAGCCTGCCTCACAACCTTCACACCTCTCCCAATGCGCTTTTTCATGCTCGGTACTTTGCAGGCTCCTTTTGCTGAATTTCGAACCAGCCCCGCTTAGGCTGCTGGCTGGGCGCTGTTGCGGGCCATTCGTCGATGTTCAAGCTCGGCTCGTAACTGGCTGATGCGGCGCAACCCTGTACTGCGGGTGACGTCGTCGATGCGAAGGCACTCCGGAAGTTCTGATGTTGGCAACAGTATCAGTTGAATTGGGTGTTCAGGCTCTGTGGTTGTCATGCCGCGAGTGTGAACGAGGGGTGTGACAACGAAGCAGAGAGCCGCATTTAGAGACCGGGTGTAGATCTCAGGTGGTCAACCTGCGATGACAATGCATCCAGCCGCAGCCGCCAGAAAGATCGCCACCAGAAGAAGCAGCTGACGTTCTTTTCGCACAGCGGTTTGCCGAGGGGCGGTCACGACGAGAGCACTGAGCGCGCCCGTTGCGGCGCCGCCTAAATGCCCTCCAATGGAGATTCCGGGAACGAGGAATGTGATCGCAAGATTGAGAAGCAGAAGGGTTCCAATCTGCGTTCGCATCGGATTGATACCGCGCTGCTGGTACGCCATAGCGGTGACCCCCATCAGCCCGAAGACTGCACCCGACGCGCCTCCATGGAGGCCATCTGGTTGCAGCAACAACGCACCGAATGAACCACCAGCGAGGCAGGCAACATAGAGAAGCAGCATCTGCACGCGCCCAAGAGCGACCTCGAGCATTCCTCCCAACTGGTATAGCAAGTACATGTTGAACCCGAAATGCAGGAGCCCGAAGTGAATGAAGCCCGATGACACAATCCGGTACCACTCGGCGGGCCCCTGGGCAACGAGCGAGCTGTTGAGGCCAAGATCGATCTGAAATTGGGTAAGTGAACCATTGAGCGCGCGAGAGTCAATTGCTGCGGTTGCGACAAAGACCGCAAGGTTGAGGCCGATCAGTATCTTTGCGATTAGCACGCCCTGTGACGCTTGCCAATATCTCATTCGAGTGGTGGCACTTGGCGTTGACGCTTTTCGACATGCAACGCACAGACTGCCAATTGAACCCCGAACAAGACACTCACTGCACGCAGGAGATCCGCATCGAGTGCACTTCCTTCCGGTCGAGCGGTTGGGGTGGCGAAGACAACGAGAATCGTCGATCGGCGTCGAAGAGAGGGAGGGAGGAGGAGGTAATTCGCTCATCTGTTCAGAGTTTGAAAGGGATAAGCCCGGGTGCCGTCGCAGCGGAAGCTTGCGGTGGCTTCATTTCACGACCGTCATTGGTGTCACAAGACTGCGCTGCCCAGCACGACAGCACAGCAATGGCCACAAGCGTTCGCTGCTGTCGTTGCGCTCTCTTCTTCATACCCGGAGGCTACAGGTAGCCTAAGCCCTGTGTCTGACGTTGATGAGAACCAGCAAATACGCTCTCCAGTCATCATGACTGTTCACGCTCACCCTGATGATGAGGCATCAAAAGGTGCTCCGACAATTGCAAAATATGTCGAGCGGGGTTGCTCTGCGGTTCTGGTCTGTTGCACGGGAGGTGAGGAAGGTGATCTGCAGAATCCTTCACTCCAAGAGCCGGGACAGCCGTTCGAAGGTCTTGATGAGTCTGAAACAAAAGCATTGCTCGGCAAGGTTCGACTGAGAGAACTTGAGGCCTCAGCGAAAGTAATTGGGTTCTCTGAGGTCATCATGCTCGGTTACCGTGACTCCGGCATGGCAGAAAGTCCGTCGAACAACCACCCGGAGTGCTTCCATATGGCCGACCTCGATGAAGCAGTGGGCCGTCTTGTGAGAGAAATTCGTCGGGTTAAGCCAGATGTGCTCATCACCTACTCAGATGACCAGGCGGGGTACCCGCATCCGGATCACCTCAAAGTTCATGATGTGAGCGTTGTTGCGTTTGAGCGAGCAGCGGACCCTACCGCATTCCCTGACATGGGTGCGCCGCATGTGACGTCAAAGCTTTACTACTCGGCATGGTCAATCGAACGATTGAAGCGAGTTCATGAGGCCCTTCTTGCGAAGCATGGGGAGTCGCCATTTGATGAGAACTGGTTCTCGCGGCCGAGCCAAGACGAGCGCATCACGACCCGAGTCGACGTCTCTTCGTACATGTGGGCTCGAACGGGAGCACTTCGCGCCCATGCAACCCAGGTTGACCCGGCGGCACTGTTCTGGTTTGGGCTCGACGATGACGAACTTGCCACGGTGTATCCGAGCGAAGACTGGATTCTCGCACAGAACCGGTGTGGGCCTATCTCTTATCAAGAAACGTCGCTGTTCGACGGCTTGGCGCAAGTCATCAGCGAAGTGTGAGGAGCAGTTAATGTCAGTCGCTGTGCAATACCGAGTGCAAATCTCAAAAGGGAATGAGAACGTCGAGGGACCCGATGGAGCCGATCTCGTGATCACTGTGCCGATTAAGGTTGCCCAAGAAACAGGCTTTGATCCGACCGTGGCATTCATGAGAGGTCAACTCAAAGCGGTGGGCGGCACTGGGGCGCTGTTCAACGAACTTTCATCAGGCGTCGCCAGTGAGATCATCGAACGACTTGTTAGTGAGGCGAATTAGGCCTGCATTGCAGCGCGCAACTCACGGTAACCGATGAGGTGAACTTCGGCAGTTGCGAGTGCACCGTTGAGTTCCGGTCCGAGGAGGAATTGGTAGTCGTCGACCCATCCAGCAGCATCGTCGGTGAGCGCCCGTACCTCTGGGGTGTCGGCTGCGGGCTGCAAGTGCAGTTCGGTAACCCCCGACGGCAGGTTTGCGATCGTGTCGATCACACGCTGACGCGAACCTGCTCGCCAATCGTGATTGAAGAAATCCGGAAACAGCACTCCCTCATCGGCCGCAAGCGAACGATACGGAAACCCTGCCTCTGCGGCGCTCACTGTCGACGGCAGACGGATGGGCAGTTGGAATTCGACCGCAACATCAAGGTAGGCATCGAAAAATTCTGGTCGGAGGGTGATGGCCGACAGGTGCGGTGCGAGGTGGGAGACATCGATTCCCCAAGCTTGCGCCCGTGTCACCTGAGTTCGGAGTTCGCGGCGCACCTCCGTTGGGTCGGCGTGTTCCCAAAGATCATCGATCGTTGAGGGAAAGCCTCCGTCTCCAGATAGTAGCGAGGGTGCGTGAGTGAGCGGCCCAAACCGGTAGCGCTCGTGTTCAGCATTGAGCGTGAGGTGCACGCCAATGTCATCTGTGTCGCTTACAAGTTGAGCGGCATGACGGGCCCACGGTGCAGGCACCATGATTGACGCACATGTTGCGGCCCCGTCACGAAGTGCGGAGATCACGCCCTCATTTGATGCGTGAGAGAGACCAAAGTCATCGCAGGAGATGATAAGGATGCGATCGTTTGCGGCAAAGCCCAGGCGCTCATTGAGTTCGCTCATTACTGTTGAATGTATCCCCGAGAAGTTTCACAGGCTCGCCAGAGCTCAAGGTTGCTTCTGTGGGCGAACGCAGTGTCGTGGCGCATTACGGAGAGGCACGCATTGTTCGGCTTTGTCTCAAGAACCTGCGCGTGGTCTCGAGCAATGAGCTTCTCATGAGGAAACAGATTGTCGGCGGCAGTGAAGACATATGCGAGGAGGCCCCGATAGTGATCTCTCGCAACGACATCATGAACAACGTTCACCTGGGAATCCGCAGGCAGCATCTGCTCAAGCGCAGCGTTTGCCTCGTGAGCCCAGCATTCGTCAGAATGGCCGTCTCGACCGAACTCGGATGTCTTAGATGCGCTCGATCAGCGTTCCTGTGCCGAGACCCCCGCCGCAGCACATCGAAATGAGGCCGTAGCGGCCGGAGGTGCGCTCAAGCTCATACAGCGACTTCGTCATGAGGAATGCACCGGTTGCCCCAAGGGGATGTCCGAGCGCAATTGCGCCACCATTTGGATTGGTCTTGGCGAGATCTGCTCCAACCTCTTTTGCCCAAGCGAGAACGACCGATGCGAACGCTTCATTGATTTCGAAGTTGTCGATGTCATCAATGGAGAGCCCGGAACGGTCGAGGAGGCGGCGGGTTGCATCCATCGGGCCGGTGAGCATGAGAACAGGATCAACTCCGACGAGACAGGTGTCGACAACTCGTGCCCGAGGGGTGAGCCCGAGTGCCTCTGCGCGCTCCGCTGTCATCATCAGGACCGCTGCTGCGCCGTCAGAAATCTGTGAGCTGTTTCCGGCGGTGTGCACACCGTCTTCGCGTGCCACCGGCTTCAGTTGGCCGAGTTTTTCGAGCGATGTTTCGCGTATGCCTTCGTCGCGTGTCATCGCAGCGGACTCGCCGGTGGGGTTGCCTTCTTCGTCAAGAACCGGCGCATCGACTGAGATCCACTGCCCGGCGAATCGGTCTTCCTTCCACGCCTGGCCTGCGCGCTGCTGCGATTCGAAGCCAAAGGCATCGGTGTCGTCGCGGGTGATCTCCCACTTGTCAGCAATGCGCTCTGCACCCTCAAACTGAGATGTCATCTCGAGGCGGGCGAAGTATTCCTTCGGAATCGGTACGCCGAGGCCGAGTTTCTTCGAGGAGTTAATGCCGATCGGGATGCGACTCATGACCTCGACGCCGCAGGCCATTGCAACATCGGTGGTGCCTGAAGCGATCAGCGAAGCCGCAAGGTTAGTTGCCTGTTGACTTGAGCCGCACTGGGTATCGACAGTGGTTGCTGCTGTTTCAATTGGGAGACCAGCTCCGAGCCACGCAGTACGAGTCACGTTGAAGCTCTGTTCGCCAACTTGGCTCACGCAGCCGCCGACGACTTGCTCGATTGCTGATGGGTCGATGCCTGTGCGCTCGACGAGCGAGCTCTGCACTTTGCCAAGAAGAGATGCTGGGTGCATTCCCGCAAAACCGCCGTTTCGGCGTCCGATAGGGCTCCGAACTGCGTCAACGATGACAATCTCGCGGCCGCTTTGAGAAGATGAGGTGCTGGTCATACCCTGAGGTTACGCCCTCGGCTCTCAAGATCTGCAGTCAGTTCGTTCTGCTCGAGGCGCATCTCGATTCGCGGGCCTCATTACCAGTCGGTTATCCGAGAGAACTCATCCCCCCGGATGTAGGTGGTGCGCTACTCAATGACTTTTCCTGAACGTTCAACCAGTGGAGATAGGCCTTGCGGGACCTCTCTGCGTCGACCACGACAGCCCTGCTTGATGATCCATCGCCAATGAGAGGCGAAGCGTGTGAGAGGCACTCGAGGTAGTACTGATCAAATTTCATGAGACCCCCACCGACGTATGCCGAAAGCTTTATGTTCGGACATTTGTGGTCAAGGAGGGTTACGAGTCTGCTCCGAACAAGTCGAGTTGCTCCCACGTAGTCGCCACCTGGTTAACCGAACGCCACGTCAGCCGCCCGCGTCGGTTTGGGCGCTCTACTTCAAGTGCCTCGGGGCGAAGCGATCGCGCCGCTCCATTTGCATCGTGGACGAGAATGCTTCCGTCGGCACCGACCGAAGCGATATGTCCGAGGGTCCAGCGCGAACGATTTTGGCGTTTGAAGCGTACCCGTTCGCCTTGGCGAAGGCCGATGCTCCGCAGTTCGGCCGCTGACATCGGTGATTAAAAGCCCAGGGTGCGACGTTGTAGTCGCTGCATTCCTGTGATCCACTTCTGTGGGTCAGAACCCTTGAACTTCAGATAATCGCCCACTTCAGGATGGGGCAAGATAAGGAATCGTTCGTCAACAATCGCTTGGTAGACCACCTCTGCAACGTCAGCGGGCTCTAACACAACGCCGACTGCCTTCACGACGTCACCGCCGGTACCGATGGGAGAGTCGGCATTCAACATGGCGGTGTTCACACCTTGTGGGCACAAACAGCTCACTTTGAGGCCGCGCTCTCCGTAAGTAATTGACATCCACTCTGCAAATGCGACAGCAGCGTGTTTAGTTAGGGAATACGGTGCTGACCCGATTTGGGCGAGGAGGCCAGCGGCCGACGCCGTCGAGCAGAAATAGCCTTCGCCGCGGTCGAGCCAGGCCGGTAGTAAACGGCGAGCTGCCCACCGGTGTGCGTGAGTGTTGATCGCAAAGGAAAGGTCCCAGATTTCTTCGTCGTCCATTGGGTCGGTGCCGAGCGCAACACCAGCGTTTGCAAAAAACAAGTCGACGACTCCAAACTCGCGCTCAGCCGCATCAATGAGTTCGATGTTTCCAGCCTCGGTCGACAAATCGACGGCGAGCGCAACCGCACCGGGTAACTCTGCGGCAACCGAATCGGGCGACCTCTGGTCGGCGAGTACTAAACGGGCCCCCGCAGCGTGAAAGCGACGGGCCAGGGCAGATCCGATACCTCCGGCGGCTCCAGTAACGACGACATGACGATTTTGTAAGTCCATCTCTTCACATTAGATCGCCGATCATGCGCGCACGATGCCCGCAAGGGCGATACGGTGAAGGCGATGACTGAAAGCAGCGCAAATAGCACAGCGGTTCTCGATGAAACAGAACTACTCGACGAGGGTGGTTTGACGATCGATGTTGCTGCAGCAGTTGCTGTGATCGACGAATCGCTTGTGCGTCTCACTCAGCGTGAACTCGTCTCAGCCGACGAAGTGACGGATGTTCTTCTTGACGTCCGTCGTTTGCTCGTCGGCTGAATTACAGCAGCGGAATCGCCGCTCCCGCAAGGGCGGCCCCGACAACCGCGCCGGCTATTACATCGGTGGCGTGATGAATGCGGACGTGAAATCGGCTGAGGGCAACGGTGGTTGCAAGCGTAACCCACAGAGCGACCCACCATCCGCCGGTCATTGCCGACAGTAAAACTGCAGAAAATGCTGCTGCTGAAGCATGTCCGCTAGGAAATGACGACGTTCGTGGCTTTCGGACCGCGAGTCCTTCAGCTCCATGGTCGGTTGGGCGCTGTCTACGGAAGAGGCGTTTTATCCCTTGGTTAACGATGAGACTTTCAACGCCCAAGAGACACGACAAGAGGAGGATTTGTCGAAACTGCGAAGTAGCCATCCCCCGGGCGGTGCTCGTGATATGCCAGATCAGGCTCCAATCGCCGAGCGTGCTCGCTGCGACCATGACCGCATTGAGAGCAGCGACATTTCGAAGCGGTCGGTAGGCACGATCGACGCGGCCATCGAACGCGTTGGCACGTTGAGAGATTGACGAAGTCGACATCGGTTTACTCGGAAGAAGTGCTGTTGCGTCGAGGGGCCTCAATGAGTGCGAGTTGGGGGTCGCCACCGAACTCAGGGCACCATGATGAGAATTTACAGAACTTGCAAAGAGCACTCTTTCGAGTCGCAAACTCTCCGCTTTCACAGGCTTGTGAAATTGCTCGATGCACAGCAGTAAGTCGTTGCTCGGTAAACGAAATCGTCTTGCTTGACGGGCGAGTGGTAATTGTCTGTGTCGATTTGACGTACATCAGGCGCAGCTCTGTTGCGTCCTCGGCAAACTCTCGCTGACAAAGCAGTGCATAGAAATGAACGCCCGCTAGCGCCTTTTTCTCAAATGAGGGGCCCGGGGCGCGACCAGTTTTGTAATCGGTGATGACGAGACGATCATCGTTGTCGCGTTCGAGACGATCAATGATTCCACGCAGTGTGACGCCGTCAAATTCAGCCTCAATGCGAAGTTCAAGCCCGATTGGATTCACCGTTGATGGATCTTCCATTTGTAACGCGTTCATCGCAAGTTTTCGACACTCGGCTCCGAGTCGGGTGAACCGATCACCTTCAAGTTCAAGAAAGAGCACGTCATCGTCGTGTCTGAATTCGGTCAACATTTGATCGACCGAATCGTTCATGCGTTCGGCATCGAGCTGAGCAGCGGTACCGGCGTAAAAGTGTTCGAGGGCGCGATGGACCATCGTGCCGCGCACAGTCGCTTCCGTCGGCGGATCGAACAGTCCGTCAAGGCTCGAAAACCGAAACGCAAGGGGACAAGAAAGAAATGAGTCGATACGCGAAGGTGAAAGTGTTGTCGGCGGCGCGTAGCTGCTCATACCGAACAGCCTGCCAGATGCAGGTCACGCACTGGTGTTACTCAGCAGCTCTTCGACCGTGTGCGCAACCTGACTGGGCACGACAAAGGGCCCAAAGTGGTTCATTGATTCGTCAGGGTGGTACGAGCCGTTTGGAAGGCGCTGAGCAACTCCGGCCGCAAAGTTCGACGGCTGATGCTCTTCGACGATGCCAGCGATCACATTCACCGGAAGTGCGATTTGTGGGAGTGACTCCCAGAGTTCGTTTCGATGGGCGGCTCGAAACACTGACGCTTCGAACGTGGGAGTGCACGAGAGTGACACGCTGCCGTCGTCATTCGACTTGACCCCATAGTTCACATAGTCACTCAGCGAACGCTGGGTGAAGATCCCTAAAGGAGGCTTTGAGGCGTAATTTGCAATTGCAGCCTCTGCGCTGTCAAAGGTTGGTCGGCGTCGCTCCGCCCCAACGGCAATCGGGAGATGTTCGACATCGAAGTCATCATTCGGTGGGGGAGCGATCGGTTCAAAAGCGACGAGTTTCGAGAATGCTGTCGGATCTTTCAGATGGGCAAGAAGCACCGCAGCCCCGCCCATTGAATGCCCGAACGCCCGAAGCCCGCCGTGAGGAGCGAGGTGATGGGCAGCGGTGAGGGCGTCCTCCCCAAAGGACTCCCACGTGTTGACGCTGTCGTCAGCGGAGGGGGTTTCGCCGTGCCCGGAATAGTCCACGGCCCATACGCTCCAGCGAGACGACAGATGCTCTGCCAGTTCGAGGTAACAACGACCGTGAAAGCCTGTTGCATGCGAAATCAAGAGCGGTTCCTCGCCGGAACCACCGAGACGGTGAAGGATGAGCGGCGACCCATCGGGACGAGTGAGAGAAACCGTCGACGTCAACGGAGAGCATCCACGAACATTTTGGTCTCTTCAGCAATTTGCGCGGGAACGGCATAGCCGTCTCGGTCGCAGATCGTCGACCAGTTGTCGCGCACCAATTCAGGAGACAAGTTTGCGTCGGTGAACCCTTGGCATTCTCCGATGAAGACTTCGGCGACACGTCCTCCACCTACGGAGAACATGCGGCCTGTTGCATCGCATGATTCGTGGGCGAGGAAGGTCACCAGAGGGGCAACATAGTCAGGTTGCAGTTTTTGACCGAGATCACCAAGGAGGTCTTCGGTCATGCGGGTGAGCGCAATTGGTGCGATCGCATTCGCAGCGATGTTGAAGCGTGCACCTTCGACGGCAAGAACCCGGGTGAATCCCACAAGTCCCATTTTTGCGGCGCCGTAGTTTGCTTGCCCGAAGTTTCCGAAGATTCCTGCGGCTGATGAGGTGGAGATAATGCGACCGTATCCCTTTTCGCGCATGACACGGAATGCTGGCCCGGTGACGTTAAACGCGCCTTTCAAGTGAACATCGAAAACGGGGTTGACAAGCGACTCGTCCATGTTGTGAAAAGCCTTATCGCGCAGGATTCCCGCATTATTGATGACAATGTCAACTGTTCCGAAGGCGTCAAGCGCCGACTGTACGATGGCTGCTCCACCTTCAGCTGTTGCCACTGAATTCGTATCTGCGACTGCTTCTCCGCCGAGCGCCTTGATTTCGTCGACCACCTTGTCGGCTGCGCCCTTGTCGGAGCCAGTGCCATCGACTGCGCCGCCGAGATCGTTCACCACGACGAGCGCTCCTCGAGATGCCATGAGGAGGGCGTGTTGGCGGCCGAGGCCCCCGCCTGCTCCTGTGATGATTGCTACTTTGCCGTCGAATCCAAGTGCTTCAGTCATGCCCGCACGTTACCGACCTTGTAGCACCGTTGGGAAAACGGCGGGAATAAAAGTGGGTGAAACCTGCTGTGACCTCGGCATTGGTCCTTAACTACCGGGAATTGAATCCAGCGCCATTGCCGTGAGCCGCTTGTAGTCGAGTTTTCCGTTGACGGCACGGCCGACGGTGTCGACACGAATGACGTGCCTCGGGGCTTTGTAGCGGGCAATTTTCGAGCGAACGTGCTCAATGAGTGTGTCATCGTCAACCGAAGGGTCGAGCAACTCAACGATGGCGCAGATTGCTTGACCAAACCTCTCGTCGGGTACCCCGACGACCGCACAGTCTGACACTGAGTGATGAGTCTTGATCGTTTCCTCAACCTCTTCTGGGTACACCTTCTCTCCGCCGGTATTAATGCACTGGCTGCCTCGGCCGAGCAGGGCGACCGAACCGTCGGCTCGAACTTCGGCCCAATCACCAGGGATCGAGTAGCGAACTCCATTGATGATCTGGAAGGTTGCTGCAGACTTCTCTTCGTCCTTGTAGTACCCAATCGGGGTTCGGCCACGAAGAGCGACCCGGCCGCGTTCACCTGACCCGGGCTCAACATCTCGGCCATCTTCGGTGACGACACGAGTATTTGGCCCGAGAGAGAAACTCCCGGTGCCAGATTCGGCAGAATCTTTCGTCGACACATTGCTAGCCATGCCGATTGCCTCGCTCGAACCGAGCGAGTCGACCATGATGAGACGCTCGTTGTGTCGAAGAAGCCCATCTTTGGTTTCACGCGACCACATCACCCCTGAGGAAATGATGACGCGCAGGCTCGAGAGATCCCAGCGGTCCTCGTTGGCATCAAGCGCTCGCAGCATTGGTTTTGCAAATGCATCGCCGACGATCGAGATTGAATTAATCCTGGCCGCCTCAATAGTCGACAGCAGTTCGTCAACATCAAAGTTCCGCCCGGTGAGAGTGGTGGTTGACCCGCCTAGCAGCATCGTTGAGAGCGAATTAAAGAAGCCAGTGCCGTGCATGAGAGGAGCTCCGGGCAGGCCTTTAGGTCCGGTCCCATTGAGACGGGCTGCGGCAACTCCGGCCGCGGGTTCATCGGGGAGTTTATTTCGATTGCTCGATTCGAGAGCGCCGACGAGGTCGTCTTGGCGCCACATGACTCCCTTTGGCATTCCGGTCGTTCCACCGGTGTAGAGCAGCATCAGATGGTCGCCGCTTCGCCCCCACGGGCCCTTGACGTTGTCAGGTGACCCTGATGCCGCCACTGATTCGTAGTCAATCGCCCAATCCGGACATGGGTGTGACTCATCGTGGACCCAAAGCCACAATCGGATGTTTGGCAGTCGATGTTTGATCTCTTCGATCTGAGGGCAGAACGTTGCGTGAAAGACAACTGCGCAGACATCCGCGTTATCCCAGAGGTAGACGAGTTCGTCCGCTGCGTACCGATAGTTCGTGTTGACGATGGCCATCCCAGCCTTAAACGAGGCGAGAACACTTTCGATGTAGTGCGGAGAGTTATACAGATATTGAGCGATCTTGTCTTGCTCGACGAGGCCTGAGTCGAGAAGTTGCTGGGCAACGCCGTTCGCTCGGCGGTTCATTTCGTTCCACGAGATCGCAACGTCACCATGCGCAAGCGCAAGGCTCTCAGGTAGAGCGTCGGCAATCTCTTCGAAAATGTCTGCGATATTCCAACCGTTCACTGTTAAAACCGTAGCGGTCGAGACATCGTTTGGAGAAGTGAAAGACCATAGACCACGCCGAGCGTTGGGCGATGCCGGCACGTCCGAGTGGTGATCTCTCATCTACTCTCATGACGTGGAGTCCTCCTCGTACGCTGACTGGCTGACCGAGCCACTCTGCGTTGCGATTGAAAACGCAGCTCCAGTTGTTTCGGCAGGTGCGAACGAAGCCGATGCCGCAAGAGCACTACCGCCCTCGACCGTGGAGGCGCTGAGTGGCGCTGGTCTGTTCACGATGCTGTTACCAGCAGATGTCGGTGGCACACCCCATCGGCCCGAGGCGGCGCTCGCTGCCTTGAGTTCGATCGCATTTCATGATGGTGCCGCCGGATGGTGTTCGATGATTTCAACATCAACCTGTCTTCTGGCTGGGTTCCTCGATACCGAAGTTGCACGATCGACCTTCGGAAGCGCGACCGCGGTGGGCGGCGTCTTTGCTCCCAATGGAGTTGGAACACCCACCGATGACGGACTCACGGTGTCTGGCCGTTGGCAATGGGGCAGTGGACTTGCGCACTGTGACTGGGTGGTAGCCGGGGTCACCTTTGACGGTGGAAAACGCGTGACGGTCGTGGTCCCTCGTGGCGATGTCGAGGCGGATGACACCTGGCAGACGGTGGGGATGCGAGGAACAGGCTCAGTTGACTTTGAGATGAACGACGTATTCGTTCCAGCCGAACGGATGATTCCTCAACTTGGGGCGACGCCGAAATCATCTGATTCACGAGTGCTTCTCCCAAATTTCTCCATTTTGGGTGCTGGAGTTGCCGCTGTCGCCTTAGGGGTCGCAGAACGAGCCTGGTCAGAGACAGTTCACCTGGCGAACGAGCGCGCACCCCAGTTTTCGCAACGCTTGCTCGCTGAGCAGTCATCGGTGCAGTCAGTGATCGCCCGCGCTCGAGCACGCCTTGACGCATGTGGAGGCCAGTTATTCCGCAGTGTTGAAGCTGCACATCGCATCGTCGAACAGGGGGAGAAGGTTCCCCTGGCGGCACGGGTGCGGATACGAGGTGCTGCAGCGCTCGTCGTCGAAGAGTCCGCTGCGATCGGCACCGAAATGTTTCGCCTTTCCGGCGGCGCTGCCGTATACGACACCAGCGTGTTGGGGAGGTGTCTACGGAATCTTTCGGTGATCCCGCAACACATCATGGTTGCCCCACGGCTCTTTGAGACGCTCGGTCGCCACCACCTCGGGCTCGATTTCGAGTCATCAATGATCTAGGGAGTTCACAATGGATGCAATGGACGCGATTCTCACGACTCGGGCGATGCGTCGATATTCAGACGCACCGGTTCCTGATGAACTGCTCATGCAATGTCTCGAGGCTGCTCAGCAGGCTCCCTCGGGAGGGAACGTCCAGCCTCAGCAATACGTTGTGGTGAGATCTCCCGAGGTGCGACATGCGCTCGCTGACATTTACCGTCAGGCGTTCGAGCGCTATGAGAAATGTTTGCCGGAGCCGGTCTTCCGCTCTGAGCTCGAGCGATTGACCTATGAACGCACACGAAAAGCGTCACAAGATCTCGCACAGACAATCGGTGACGTTCCGGTTCATGTGCTGTTTTTGCAGCCGATCATCCCGTGGGGGTTTCACGATGAAGAGGGTGTCGTCGACATCGGACGCCTCGACGGCAGCGTCTATCCGGCGGTGCAGAACTTTTGTATCGCTGCGAGAAGCCTCGGGCTTGGAACAGCGTTCACCACTGTCATCCGGGTGTATCAGGCCGAGGCACTTGAGGTCATAGGTGCTGACCTTGAGCGCTTTGAAATAGCGGCTCACATCCCGGTCGGTTACCCGACTGGCAACTTTGGTCGAGCGCCTCGCAAAGATGTTCGCCGCTCAATCCATCTTGATCGGTACGGAGAACGCCCAACGCTCGACTAACTCGATAGCGTCCTCTCCTTGTGCCCCCCACATCGAGGAGAGAAGATCTTCGCAACATCGCAATCGTCGCCCACGTCGACCACGGCAAAACGACGCTTGTTGACTCGATGCTGCAGCAGTCGGGCGCGTTCCGAGTCAACGAGACCGTCGCGGAACGTGTCATGGATTCAATGGATCTCGAACGCGAAAAGGGAATCACAATCCTTGCAAAGAACACGTCGCTGGTATGGAACGACATCACGTTCAATATCGTCGACACCCCAGGGCACGCCGATTTTGGCGGAGAGGTTGAACGTGCGCTCACCATGGTCGACGGCATCATCTTGCTCGTCGATGCCGCCGAGGGCCCGTTGCCTCAGACACGTTTCGTGTTGCGCAAAGCGCTTGCACAGCGCCTGCCGGTCATCCTCGTCATTAACAAAGTTGATCGACCTGATGCTCGAATCTCGGCAGTGGTTGACGAGGCTTATGAGCTGTTCCTCGACCTTGACGCTGACGCTGACCAACTCGACTTTCCGATCGTGTACTCCTCTGGTCGCTCGGGCTGGGCATCGGTAGAGGAAAACACCACTGGCACCGCTCTCACGCCACTGTTTGAGACGATCGTGAGCGCCGTTCCAGCCCCTGCCTTCACCGAGGGAGCACCTCTGCAAGCGTGGGTCACGAACCTCGATGCGAGCCCCTATCTCGGGCGTCTCGCGCTGTGTCGAGTGATCGAAGGTGAAATTCGTCGTGGACAGCAGGTCGCGTGGTGTCGGGCTGACGGCACAACCGAACGCGCGAAAGTCGTCGAACTCTTCCTCACTCAGCACCTCGAGCGAGTCTCTGTTGAATCAGCATCGGCTGGCGACCTTGTTGCGGTGGCAGGTATTGACAACATCACCATTGGCGAAACCCTTGCCGACATTGAGCATCCAACACCTCTCCCAATTATCACCGTTGACGAACCTGCGTTGTCGATGACGATCGGAATTAACACCTCCCCGCTTGCCGGCAGAGATGGTAATCGGCTCACCGCTCGACTTGTGAAAAGTCGGCTTGAACAGGAGCTCATCGGAAACGTTTCGCTTCGAGTTCACCAAACCGACCGCCCAGACGCATGGGAAGTTCTTGCTCGTGGCGAACTGCAACTCGCAGTACTCATTGAAACGATGCGCCGAGAAGGTTTCGAACTCACTGTCGGTAAACCAGAGGTCGTCACTCGAATGATTGACGAGAAACGACACGAACCGGTTGAGCGCGTCACTATTGACGTCCCAGAAGAACATCTCGGTACGGTCACGCAACTCCTTGCCGTGCGCCGTGGACGAATGGAAAACATGGCAAACCATGGCCTTGGCTGGGTGCGTCTTGAATATCTCGTTCCTGCGAGAGGTTTGATTGGCTTCAGGACAGAATTCTTGACCGAAACACGTGGAACGGGGGTGATTAGCCACGTGTTTGACGGTTATGAGCCGTGGGCGGGCGATATCAGGTCACGCGAACGGGGGTCGTTGGTGGCAGACCGAACCGGTCCTGCGACGACGTACGCAATGATCAATCTTCAGGAGCGTTCCACGATGCTCATTCCGCCAGGGACAGAGGTCTACGAGGGAATGATCATCGGTGAGAATTCGCGTGCAGGAGATATGGAAGTGAATATCTGTCGAGAGAAGAAACTTACGAATATGCGAGCTTCCTCGGCAGACGAGACGGTCAAACTCACCCCTCACCGGCAGATGTCGCTCGAGCAAGCTCTCGAGTTCATTGCAAGTGACGAATGCGTGGAAGTAACTCCGGCGCATGTTCGCCTGCGGAAGGTCTACCTTGACCCGCAAGAGCGAATTCGGCAGGCTCGTTCTCGGGCAACGTCCTAAACGGTCGGTGCTGATCTGGCAGGATATTGATGTGGGTCCTAATGCTGCGTCGACTGTGCTGAGCACACATCTCTCCGACAAGTTGGCAGCCCTCCGTGAGGCCTTTCTAGAGATGCGGCATGTGGTTGTGGCGTTTAGTGGTGGAGCCGATTCTTCCCTCCTTGCATACGTGGCGGCCTCTACCGATGGTGTGACTGCGACTGCGGTAACAGCGGTGTCGCCATCACTTGCGGGCTCTGAATTTGATGATTGTTCGCGTCTCGCTGAGGCATGGGACCTTGACTGGGTCGCAGTGACAACCGAGGAGATGGAGCAGGCCGCATATCGGCGCAATGACATCGACCGGTGTTTTCATTGCAAGTCAGCCCTCATGGATGCTCTTCAGCCGTTTGTCGATTCTGGGGCGACGGTGGTGTTGGGCGTCAACCTCGACGATCTCGACGACCACCGTCCAGGACAGCGGGCTGCATCTGAAGCCGGAGCACGATTCCCCTTTGTTGAAGTAGGTCTGTCAAAGGTTGAGATTCGCGAACTGTCTCGGTTGTTCAACCTCGAAACATGGGATAAGCCAGCAGCCGCATGCCTTGCGAGCCGAATTCCCTTCGGTACCGAGGTGACCGTCGAAATTCTTTCGAAGGTGGAGCGCGCTGAACAGGTGCTGCACGACCTTGGTATCCGTTCGTGTCGTGTGCGGCATCATGGCGAAGTCGCTCGTATCGAAGTTGAGCAGGGTGACTTGCAGAGCGTCATCGATGCTCGAGACCACATTGAACAACGACTACTTGCATTGGGATTCCGCTATGTGACAGTTGACCTTGGCGGGTTTCGTTCGGGGTCGTTAAATCCTCATGAGTCGACAACGACGTCCTGATTACGCCTCATTTCGGGCGCGACTGAAACGACGTTCGATCAGTGTGAGCGCCCTGGTGGTGGTGGCGATCGTCGCAACGATAAGCGCCCCGATGTGGATCGCTGTCGCCATTGCCATTGATGGTGTGCGGTTGCGGTGGCGGTTTCCTCTCGCTCGGCTGTTGCTGTTTGGATGGTATTGGTCAATCATCGAGTGCGCTGGAGTGGTCATTTCCCTTGGGCTGTGGATGTCAGGCCAATCAAGTAATCAAGTTCTGCACTATCGGTTGATGGGCTGGTGGGCTGGCAAATTGATGACCGGTCTTCGTATTGCGATGCGTGCATCGATCGATGTTGACGACAGTGACGCGTTTGACGAGGGGAATGCGGTGGTGTTGTGTCGGCACGCGAGTCTCGCTGACTCGTTGGTCTCTGCCTGGGTGGTTTGTACCAGCCGAGGGCTGTCGCCTCGGTATGTGTTGAAGCGTGAATTGTTGTGGGATCCGTGCCTCGACATTGTGGGTTTGCGAGTACCCAACTATTTCGTTGATCGGGGTTCACAACAGTCAGCCAATGAACTCGCAGCAGTCACCAGACTTTCAGCCGACCTTGCCACTTCAGATGTTGCTGTCATCTTCCCCGAAGGCACACGTTCAAGTGATACGAAACGCAAGTGGGCAGTAGAGAAGATTCGTGCACAATCACCCGAGCGCCTCGCCGCCACCGAAGGCCTTCGGCATTTGATCCCAGTGCGCCCGAGTGGCACGCTCGCATTGCTTGACGGAGCTCCTGACGCTGACCTTGTGATTGCGTGGCATACCGGTTTCGATGGGCTGTCGACATTCGGCGGGGTTATTACGGCACTTGGGCGCAGCGATGTGCAGATCGCATTTCGGGCACGGCGGCTGCAACGGTCGTCACTTCCCGATGTCAATGTCGGATGGCTCGATGACATTTGGGCAAAGATGGATAGTGAAGTTGACGAACAACTAAGGAAGACACCATGAACGAACTGTTACTGGCAGCGCTGACAATCGCAATCTTGATGGTTGCGACTTGGCTGGTCAGCGTCGCAATCAAGGATGCATCAATTGTCGACATCTCGTGGGGCCTCGGCTTCGCGACCGTGGCGACGGTCTTGTGGATCGCAGATGATTCGAAATCAAATCTCGACACGCTGTTATGGCTCATGACGTTGTTGTGGGGTCTCCGCCTTTGCCTGTACCTTGCTCGAAGAAATCTTGGGCATGGCGAGGATTACCGCTATGTCGCAATGAGAAAACGCTGGGGCCCAGCGTTTCCCCTCATCAGTTTCTTGACGGTGTACACGCTTCAGGGGACATTGATGTGGGTCGTGTCGCTCCCTGTCCAATTGTCGCATCGTGCCGAGGGCTCAATTGGGGTGCTTGCGGTGATCGGAGCCGTGCTGTGGGTCGTCGGCCTGTACTTCGAAGTCGTCGGTGACATCCAACTCACAAGATTTAAGGCAGACCCAGCGAATCAAGGAAAAGTGCTTGATACAGGTTTGTGGCGATACACGCGACACCCCAACTACTTCGGTGATGCATGTGTGTGGTGGGGAATTGCGATCGTCGCATGCTCGGTCAGTGTTGGCGTGTGGGGGCTCATCGGTGCTGCGGTCATGAATGTTTTACTGCTGAAAGTGTCGGGCGTTGCCCTTCTCGAGCGTTCGCTCGTGCGCCGTAAGCCCGAGTACCAGGCGTATATCGATCGCACGAGCGCATTTATTCCTCGGCCTCCCAAGTCGTAGCTGAGTCGACCGATTACGACGGCGGTAGCGACCGTCCAATTGTGACATCGCACCTTCAACGACGTAGCGTCATCGAAATGAAGCTTTCGATGATGATCAACTACTCAGGTGACTTCCATGCCGACGTGCAGAAGGTGTGTGACCTCGAAAACGCTGGGCTTGACCTCGTTTGGGTGCCGGAGGCATACAGCTTTGATGCGGTGAGCCAACTCGGCTACCTCGCAGCAAAGACATCAAAGATTGAAATTGGAACCGGAATTATCAACGTCTATTCACGAACTGCAACATGCGTCGCGCAAACTGCAGCCGGCCTCGACTTCGTCAGCGGCGGCCGCTTCATTCTCGGCCTTGGCGCCTCAGGCCCACAGGTCATCGAGGGTTTCCACGGAGTGCCATACGAGAAACCGATGGCACGCATCCGTGACTACATCAACGTCTGTCGCATGACATGGAAACGTGAACCACTGGTCTACGACGGTCCAACCGTTCAGGTGCCGCTACCCGAAGGGCAAGGAACCGGGCTCGGAAAGCCGCTAAAGATCATCAACCATCCGGTCCGTAATGACATCCCGATCTTCTGGGCGTCGCTCATGGGCCTCTCGGTGACAGCGACCGCTCAATATGCCGACGGATGGCTTCCCATCTTCTTCGACCCTGAAAAGTTTCACCAGGTCTGGGGAGACGAACTGAAAGCAGGAACCGCTAAGCGTGACGCCGATCGCGGTCAACTTCAGATCTCAGCTGGGGGAATGGTCGCAATTGGCGACGAGTTCGTCGGTGAAAAGAAGCAGCAGATCCTCGATATGGCTCGACCCAACATTGCGCTGTACGTCGGCGGAATGGGCGCCCGGGACAAGAACTTCTACAACACGATCTGTCAAAAATACGGATACGTCGATGAGGCCATTGAGATTCAAGACCGCTACCTCTCAGGCGACAAGACAGGTGCGGCCGGGGCGGTACCGGCAGAGATGCTCGAAAAGACAAACCTTGTTGGCCCAGCTGGTGAGATCAAAGAGCGGTTGGCGGCTTACAAAGAAGCCGGAGTGACCCACCTTTCGGTGTCGCCGGTCGGGGGCGACGCCGTCTCAACCGTGGAAAAACTCCGCGAAATCATCGACTGAGTCTCAAAAAGAGCGCACACGTGAATCGCGGTTACTGACGCAGCCGCGCACACTGTTCAGAAAGGCAATGAGAGGAACGATTGCTTAGCGAGGTTCGCGGGGAAGGCCGAGCACCCGTTCACCAAGGATGTTGCGCATCACGTTCGAGGTGCCACCCATAATGGTGTATCCGGGGGCATACGCAATCGCCTTCGTCGTTTCGTTCCACAGCGTGGCCTCGGGGCCAAGCACCCGAGCAACAAACTGCGCAACCCGCCACTCATGCTCAGTGCAGAAACACTTCGTCGCAGCCGAGAACCCTGAAGGTGCCTGTTGAAGTACCTCTCGAATCACAAGAATTCGACCGATGCGGTACGCAGATTCGAGAGCCGCAATTTCTTGGCGAATAAGGGGGTCTGATCGGTCGGCGCGTTCAACCGCCATCTGGTAAATCGCCTGGTTCGAGACGAGACGATCGATACCGCCTCGCTCGTGCTCGAGTTGCCGCATCGTCTGCTTAAACGCGTTGCCTTCAATGCCGACGAGATTATGAACGGGCACACGTACGTCGGTGAAGAACACCTCGGTGAAGTGCCGGTTGGTCGTCATGTCTTTGATGGTCCGAACCTCGATGCCATCGGAGTCCATCGGCACGATGATTTCACTAATTCCTGCGTGAGGTGGGCCCTCTGATGAGGTTCGGCAGATCAGATAGCAGTAGTCAGCAAGAGCACCGAACGACGTCCAGATTTTTTGGCCGTTGATGACGAACTCATCGCCTTCTCGCCGAGCGGAGGTGACAAGTGATGCCAAGTCGCTGCCAGAGTTTGGTTCCGACATGCCGATGCACCAGGTGGTCTCACCAGTGAGCATGTTCGGCAAAAACTCTGCCTGCTGGTCTTCTCGACCAAAGGTGATGAGTGCCGGGCCCATTTGTCGGTCCGCGAACCACATGGCGGCAAGAGGGGCTCCGGCTGCGATGAGTTCTTCACCGATGATGAGACGATCGATTGCTGGGCGCCCACCACCGCCGAACTCGGCAGGCCATGTGAGGCCGATCCAGCCTTTTTCGCCCATCTCTCGAGCAAATTCTTTTGAGTATCCGTTGATCCAAGAGTCGGCATGCCAGCCGTGCTTTTCAACTGCGGCCCGAGCGAATTCGCGGGCCTCCTTGCGAAGTGTCTGCTGCTCTTCAGTCCAGGTGAATTCCATGTGGTCAGCTCCGTGATGCCAAGGGCACGTAGTCGCGGCTTTCCGGGCCTACGTACCACTGGCGTGGTCGTGAGATCTTTTGGTCTTTATCGGCGAGTAGTTCCTGCCAGTGAGCGAGCCAACCGGCGGTTCGAGGGATCGCAAAGAGCACGGTGAACATGTCAACCGGGAATCCCATCGCTTGGTAGATGAGCCCGGAGTAGAAGTCAACGTTCGGGTACAACTTGCGGTCGACGAAGTATGGGTCTTGCAGGGCAACTTCTTCGAGTTTGAGCGCAATGTCAAGAAGGGGATTCTTCCCGGTCACATCGAACACGTCGTAGGCCGTCTGCTTAATGATCTTTGCGCGCGGATCGTAGTTCTTGTACACCCGGTGACCAAAGCCCATCAGGCGACCCTCGCCATCTTTCACCGACTGAATGAAGGCGGGAACGTTTTCGACTGAGCCAATTTCACTCAGCATGCGTACGACGGCTTCGTTCGCTCCACCGTGCAGCGGGCCGTACAGAGCGCTTGCTGCCGCAGCGGCAGAGGAGTACGGGTCAGCATTTGAAGAGCCGACAACTCGCATGGCGGTGGTTCCGCAGTTTTGTTCGTGATCGGCATGGAGAATGAACAGGACGTCCATTGCTTTTTCGAGTACCGGGTCAAGCTGATAGTCGTCGCCGATCTTCCACATCATTGACAAGAAGTTCGCAGGGAAAGAAATGTCGTTATTTGGGTAATTGAACGGGAGCCCGACGCTGAATCGATAGCACATCGCAGCAATTGTTGGGGTTTTAGCGATGAGGCGAAGCACCTGCTTGTGGCGGCTCGCAGGATCGTCGATGTCTTTGGCGCCGTCATAGAACGTTCCCAACGCAGCGAGCGCAGAAACGAACATTCCCATCGGGTGAGCGTCGTAGTGGAAGCCGTCGACAAAGCGCTTACGCATGTTTTCGTGAATAAACGTGTGGTGCGTGATGTCATGACTCCACACAGCTAGCTGCTCGGAGGTTGGAAGTTCGCCGTGGAGAAGGAGGTAGGCAACTTCTAGGAAGGTTGACTGCTCTGCCAGTTGCTCGATGGGGTAACCGCCGTAGCGCAGGATGCCATTTTCGCCGTCGAGATATGTGATTGCTGACTTGCACGATGCTGTCTGCATGTATGCGGGGTCGTAGACAAAGAGTGACGGGTCCAACGAGCGGATTGCTGACGCAGGAAACACCCCACCCTCAATCGGAACGGTGACGGTCTGTCCAGTCCTGTCGTCGGTAATCGTGATCGTCTCAGCCACTGTGGCTTCCTCCAAATTTGTAGGGCTTTGGTCGCTTCAAATGTACCGTTTTTGGCCTATGTGAAACTAACGCTGGATGAAGTTTGGGATTCTTCTACAGCGGAGAGTTGCCGTGTCGACGGTGTGGGCGCTGGTCTCGCTTATTTGACAGCATCGAAAGTGATGCAACGATCGTTGCTCGAGTGTCGGCTGGGTCGATGACATCGTCGACATATCCGCGTTCGGCTGCGATGTATGGATTGAGTAATCGTTCGGTGTAATCGCTTTCGAAGGCAATTCGGTCGTTATCGGACGCACCTCTGCGAAGAATTGCAGATGCCTGTCCGGCGCCCATGACGGCGAGTTCTGCCCATGGCCACGCAAGGCAAACGTCATTTCCCATCTTTTTTGAGTCCATAACGATGTACGCGCCGCCGTAACTCTTTCGAAGGATGACGCAGATGCGAGGCACTGTTGCTTGCCCGTAGGCGTACACGAGTTGGGCGCCGTGGCGGATCATGCCTCGCCATTCGAGATCTTTGCCCGGGTAAAAACCAGGTGTGTCGACGAACGTGATGATCGGAAGGTTGAAGGCGTCGCAGAAGTTCACGAAACGAGCCGCTTTTTGCGAGGCCGGGATGTCGAGGGTTCCTGCGAGTGCCATTGGCTGATTGGCAATGATACCGACAGGGCGTCCGCCAATAGAGGCGAATGCCGTGACGATATTGAGTGCCCACTGTGATCGAATTTCGGTTATTACGCCATCGTCAACAATCGACTCGACAACGGAGCGGACGTCATAACTGCCCGTGGCGGTCTCGGGGATGTGGTCCCCGGCTTCAGGGGTCAACCGATCGATCGGATCTGACGTTGGAAGGCGAGGAGTCTCTGCATCGACACGATCTGGAAGGTATTTCAGGATCTCAACAATGACATCGCGCCCCTCTTCGCGAGTCTCAACAACCGCAGTGGCAAGGCCAGCTGATCGTTCCATCGTCGATGCGCTTCCAAGTTCGTCTTTCGTGATGTCGACACCGGTGAACTGACGGATCATGAGTGGGCCGTTGACGAAGGCGTATGACGTCGAGGTCATGATGACAACGTCAACAAGTCCGAGAAGCAGAGCAGGTCCTGAAACTGCTGGTCCATCAACGATTGCAAATGTCGGCACTCGACCTGAGCACTTAGTGAGCAGCCGTGCCGCTGTTCCCCAGCCATGGAGCGGGGCAACACCCTCTGCAATGTCGGCTCCCGAGCTGTTGACGATGAGCACAATCGGGATAGTTTCATCGAGGGCGGTACGGAGCCCTTCGGAGATGATGGCTGTCATCTGAGACGACAGCGGATGTGCGATCTCGCTGGCGTCGAATTCGATCCACATGACCTTTCGGCCCTCAAGTCTCGTAACTCGTGCCGAAACGGGTGCAGGAATCCCGGTCGCAATTCCTACGTCGTCAATAGTCATGGCATTGAGAATAGACGTTGGCGAGCTCGCCGACTGGGTAGATGAGGCTGGTGAGAGGGGATTCACTCTTCGCTGTGATGTAAGCCCTGATCTTCTGAAATCCGTTGACCAATGACATCAGCGATTACGTCGTGGACTGCCCGGGTCGCAGCGGATGGGTTTGGTCGCTGTCGCCTAACCCACGCAACGCGACGGCGGGGGAGGCCGCTCACATGAACCATCGATGCACCTGCTAATTCGGTTTCACTTAGAGCGGTTGCAGGCACAATCGTCGCACCATGGCCATCGACTGCAAGCGCAGCCAGAAGTCGCATACTGTCCACCTCTGCGAGCGAGTTCAGCGAGACCCCACGCTCAAGTGACGACCGTTCCAAAATTCTGCGAAGACCGGCGCCAGCGGGCGGAAGGAGAAGAGGCACCCCGTCGAGATCGGTGATGTCGACTTCTTCACGTTGAGCAAGAGGATGCTCAGGCGGAGCAAGCAAGAGAAGTTCTTCATCGAAGAGTGGTTCGACGATGAGTTCCGGGTCATCGATGGGAAGGTGCAAGATCGCCGCATTGAGAAGACTGGAAACGACGTTGGGGACGAGCGCAGACGAACTTCCCTCGGTAACGACGGTATGCACGCGGGTGTGTGTTTGTGCCATCTGGCGGAGCATTGGGGGAATCGCCCAACGCGCAATGGTGCCGATGACTCCGAGCCGAACGTCACCGCTTACATCGTGATCGTTTGACTCCATGTCTGAGCGGATGTCATCCATCTCGTGCATGATGCGCCGAGCTCGTTCGAGCACTCGATTCCCATCCTCCGTCATTCGGCCGGTTTGACGATCGATGAGGGTGACGCCGAGTTCTTTCTCAAGCCTGCTGATGTGAGCGGAAACGTTGGATTGCACCGTATAAAGCGAACGAGCGGCTGCGGAGAAACTGCCGTGATCGGCGATCGCAATTAACGTATTGAGCTGACGAAGATCCATCTCTAAAAATGATACGAGATATCTCTGATATTTGCTTGCAAGATGCACTTACACACGTGCATACTTTCACAAGCAAATATCGTGCGGCACTTACCCCCCAAGTTACCGCTCGAGGAACCCGTCAGGGATTCCAGGTTGAGACGCCCCGGCCCCCCATCGGGGCGTTTCCCGTTCTCAGGTTTCGTGTGCGGACATGCATCCTTGATTAAGGTCGGGCAGATTTTAGAACAGACAGAACTCTGTTGAGGGCCGCTAAGCCCCCGTTGAGCGCCATGGATAACGCCTCACAAACAATTGCGCCGGAAGCAATGCTGTGACGAAGACGGAAAGCAGCGGTTAGGACTCGGCTGCGACCTTGGCACGAACGATATTGAGGGCCGAACCGGCAATAAACCACTCGACTTGTTCGGGACTGAACGTATGGGTGGTCTCAAATTCATATGTCGACCCATCGAGACGAGTGCCAACACATCGAACCTTTTCGCCGGGTACCGGTGGAAGGTTGATGATCGCAAGACGATCCTCCTCACCAATGACGTCGTAGGAATCTGGATCAGCGAACGTTAGAGGCAGCATTCCCTGCTTCTTCAGATTGGTCTCATGGATGCGAGCGAACGATCGGGCGATGACGGCAACTCCGTTCCGGAACCTCGGCTCCATTGCCGCATGCTCGCGTGACGATCCCTCTCCATAGTTTCGGTCCCCTATTGCGACCCATTGAATGGCCGCCTCGTGATAGCGGCGTGCGATTTCGGGGTAGGTGCGTCGATCGCCGTCGGTGGTATCAAGCCCAACGCCAACTGCATCGTCGTAGGCGTTGACTGCACCAGCGAAGAGATTGCCTGAGATATTTTCGAGGTGGCCGCGGTATTTCAACCAAGGTCCAGCTGCAGAGATATGGTCGGTGGTGCATTTGCCCTGTGCTTTCATTAGCACTGGAAGACCCTCGTAGTCATTGCCATCCCAAGGGCTGAACGGCTCGAGCAACTGTAGGCGGTCGCTGGTTGCGGCAACCTCCACGCTGACACCACTTGGGTCAGCGGGAGGAGCAGTGAAGGTGTCTTCGCCGGGGTCGTACCCATCAGCTGGAAGCACCTCACCGACCGGAGCATCGAGTGAGACCTCGGTGCCATCAGGGGCAGTGATCGTCTCAGTAACAGGGTCGAAATCGAGTCGTCCTGACAGCGCAATCGCCATCACCGTGTCAGGAGAGGTGACAAATGAGAGTGTATTTGGAGAACCGTCATTTCGCTTGGGGAAGTTGCGATTAAACGAGTTAACGATGGTGTTGGGAACCGAAGTCACTTCCTCAGGTCGGCTCCACTGGCCAATGCATGGGCCACATGCATTGGCCAGAACGGTGGCCCCAATCGTTTCGAGGTCAGCGAGAATGCCGTCGCGTTCGATCGTCGCACGAGTTTGCTCTGAGCCAGGGGTGATAAGCAGATCGACCTTGCAGGTCAAACCATGAGCAGCAGCCTGACGTGCGATTGACGCAGCACGAGTGAGATCCTCATACGACGAGTTCGTGCACGAGCCGATCAGAGCGGCTGAAACTTCGAGCGGCCACCCATTCTCAGTCGCCGCTGCACTGACCTCAGCACCAGTGCGGTGAGCACGATCGGGGGAGTGAGGCCCATTAATCATCGGCCGCAGGTCACTCAAGTTGATTTCGATGAGCTGGTCGTAGCTCGCGCCATCATCAGGTCGGAGATCGCTCGCAACCGCATCTGCGGCATCTGCGATATCTGCACGCCCGGTTGAACGCAAGTACTCAGCCATGTTGGAGTCGTATGCGAACACCGACGTCGTTGCGCCAATTTCCGCCCCCATATTGCAGATCGTTGCTTTGCCAGTTGCAGAAATGGAGTCTGCACCTGGACCGTGGTACTCCACGATTGCTCCGGTGCCACCCTCGACTGTGAGCTGGCGTGCAACTTCGAGAATAACGTCTTTCGGTGACGACCAGCCACTGAGAGAGCCGATGAGGCGAATACCAATGACTTTTGGCCACCGTACATTCCACGGGAAGCCCGTCATTACATCAACGGCATCTGCACCACCTACGCCGATGGCAACCATTCCGAGTCCGCCAGCATTTGGGGTGTGGGAGTCGGTTCCGATCATCATTCCGCCAGGGAACGCGTAGTTCTCGAGTACCACTTGGTGAATGATTCCCGAACCGGGACCCCAGAAACCAATTCCGTATTTGGCTGAGACGCTTCGCAGAAAGTCGTACACCTCCCGGTTGGTGTCGATAGCGACACCAATGTCGATGCTTGCGCCAACCTTCGCCTGGATGAGGTGGTCGCAGTGAACTGTTGAAGGTACAGCCGCTTCAGGAAGGCCTGCCGTCATAAATTGAAGGAGGGCCATTTGAGCGGTGGCATCCTGCATCGCAACACGATCGGGGTTGAAGTCTGCGTATGAGACTCCTCGCTCCATTTCTTGACCCTCTGGGTCCGCAAGGTGATTGATCAGGATCTTCTCAGAGAGCGTCAACGGACGACCGAGGCGGGTGCGCCCAAGATTCACCCGCTCAAAGAGCGATTCGTAGACAGCTTTGACAAGTTTGATCGGTGTAGAGGCGCTCACGGACATGCGCCCACTATACGGAGCGGATGCCCGAGAGCGAAGACTGGAATTAACTCAGTCGCTCGCCCCACTTGCCCCAGTGAGTGACTTCGGAAGCCGGGAGTCGCGATGCGACCTTGAAGTCGGTCCCAATGGTGTGTGCAATGGGGAACAGCCCTGCTTGGGAGAACCGATCGAACGGGATTCCGAGAAGTTCAGCAGCTTTTTGCTCGCCGCCATTGATCATGTGCAGTGTCGTCCATGCCGAGCCCAACCCGCGTTCGCGAAGAGCGAGCATGAAGCTCCACACCGCAGGAAGCAGAGAACCCCAGAACGCTGCCGAGTTATCAGCATTTGTCTTGCCTTCGATGCAAGGAATGAGAAGCACAGGGGCCTTTTCAAAATTGTCGGCGAGGTATTGCGCGGAATCGACAACCCGTGGCGTGGCTGCAGCTCGAGGGTCATCTGCGTCGTATTCGGGGCGAGGCATCTGGCGGTAGAGGGCGAAGTTCTCTGCGTAGATCTCCTTCAGCGTTGCCCGATCTGATTCATCGGTGATGAACATCCACTGCCAACCCTGCCGGTTCGAGCCGGTGGGGGCTTGAAGGGCGATTTCGAGGCATTCCATGACGACGTCGGTGGACACCTCCCGGTCGAAGTCAAGACGCTTTCTTACGCTCCGTGTCGTGGTCAGAACTTCGTCGGCGGTGAGGTTGAGTTTTGTCATATTCAAAAGTCTTGCAGAGGTGAGAGTTCTTCAGCGCAGCGAAGCGATCATCTGAATTCGTTGTGGTTCGACATGATCTGAGAGCATTTAGGTATGAGTGATACTTCCACCACCATCCTTCCTGAAGGCTTTGTTGCGGAGAGCGTCGACGCATCAGGCCGAGTATCGATTGCAGTTCACGACCATGTTGCGATCGTGACATTTGATCGAGCTGATAAACGAAACGCCCTCGATGGGCATCAATTTGCAGCCATTGAGGCTGCCGGTGCCAAGCTGAAGGCCATGGGAGATGTCCGAGTGGTCGTCCTCCACGGTGCCGGAGCATCATTCTGTGCAGGGCTCGACTTTTCAGGTTTCGCAGCAATGGCGGGGGACGACCCTGACACGGGTGGCGATCCAAACAGCCCGGGGCGACTCACCGAATCAGGATTGACGCACCTCGGCCAGCAAGTGTGTTGGGTTTGGCAAGAACTCGAAGTGCCAGTGATTGCAGCGTTGCAGGGCCACGCGCTCGGAGGAGGACTCCAAATCGCTCTCGGGGCCGACATTCGCGTTGCACATCCTGACACGCAGCTCTCCGTGCGTGAAGTGCACTGGGGAATCATCCCTGACATGACCGGCACGCACATTCTCGATCGACTTGTGAGGCCCGATGTCGCTCGTGAATTGACTTATACCGCTCGAGTGCTCGATGCTCGAGAAGGCGCGGACATTGGATTGATCACCAAACTTTCCGAGACGCCCCTCGATGATGCGCTCTCGATCGCCCGCGAGATCGCCGGACGGAACCCTCATGCAATTCGTGCGTCAAAGCGCCTTCTTTCGTCGAGCTTTACGCAGGGTGCTGGCGCCCAATTTGCTGCAGAACGCTCTGAGATTTCTGCGCTTGTCGGCACACCGAATCAAATTGAGGTCATTCAGGCAAATCTCGAAAAGCGCGTTCCGGTTCTTCACGACTGAAGCCACTATTTGACTGCGCAGATTTTCGGTATTTCACCGGAATTGCAGTACAATAATTTTGCTGGGCCAGCGTCGTCCCAGAGCTACATCCCCCCAAAAACTGAGTAGTGGAGTAATACGATGCCGAGCTTGATGCCTGCGCGAGGGTTGTACGACCCTCGATTTGAACACGATTCATGTGGCGTGTCATTTGTCGCGAACCTCCGAGGAGAACAGACAAACGAGTTGGTTCAGACTGGCTTGCGTGCCCTTACCAATCTCGAGCACCGAGGTGCGACAGGGGCCGAGCCAGACACAGGGGATGGCGCCGGCATCTTGCTGCAAATCCCTGATCGCCTTTTTCGAAATGTTGTATCGGCAGATCTTCCGCCGGCTGGAGCGTATGCCGCTGGTATCGGGTTCCTTCCGCAGGGTGACGGCGCAGAACCAGCGAAGGAAGCGATTGAGGGCATCCTCTCCGAAGAAGGACTTGATGTCGTTGCTTGGCGTGAACTGCCCATCGACCCGTCGACCTTGGGTACAACGGCCCGCGAGGCGATGCCATCGTTTTGGCAGTTGTTCTGCGCAGCACCCGACGGCCGCTCTGGTATTGAACTCGATCGCCTGACATTTGTCGCCCGCAAACGAATCGAGCACGAACTATCCGACGTGTACTTTCCCTCACTGTCCTCGCGGACGATCGTCTACAAAGGAATGTTGACGACACCACAGTTGAGTGCGTTCTTTCCTGACCTCACGAATCCGTTAATCGAAAGCGCGTTGTTGCTCGTGCATTCTCGCTTCTCGACGAACACCTTCCCATCGTGGCCGCTTGCTCACCCTTATCGCTACGTTGCCCACAACGGAGAAATCAACACAGTTCAAGGCAATCAGAACTGGATGCGCGCCCGAGAGGCCCTCGCATCGAGCGAACTCCTACCCGGGCTTGAACGGGCCCTTCCAATTTGCACTCCGGGCGGTTCAGACACCGCACGATTCGACGAAGCACTGGAGTTACTTCATCTTGGCGGCCGCTCAATCGAGCACGCCGTCCTCATGATGATCCCCGAAGCATGGGAAAACAATCCGGAAATGGATCAAGACCGTCGTGACTTCTACCGTTACCACGCTGCCCTCATGGAGCCATGGGATGGTCCAGCGAGTGTCACCTTCACCGATGGCGAAGTCATCGGTGCCGTGCTCGATCGCAACGGTCTTCGTCCAAGTCGCTACTGGGTAACCGATGACGACCTCGTAGTGATGGCGTCTGAAGTCGGTGTGATCGACATCGAGCCTGAAAAGATCGTGACAAAGGGCCGTTTACAGCCGGGGCGCATGTTCCTCATCGATACCCGAGAAGGCCGTATCGTTGACGACGAAGAGATCAAGAAGCGGCTCGCAGCAGAGCAGCCGTATGCCGAATGGTTAGCCGCCGGCATGGTGAGCCTTGACGATCTCCCGGAGCGTGAACATGTCTTCTTTAGTCATGACAGTGTTCGCCGTCGCCAGCAGATCTTCGGTTACACCGATGAAGAGTTGAAAGTCATTCTCTCTCCGATGGCGAAAAGTGGAATTGAGCCGATCGGCTCGATGGGTACCGACACGCCGATGGCGGTTCTCTCAGAGCGCCCTCGACTCCTTTTCGATTACTTCCAGCAACTTTTCGCTCAGGTGACCAACCCGCCACTCGACGCGATCCGAGAAGAAGTGGTCACCGCAGTGGCCTCCACGATCGGGCCGGAAGCAAACCTTCTCGAGCCCGGCCCTGAAAACTGCCGACAACTCGTCTTGCCATTCCCGATCATCGACAACGACGAACTCGCCAAAATTATTCACGCCGCAGGTGAGGGTGGGCGAGAAGAATTCGTTTCACACACCGTGCGGGCGCTGTACCCAGTCACCTCGGGAGGAGCAGGGCTTGAGCGTCGGCTGAAGGAAATCTTCGACGAAGTCAGTACCGCGATAGACGACGGCGCACGCATCATTGTTCTCTCTGATCGAAATACCGACGAAACGTTTGCGCCAATTCCATCGCTGTTGGTGACCGCGGCTGTGCACCACCATCTTGTTCGAACGCAGCAACGCACCCAAGTTGGCCTCGTCGTCGAATCTGGTGACGCCCGTGAAATTCATCACATGGCGCTTTTGATCGGCTACGGAGCGGGAGCAATCAATCCGTATCTCGCGTTCGAAAGCATCGAGGACCTCATTTCGGCAAACATGCACGGGCTCGGCGACGAAGACCCCGCCATAGCCATTCGTCGGTATATCAAGGCGTGCGGCAAGGGAGTCGTCAAGGTCATGTCGAAGATGGGTGTGTCAACCGTCGCCTCATACACCGGTGCCCAGATTTTTGAAGCAATCGGCATCGGCGAAGACGCGATCAACACTTATTTCACAGGAACTGTGAGTCGCCTCGGCGGAATCGGCCTCGACGAAATCGCAACCGCCGTCGCAATGCGCCATCGTTGGGCGCACCCAGAACGTCCCGAGCAGCGAGCACACCGTCAACTTGAAGCAGGCGGCGAATATCAATGGCGGCGTGAAGGGGAGTACCACCTCTTCAACCCTGAAACAGTCTTCAAGTTGCAGCACGCAACCCGAGAGAAGCGTTGGGACATCTTCAAAGAATACAGCTCTCGAGTCGACGACCAGTCGGAGCGCCTCGCAACCCTCCGCGGGCTCTTCAAATTTGCAGACGACCGCACCGCCATTCCACTTGAAGAAGTTGAGTCGGCATCGTCGATCATGAAGCGCTTCTCAACCGGCGCAATGTCATACGGCTCGATCTCGGCCGAAGCCCACGAAACCCTTGCAGTGGCGATGAACTCAATCGGCGCAAAGTCGAATACCGGCGAAGGTGGCGAAGACTCGGATCGCCTGCACGACCCAGAACGCCGTTCATCGATCAAGCAAGTCGCATCGGGACGCTTTGGCGTGACCGCAGAATATCTCACCAACTCTGATGATATTCAGATCAAGATGGCCCAAGGAGCAAAACCCGGAGAGGGCGGCCAGTTGCCTGGGCACAAGGTGTATCCGTGGGTTGCGAAAACCCGTCACTCAACACCAGGTGTGGGGCTCATAAGTCCGCCGCCACATCACGACATCTACTCGATTGAAGATCTAAAACAGTTGATTCATGACCTCAAAAACGCAAACCCGGCCGCCCGAATCCATGTAAAGCTGGTGGCAGAGATGGGTGTTGGAACGGTGGCAGCCGGCGTCTCAAAGGCGAAGGCCGACGTGGTGCTCATCAGCGGCCATGACGGCGGAACTGGTGCCTCGCCTCTTACATCCCTGAAGCATGCTGGTGGTCCATGGGAGCTAGGTCTTGCAGAGACGCAGCAGACACTGGTGATGAATGGTCTGCGCGATCGCATCATTGTGCAGACCGATGGTCAGTTAAAAACCGGTCGAGATGTCGTCATCGCCGCACTGCTCGGCGCCGAAGAGTTTGGATTTGCTACCGCCCCTCTCGTCGTGTCTGGATGCGTGATGATGCGCGTCTGTCACCTCGACACATGTCCGGTTGGTATTGCCACTCAGAACCCGGAACTTCGTGCGCGTTTTGCTGGGAAGCCCGAATTCGTCGTCAACTTCTTCGAGTTTATTGCGGAGGAAGTGCGCGAGTTGATGGCGAGACTTGGCTTTAGGACGATTGACGAGATGATCGGCCGGGTAGAAGCGCTCGACATTCGGCCGGCGGTTGACCACTGGAAAGCATCGGGTCTCGATATCTCTCCAATGCTGGTTCCCGGAGACAACCGTTACGAGCAGACGCTCCACTGCACGGTTGAGCAAGATCACGGCCTTGATGAGGCACTCGATCAGAGCCTCATCGAACAGGCACGTGGCGCGATCGACGACGCAATACCGGTTGTCATCAATTCGCCCATCAGAAATGTGAACCGGACTGTCGGAACATTGCTCGGACACGAGATCACCAAGAAGTGGCATGACGACGGGCTACCCGACGGCACGATCACCATTAACTTCTCGGGTAGTGCTGGTCAGAGCCTCGGTGCGTTTGTGCCGAAGGGTGTAGACATCCGGCTATCCGGTGATGCGAACGACTACGTCGGTAAGGGTCTTTCAGGCGGACGTATCGTTATCCGTCCAGATGAATCTGCTCGGTTTGTTGCAGAAGACCAAGTCATTGCCGGAAACGTCATCGGTTATGGAGCGACCGGCGGGGAAATCTTCGTTAGAGGGATCGTCGGAGAGCGCTTCTGTGTGAGGAACTCCGGTGCTACTGCGGTCGTGGAAGGCGTTGGAGATCACGGCTGCGAATACATGACTGGCGGAACGGTAGTCGTGCTCGGTGCCACAGGACGAAACTTCGGCGCAGGGATGTCGGGTGGCATTGCATACCTATATGACCGCGACGGAGACGTTGACCGCTGCGTCAACCCAGAGATGGTTGCCATCGAGACCCTGTTAGACACCGACCGAGAGCAGTTGAAGGCCATTATTGAGCGCCATCGGGACTTCACCGGAAGCCAAACCGCCGAGCGGATGCTTGCGTCGTGGAGTGTTGAAGCGAGCAAATTCAGGAAGATCATGCCAACCGACTATCGCCGAGTACTCGAGGTACTCGAGATGGCCGAACGCGAGGGCGTGAGTGAATCCGAAGCAATTGACCGTGTCATGGAGGCCGCTCGTGGGTGAAACAACAGGTTTCCTTCAATGGGAACGGCAACTGCCTGAACGCCGACCGGTTCCAGTTCGACTTCGTGACTGGAAAGAGGTCTACGAGGAATTTCCAGCAGACGAGGTCCGTACCCAAGCCGGTCGATGCATGGACTGCGGCATCCCGTTCTGTAACAACGGCTGCCCGCTCGGCAATCTCATTCCTGATTGGAACGACCTTGTCTACCGTGATCATTGGCGCCAAGCCATCGAACGCCTCCACGCCACAAACAATTTCCCGGAATTCACTGGCCGGTTGTGCCCGGCTCCCTGTGAATCGGCTTGCGTGGTTGGCATCAATCAACCACCAGTCACTATCAAGCAGGTCGAGGTCGAGATTGTCGATCGAGCATTTGATGAAGGCTGGATCACTCCACAACGACCAGCCACGTTGACCGGACGACGCGTCGCCGTCATAGGTTCTGGGCCAGCGGGGCTCGCCGCCGCTCAGCAGCTCACTCGGGCTGGGCATAGCGTCACCGTGCTCGAACGCGCCGACCGTATAGGTGGGCTTTTACGGTACGGCATTCCTGAGTTCAAGATGGAGAAGCGCCACATCGATCGTCGAATCGAACAGATGTCGGCAGAAGGAACAGAGTTCCGAACAGGTGCAATCGTTGGCGACAACATCGATATTGACGTTCTCAGAGCATCAAACGATGCGGTGGTGCTTGCATGTGGCGCAACTGCATGGCGAGATCTGCCGGTCCCTGGTCGCCAACTTCGCAACATTTACCAGGCGATGGAGTATCTGCCACATGCCAACCGTGTGCAACTCGGTGACATCGATACCTCACCTATCGATGTCAATGGAGGGCATGTCATCATCATCGGCGGCGGCGACACCGGAGCCGACTGCTTGGGAACCTCGTTGCGACAAGGTGCGGCTTCTGTCACTCAACTCGAAATCATGCCTCGCCCACCAGAGGATCGCAGCGACGGCAACCCTTGGCCGCAATACGCAATGATCTACCGAGTGTCTTCAGCCCACGAAGAGGGTGGAGAGCGCATGTACAGCGTGAACACCGAGCGATTTATCGACGATGGAACCGGCGCAGTCAAAGCTCTTGCAATTCACGAGGTCGAGTTTGTTGATGGTGCGTTCAAAAAGATTGAGGGCACTGATCGTGAACTGCCGGCAGATTACGTGTTTCTTGCGATGGGCTTCGTCGGCCCAGAAAAGGGATCCTGGCTTGACACGCTTGGTGTCGACCTCGATGAACGCGGGAACATTGCTCGAGACGACGACTTCATGACGTCTGTGCCCGGCGTATTTGTCGCAGGCGACATGGGGCGCGGTCAAAGCCTCATCGTGTGGGCCATTGCTGAGGGTCGCTCGGCGGCAGCAGGTGCTGACTCGTATCTGATGAGTCAGTCACGATTGCCTGCGCCAATCAAGCCTGGTGATCGTCCACTGATGTAACCCCTTCTGATGGCCCCGTGCCATCAAGTTGAACGGTGTCAACATCGGAGACGCCAAAAAGCGTACTCTGTTGGAATGTCTCCCCGCATCGTCATCGGCCTCACTGGCGTTCTCGTCATCGCCATTCTCTCCGCTGGGTGTGCAGGTGGAGCCGCGTCGAGCGCCGCAACTGTTGCTCCAATCCAGCCCACCTCGTATGTAGTGAAGGATCTTGTAACAACGACAACCACGATCGCTCCGA
>Ga0160423_10000339_pt1 | contig 37565 bp, 36 predicted proteins | sample CRUFie14St8metaG_FD_108191 | JGI IMG/M metagenome (GOLD analysis project Ga0160423, IMG submission 108191) | Marine microbial communities from the Costa Rica Dome - CRUD Field 142mm St8 metaG | ecosystem: Environmental > Aquatic > Marine > Oceanic > Photic zone | place: Costa Rica: the Eastern...
CAAGCGTAAGCAGCAAAGCAAGCACCAAAAAGAGAAAACGACAAACCAAAAAGAGAAAGTAATTTAATTTAAAATAATTCATAATTAAATTACTTTTAACCACAGAAGCTGACATCTGTATGAGGTCGCTTAATTTTATCTAAATAGCCACCCGTTCCATGATAATTCTTAGGCTCAAATTCTGGAGATTTATTGACATAATGAACTTTACAACGCCCACGACCATAATATCCTCTATCATCAGAACCAGCAGTGCCACCAAGACCACTACCAGCAGACAACGAACCACAACCGACAGGCTCAAAGATATATTTTTCAGGATTTTTAAATGTTAGAACAACAGGTTGTCCTGCCTCTTTGGACAACTCTACAGTTCTAGGATTGACATTACTAAATGAAGAAACAGTAAAAGTCGCCGGACCATTACGGTCGCCAGTTCCAGACAAATTAATATCACACCCAGTTGTGTAAGTCAACAGATTCTCTCCACCCATATAACCATGATAATAGCAATAAACACTTACATCTTGAGAGAATCCTCCAGCAGCAACATCAATATTTACATCACCATGGTAAAAGTTATAATTATTACCATCAACACCCCTAATCAATAATTGTGTAGTAATTTTGTCGACATCATCATCAACAACACCATTCACAAATTTTTTGTAGTATGCATTACCTGCATTTGCAAACTGAATAACATCAGGATTAATATTTACATCAAATGAACCAACACCGTTCCAAGACGAAGTCGAAGCAACACCATATGCGATTAGATTCACTCCTCCAGTAAAATCACCATTAAAATTACGAACACTTGCGTTTCCAAAATCACCAGCAACAAGAACATTAATATTACCGTAATAATGGTCAACAATAGTTCCAGCAATGTTGATTGCAGTCAAACTCATATTAACGATGTTTCCAGTAGCACCACCAGAATTTTGATGAATATAATGTATAGCACCTGTATTTGTTCCATGACTAGAAGGAATTTTAAAAGTAATCTCCGCATCACCATCTGCATTAGCATTTTGACAAGTGCTACTGTAAGTCAATCCATTGCTACTTTGACCACCATCCAAATCTCTAAAATTAACAGCTCCACCATTATTAAATCCTGAATCAATGGTAACCTCAACAGTTCCATAGAAAAAGTCATATACAACATTATTACCAACATCTAGAACACTAAGTGCCAAATTTGCACTCATTCCAGAATGAGCTTGACATCTATAATATAGTTGACCTGCAGGGGCATATGGAAGATTTGCCGCGTCTAATGGATGATTTTGATTAATATTTAAAGTAATCATGTCACCAACAGCAGTAAGATTTGAGGTAGCAACACCATTACTATCAGCACCAGAAACAATGGCTCCATTATGATATAAATTAAAAGGATGCGAAGAGTCAATAGTTGCATTAACATAGAATTCATATGTCATTCCGCGCATAAATTTGAAACTGCCATCAGCAATGCTGACAGGAGTACCATCAACACTAAAACTATAGTAATCACCACTAGCATCTGCAGCTCCACTGTTTGCAAGTCCGTTAATATTAATTCTGATAGGTGTGCTATCAATAACTCTGTAAGTAATACCAGCAACCCCATTATTCAAAAACGCAATAGGGGCACTCTGTGGAATATTAGTAAATTGGTATGCACCATCAAACACTTTAAAATTGGTTAAAGTGTAATTACCACCTGCAGTTTTATTTGCCGTGACGTCATAAGATACATTAGGGTCCAAACAATCAGAGGCAGGACCAGATGTATTGCCACTATTACCTAAAACATTTGACTGAGTATTTCCGTCAACGTATATTTTGAATTGATGAGTATCTGAGACTCCATTATTAACAAAGCGATAGCTTCTACCGCGCATAAATTTAAAACTGCCATTAGCCAAACTAATAGCATTACCACCAGAATCAGTGAAATTGTAGTAATCACCATTGCCATCAGGTGTATTAACACCGCCAGCAACATTAATTACAATTGCACCAACAGTATCATCAACACTATAACTGATGAGCCCACTTTCATTAACAATACCGAGAGGTTGAGATTCAGGAATACTGGTTAATTGATAATTACCATTATTCATACCATAACTGATGTCAGTAGTATTTTGTGAGCCATTAAGGCGATATTGGCTGCCACCATTGCCGTCATTAATAACACTAACCGCACTTGTAGGAGTAGTAACATTAGTAATATTGTTTGTAAAAGCGCCGGAACTACCTAATGTTTGTGCTGGAGATTGGACCCCAATTTTAAAAAATCCGAATCCATATCCAGAGTTTATCCCAGCATCAACAAAACGATAAGTCTTGCCACGCATAAATTTAAAATTACCATTACCGATATTAATAGTGGCCCCAGTATCAACCCGTGTAAAATCGAAATAATCACCACCTCCGTTAAGTGTGTTTTGTCCGCCAGTAACATTAATAACAAAAGGTGTATCATCATTGATGCTGTATGTAATACCATTAATACCATTATTAATCAAAGCGATAGGATGTGCTTCAGGAACATTCTTCAAAACATAATTACCGTCATAAAGACCATAACTAATATCAGAACCATAAGTAGTGCCACCGTTTAAAACATAATAGTTAGAGCCTCCACTCTCAACAATTTCAACAAAACTTGTAGGTAATAGGCATTCGGTAGTTCCGCCATTGGCGGAGAACTGGACATTTCCAATACTCGATACAATATCACCAATGTATTTATTTGCATGGTTCCAGTCAACAGAAGATTTCTTGCCGAGATATTCAATTTCGTATCTTTCAGTATCATTATTATACTCAACAATAAGTGTAGATACATTTGCGATAGTGTTGTTAAAATTAAGAAGAACATTTTTGCAACTGGCGGCATTAGTTCGTTTTTTTTCAATATATTCTTCTTGTGTGATGGAATCGCCCGGACCCATACAATTGGGAGCTCTTTTTCCGTCCCAAACACGTTCACATTGAATACCTTCGCTGCCACTAAAGCAAACCGCACGCTTTACTAAATTTTGTCGAGCCTGTCTGGCACTACCAACAGTAGTAGAATTAACATCACTGCATTTCACTTTAGGATTAATACTGAAACCTTTACCACCCGTAGATAATCCTCTTTTTGCTTCCATTTTCTTTTTCATTGCAACGATTGACATTATATATATATAAACTACAAATATATAATTATAAGCAAACAAAAAACCAAACCTAAACATAAAGATTCGTTCTCATTTCAATATCAGGGTCAATGCATCGTAAAACATAATAATAAATTTTTGTGTTTATGATAGGATTCAAACTATTTTTCATTTTTTCATATGTAAGTTTTTTATCAGCAGATTTACCAAATAACATAACAAGTATAATTTTACCTAAACTAAAATTACAAACATTGCGATGTATCACTTCTTCATCAATAGAAAGTAATTCAGGTGCAGTAAAGATATTATTAGGTAGGTTCAAACGGAGAAGCGGTATGGTAATATGATTTTTTTTGTCAAATTCAACTAAACCAAGATTGTCAAGCCGATTATTTCCTATAAACACAAAGAATTTATCATTGATAATCCAGATGTCTTTGGGTGAGAAAGAGAGAACACATTTATTGATAACTGACAACATATCAAATTGAAAATCAATTGTATTAATGAATTTATCAACAGTATTATAAGAACACACGTCAATTTTTTTGATGTATTCTTCTAAAGAATAAAAACTGTTAAAAATCATATCGGGGTTGATAGAAGAAAAAATTTTTTTCAAAACATTTTGAAACATTATTAATGTCGTGTTAGCCTCTGCTTCTTTAATTTTAGTAAATTTCGCTTGATAAGAAATAGAATTTTTTTTATCCGTTTTCTTTAATACATCAACAATCAAGTTCTTAAATACATTTTTTTTCTTTGCACCGGCACTACCTCCCTCCCCCACATCAGCACTATAACCACCATCATAATCGTAGGACATTATTTTACTATAGATATACACTTTAATTTATTTCAATAAACAACTTCAATAAACAACTTCAAAAAACAACTTCAATAAACTTAACAGCTTCCTTGTATGCAATTGTTAAAAGTGCTACCCGTATAATGATTAGCATCAACATAAACAAACTTATTATTTGTAGACGAAATATTTATTGAGGACAAGGATTCGGCAACAATATTTCTAAAGTTTAAGTTTTCTTGTTGTTGTAAAAAATCAATGATATTATTGTTAACTTGATTAGTGACAATTGTGGTAACTTCTGTAGTAATATTGGAAATCAATTCAGTGACATTAATAATTGTGCCATCACGACCATCAGTGCCATCACGACCATCAGTGCCATCACGACCATCACGACCATCAGTGCCATCACGACCATCAGTGCCATCACGACCGTCAGTGCCATCACGGCCAGCCGAGCCATCACGGCCATCGCGACCAACTTGATTGCTACCATTACTATTACTATTACTATTACCATTACTATTACTATTAAATGCAGCAACAATTTGGTCATGATAGGTAAAAACAATAATCATATTAGGTATGAAAAATAAATACAAAAGAAAAATATAAAAAATGCAAGTTTTACAAAATGATAAAAACCAGATACGATTTCTAGCCTTTCTTTTATTAATAACTTCATCTTCTAGCAATTTTATTTTAGTATTAATATCGGTAGATACGGGTAATTCAACATTTGTATGAGTTTTTCTAACGAAACTATTAGAATCACGTCTAGCACTTGCCAAGCTTTCAGTAGCAGCACCCAAGCTTTCAGTAGCAGCACCCAAGCTTTCAGTAGCAGCAGCATCACCCAAGCTTTCGGCCAAACTTTCACTCCCTTCATCAACATTGATTACGTCCATGATGAGATTTTCTTCATCCGGACTTTCACCAGAGTTAAATGGTGGCGAGGGTAATTGATTATCATCTTCTACTAAACAAGCGATTTCTTGAATAGATAGTTTTAATTTAGCAGTATGGTCAATTGTCCTTTCATCGCCTGTAGTAGATAAATTTATCATTTCAGCTTCATTTTCATTTACAGATGAAGACATTTTAATTATTATGTATATGTATATTATTTTTTTTTTGGTAAATCTTCCACACATTAAAGTTATTATGAACGACTTTAACAGAATGACCATCTTTCAAAACATTTCTAATATTATTTACAGAGTCATTATTATTCCAGATAATATCAATAAAGACACTGATAAATGGTGTTGTAGGATTTTTATTATTAATAACAGTAGAAAGACCAATAATTCTACCCCAGTTAAGACGTTTAACAACGTTAATAACAGTATTTTGTTTAATAGATATGTCGAGTCTAGGGATACAAATACAAGCATGCGAAGCGGCACAAGCATGCGAAGCGGCATGCGAAGCGGCACAGGCATGCGAAGCGGCATGCCGATTAGAGCTAGCACATCTATCTAGAAAAGAGTTACGTGTAATCATATTTTTTATGCATATAGATTTTAGGTATAAATTAACTTCAATTTTTCTAAATTAACACAATAGTGTAATTAACACAATAATGTAATTAACACAATACTTTAAAGTATATAAAATAAAAAGTTTAATTATATAGATGGATTATAATAAGCTGGTTAAGAGAGAACAAAAAAAAGACAGTAATAATAATGACGAAAGAGAAGATGATTCGTGGAAATGGTTATGTTTAAGTGACAAAGAAGGTGTAAGATTGTATGGCGAATGTTTGCGCGAAGAAATGAGAGATATGGAGTATAAAGAGTTGGAAAAGAAGTGTGAAAGAATACAAAATGCAAGAAGGGCAGAGTGGTTGAGAGATAGAGAATATCGCAAGATGATGGGAGAGAAATTTTATGAGTGTAAAGACAACGAAGAAAATGAACCACAGTAGTGGAGAAATTTTATGCAATGAAGTTTTTGCGTAATAAAGTATATGAAAAATATAAATATAAGATTATAATAGATGTGGGATAGTTTGGAAACTCAATTAACAAAATATAAAATGTTTGAATTAAAAAAAAATACAGCTTTAAAGGTGTTAATAGCACATGTGAAAGACAACGAGATTATAAATATAAAAAAGGAAAAAGTAAATTTAAAAGAGAAAAACATGCTTTCAAAGGAGGAGTTAGCAGATTTATTAATAAAAAACAAAACGTTGGATAATGACAATTATAATTCATATAAAATAATGAATTTCAATTTAAATTTAGAGGCAGAGGGATTAGAAAACTTTTTAGAAGATGAGATGTTAAAAGAGGAAGATACGACATTTACAAATAATTACAGTAATTTAGTGGATGTCAATTTAGATGACAGTATAAATATGTTTCAAGACTTAAATATGATAATGATAATATTACAAAAACGTAAACCAAGTAGAAATCATACCCGAAGTAATCGCCGTAATTTATTAAAAGATGTAAAACATATATCATGTAATATCAAGAAAAAGAGAACCAAAAAGTTTTTAAACATCCAATAAACACCTAATAAACACCTAATAAAACACCCAATAAAACACCCAATAAAACACCCAATAAAACACCCAATAAAAATAATTAAATAATATTAAATAATAATATTATTTAAATGGAAAATAGCAATAACGATGACTTAACAAATATATACGAGCAACAGTTATGGAGAAATATAAATAACATATTTAGATATGGAAACAACAATTTATTTCAAAACGAGGATGACCTTGTATCAAGGGCAATCGAGGAAAGTCTTTTGACATGTGCCCCAGTTTTTAAAGAGAGAATCTCAGAGAAAGGATTGAGAGAAATAAAGCATGAAAAATATAATAGTGAATATCATCTCAATGACAGTTGTCCAATAACATTGGTAGATTTTTCAAATAATATAACAGAGATAAGGTCATTACCATGCAAACATTGTTTTGCACCAAAAGCTTTACAAATATGGTTGGAAGAAAAACCGGAATGTCCAATTTGTAGATATAAAATGGATAGTATAGAGGAACGAGTGAGACAAGCAGAAGCAGCACATGCAAGCGAAGCAGGAGCAGCACATGCAGAAGCAGCACATGCAGAAGCAGCACATGCAGGAGCAGCACACGCAGAAGATGAAGTCCATACATTAGATAATTATCCAACAAGTTCGCAATTTTTAAATCGCCTTTTGTATTTAAATGAACATCAAGACGACATTTATACATCACGAACAACATTTCTAAGAAATCTTAATAACTTAAACTAACTAGCATAAAGATAATATATACATAAATTATAAGTATGTACTTATGGATTGTAATAATTGGCGGAATTTTTGCATTTTTTGCAGCAATGGGAATTGGTGCGAATGATGTAGCCAATGCATACGCAACAGCAGTTGGTTCCAAAGCTCTTACAATGCGCCAGGCTGTCGGCCTTGCAACAATCTGTGAAACAGGTGGTGCAATTTTAATGGGAAGCCATGTTTCAGAGACAATAAGAAAGGGAATTGCGGATTATAGATGTTTTGAATCACAACCGGAACTATTAATGTATGGATGCATGTGGGTAGTATTAAGCGTCGGTTTATGGTTGTTCTTAGCAAGCTTCTTAGAAATGCCAGTTAGTACTACACATTCGTGTGTAGGAGGTATGATAGGAATGGCGTGGGCATTGGGTGGTTCAAATTGTGTAATATGGTATGCTCCATTAAGTACATTTCCATATATTGGTGGTGTAGGTGGAATAGTTCTTTCATGGTTCTTTTCACCAATATTATCTGCGATAATTGCATCATCATTATTTTATGGAATGCGTTTAGTAATATTAAGAAATGATTATGAGAATTCTGCAAGAATTTATATATTGTATCCCGTATTAGTTGGAACAACAATAACAATGAATACATTCTTTATAATATACAAAGGGGCTAAAGGTCTTGGTTTGCACAAAACAGAACTTCCAGTAGCACTTGCAATTTCATTTGGAACCGGTGCAGTTAGTGGTTTAGGTGTAATACCATATATTCCAAGACTTCGTAATAAGATTGAACAATTATATATAGAAGGCAAATTAGATAAAACAATAAATAACGATGAAGAGAAAGTTATTGATACATCATCAACAAATGATGAAGAGAAAGTTATTGATACATCATCAACAAATGAAGTAATTGATATAACTGATTATAAATTTACAGATAACAAAGTTAAACAGATTCACGAAACCGCAGAAAAATTTGATATACGAACAGAAGAAACCTTCAAATATTTACAAGTGTTTACTGCAATGTGCGACTCTTTCAGTCATGGTGCAAATGATGTAGCAAATGCGATTGGCCCATTTGCTGCAATTTATACAATTTATCAAGTAGGTGATGTTAGAAAAAATTCAGTAATGGATAATAATGCATACTGGATATTAGCAATCGGTGGTGTAGGTATATCACTAGGTTTGATTGTTTATGGTTATAAAATTATTCATGCTATAGGTACAAAACTATGTAAGATTACACCATCAAGAGGTGTTGCAATAGAAATGGCATCAGCTGCAGTAATAATTACAGGAAGCCGTTATAAAATACCATTATCTACAACTCATTGTCAAGTAGGTGCAACAATAGGTGTAGGAGCATTAGAAAATAATGGTCCTGGTGCATGTTCTGGTATAAACTGTAAAATATTTGCAAAAACAATTTTAGGATGGGTTCTAACATGTATTATTGTTGGTTCAACAACAGCAATGTTTATTTTACAGGGAATTCATGCACCAAATATAAATGGACATTGCGAAAAGCAATTAAACATTACATATTAAACATTACACATTAAACATTACACATTAAACATTAAAAATTAAACATTACAAATTACACATTAAACATTACACATTAAACATTACACATTAAACATTAAACATTACAAAAATAATATAATAACTAACAAAAATAGGCATTATATTATTTATAAATCATCAATATCAGGTTCTTCATCATCATCATCAGAGATATCAAGCTCAACATATTGTCCCGGTGTAGATTTTTTAATACTACTTTCCTGTGCTCCTCCACCTCCAATATATTCATTTACATATTCATCTTCGTCGCTCGCCAAAACACCAAATTCATCACCACTGAATTCAGCATCATCAGCATCTCCATCACCGTAAGTTTCAACCCGCCCAACAGATTCAATAATAAACCATGGTTGGTCTTCATTTTTCTTTAGCCACTTAACGTCTTCCGGATAGTAGACTTCAAGAAGGTCGCAATTCTCATGTTTTCCTTCAGCTTTCGAACTTTCCCAACTGCGTAATCCAACGAGAACCCAAACACCACTTTTAATATAATTTTGACCCTTGGAACGTCCTTTAAATTTTTTTCTAATATGAAGAAGTCGTTCAGTTCCATCAATACATTTTACAAGTGCTCGTCCATTGCCAAACTCTTTAATAATTGCTCCATACACTTCATCTTTATCTTTTGCAAATCTAGTTTTAGTGACAATTTGGTCTTGACCGCCAGACACGGCATGTTTGCGTCCTTGCTTTTTAGCACGATTACCACCACTCTTATTAATAGGCATGATATATAAAAATGTGTAATATTCTCATATAGATTTAAAAAAACATATTTAAAAACAAAACAAAAAACAAAACAAAAAACAAAACAAAAAACAAAACAAAAAACAAAACAAAAAACAAAAAAATCTAAATAGAATATATAAACACAATGGGAAATCCATGGATGGAGCATGTTAAAAAGACAAAGGCAGAGAACCCCCAACTTTCTTTTAAGGAAGTTTTAGTAAAAGCTGGAAAGACTTACAAGAAAAGTGGTGCAACACCAAAGAAACCCAAGAGCGCTAAGAAACCTAAGAGCGCTAAGAAACCTAAGAGCGCTAAGAAACCCAAGAGCAAGAAACCCAAGAGCGCTAAGAAACCCAAGAGCGCTAAGAAACCCAAGAGCAAGAAGAGCAAGAAGAAGTAATTTTATAAAATCACAATAAAATCACATTAAAATCACAATAAAATCACAATAAAATCACAATAAAATCACAATAAAATCACAATAAAATCACAATAATGTTAAGCAACAAAGCTTAATATTATTAAAAATCTTAATTAGCAAAACCACTCCTATTATTTTTCTTAGTATTCATCTTTTCGATGATAGAATTAAAATGCTTTTGGTCGCGTGTGAATAATGACTTTACTTCTTCAACATTAATGTCAGTTCCCACAAAGATTTTTATAATATCGTCAATGTTATTGTTATCTTCATTATAAATTTCAAATAGTTTTCTAAAAGTATCATTAACACTCAGTCTCTTTTTAGGGTCAGGATTCAAATTCTGAATTAGCACCCGATAAAAAAACAACATAACATTTGTGGTTTGAAATTTAAAAATATTGTATAGTAATTTAAGAAACATGATACTGATAGAAAAATTATCCCATGTTCTGTGGAATTCTAGGAGAGAAATAATAGTTTTCTCTCTACCTTGACCTTTGTATTGTGACAAAAATTTAGAAGCAGACTTAATATAATTTTCTTTGAAAGAGTCATCAAACATAACAAAACCTTTATTATTTTCAACATATTCAACACAGATTTCAGCGATTGAGTTATCATCTAAAACATTTCTTCTACTTGCAACAAGATATGAAATCGCATGAATTTCAATACACCATAAGTAATAATCGGGTGCAAAAACATAAAATTTATCATATAAAAACTTTATTGCATCATCAGAGAGTTTCGTTTTCGATTTACCAATTAATTTATCGATTTGATTAAAGTCAATGGAGAGACCAAAATCAATAATAATAGGTTGCTTTTTAACCTTATTATATAAAATATTATCATTTTTCAGGTCATAATGAACAATATTACGATTATCCAAGAGTATTAATGCATTAAGTAGATGTTTATATGTATCAATAAGATTAATAAATGAGAAACTCCTTTTAGAATTAATGATATTTTTATTAAAATTACCATCTTTAATGTAAGGTATAGAAAGCATAACAAATTCCTTATTACTCCTCGATTTCTGTTTTTCGTAAATAGCACATTTATCTCCGTAAATATCTGTTAATTCTTTGTCAATGCGGTTAATATCAACACTGCAAGACGAAACAATAGGTGCAAAAAAATTATTATAGTTGCTAATAGTTTTAATAATTTTACCAATTTCAATTTCATTATGTGAGCTCTTATCATTGAATTGAACTTTAGATATATATCCATTTGATGCAACAATGTCAGAATTTCTAGAATCATCACATTCAATTGCCGGGTGATAAACACAACCATAACCACCCTGATTCAATAATTCAGTTTCTCTCTTCTTAACTAAGTCATTTTCTGAAACAGCTTTTAATCCATCCGGATTAACATCATCCTGATTAATACCATCCGGATTAACATCATCCTGATTAACATCATCCGGATTAAAAAAATGTTGAGGATTAAATTTATTTTTAAAATTAAATACAGTCATATTATTGGTAGTCATAAATATATATATGATTATATTTTTAATATACGATTATATTTTTAATATACGATTATATTTTTATACATCGTCGAAATTGTAGCCAATCCCGAAACCATCATCCTCAATTTTCTCCTCTTGCTTACAATCGTCAACAGACACTTGTTTTCGAATTTTTTCACGATAGTTATAAATCCGGTTTTTAAATGTTTTTTTAGGACATAAGTCATCACCATATTCATTGCAGAAATTATTCCATGCAATAGCAGGTTTCATAGAATAATTATTATTTCTTGTTAGAAATTGTTCGATGGTTTTATGAATATCACCATCAATTTTGGTATATTGTCTTTTGTTTTCAGTCTCATCTTCAGCAGCTACCTCCCTGACAGCATCATCTTCAGCAGCAGCCTTAACATTCGTCTCAGCAAACTTTTTCTCACCGATTTTGTATTGTTTCGAATAATAATATCGAGCACTAATAAACATCTTGTTTTCAACATCACCATCAAAACCAATTTCATTAAGTCTCATTGTTTCAATATCAATGACAGTGCGATAAGTTTTAATGGTTCTCTCCCAAGCTTCCTTGAATTCTTCAAGGTCATCACCGTGATGAATACTGGCAAATCTCTGAAGAATCAAATTTATATCTTCACTGAATTTAAATCGAAATACATTATTATTTGCGTTTCCCAATTGAATACTCATGTTGTATTTGTAATAAGTCAAAGTTTTTCTACTTCAATTTATTAAAACCAAACAGAAAAGAAAAATCAAATCAAAACAAATCCTGATTACTTTCTTTCAACATTTTTTCTTTAATCATTTCAGCATTATGTAAGCTGATTAAATTAACATAGTTCTCAATCTCTTCTTTAGGACATTTAACATGTTCAATATTAAGGTGAGTTTTCGATTTAATATCAGCAGCAGGTTCATTATAATTTTTAATCTTGGTAATATTTCTCCAACACACATTTTTTTCAGGAACGAAACATTTCATCTTTGTGCAGGTTTTAAAGTTAAATCTTCTTCTTGACCGACTGACATCTTCGAGCATCTTATCCTCATTATAGTTATAGTATTCAGGAATATAAAAAACTTGTTGATACGAATTTAAAAGAGACATCTGTTTTTGTTGTCGTTTTTTACAAAAATTATATACCATAACACGTGTATCAATTAAAAGTAATTCAGCTTCAATTTCATTATCTTTATTAAGGATAATATTGTTAATGCGAAAACAAAGTTTTTCAGGGATTTTAAAAGGGTTAGTGCATTTTACTCCTTTTTCGTATTTCCTAACAGCTTTTTCAACATCACTAAGAGGAAAATTCGTATGTTTAATATAAAAAATAGCACCGATTTTAAAGCCATGAATAGAATTCTTTTCAATCCATTTTTCTCTCCAACAAGGGATTTCTTTCATGATTTTAATTTTAATTTCAACAGGTAAATACTCGAACCAATTTTCCATGAAAGTATTTTCAATTTTCTCATCTATAATGGTCTCATGTTTTTTATCTTTAGAAGTTGGAAAAAGAAGAGAATTATTTTTTTCCAATATTTCATTAGGTGTAAAAAAATCAAGAGAATCTTCAGCGACACTTATAATTTCATTTTCAATTTCATTATGAGACATGTTATTAATAATAGTTTAAAAAATAAAAATAACATTTGAACGCAAAACACCACCTCTCTGCACACACACAAAACACACAACACAAAAAATAAAATATAATAATATATCACAATACAACAATGTTTTGCATATCAACGATGATGCATTTAGATACAACAGAATATTCTTCTACGGCGCGCGGGGTATACAAGAGAATAGTAACGACTAACACGGAACCAAACGGACCACTACGTCAATTAACAAAGCGAATTCATACAACGAAATTGACACCATTTAAAGACCCATATAATCCAACCGGTTCTCCACAACACACATGTGTTTATTCTGTTCAGTCGTTGAACGACCAAACCAAACTAATGACTCAGGACGAAGTTCCTGAGTTAATGATGTATTTACTCAGTAATAATTACACAATTAATACAACTATTACTGATATGATAAATAATAACAAAAAGTTATCTAATCCAGACAAGACAATAATATGTTTTGCTAGTTTTGCTGGCTAATTATACCGACACAAACAATAAACACAAACAATAAACACAAACAATAAACACAAACAATAAACACAAACAATAAACACAAACAATAAAAAAAATTGAATCTAAAAACTAGAAGTTTAAATATACATAAAAGCCATGGAAAAATCCAAAAAAGCAGAATCTGTTATCCCACAAAACAACAATATTGAACAATTAACCGCACTGTATTTAGAGTCATTAGATGAAAAAACACTAAAGACATTAGAAATTGCTAAAGACCATCTAGGCTCAAGTTTCAGTCTCAAGAAAAGTATTGACTTTCTAAAATGGAAAGCAGACTATGAGTCAAAAATTACCACAACCAACTAGATTTCATAGCACCGGCACTAGAAGCACTAGAAACATCAGATGCAACAGAGTTATTTCTCCTCCGCATACCAGACTCAACAACATCACCATCTTCATTATCTCCATTACCATTATCTCCATCATCACTATCAGACTCAGTATCTGGAATAGCATTTTTTTCATCATTGTTGACTTCACACTCTAGAACATCGTAAGAGTTATCACTATCTTTGTCTCCATTGTTAGATGAATCCGTATTCATTTTTAGAATTGCACTATGATATTCCTGTCGATTTCTGTATTTGACACTATTAATCCAATAGCAACCACCATCATCGGCACCATCACCATCACCATCACATGAATCAGCAATTGGACAAACAGTATTTTTCAAGTTCAAGAAACGCCAAAATCCATCACTAGCAGAGTCATCATTCTCTGACATATTGACAGGTGAGTTATCATAGTTATTATTCTCATCATAACGACTAGTATATTGTTTCTTATGGTTTAAAAAATCAATAACTGACAATTTTTTTTCACCTGCACCATCATCAGCACCAGCACCCGCACAATCCTGTGTAAATTTATTTACAACATTTTTATTCTCGTCATAGACACCGCGGTAAGAATAACGGTTTGCATTATCACAAACAATCACATTCTTGGTCTTGACAACATTGCCCTTCTTTACTTCTTTAGTCTTAGAACCACCAGTATTGTATTTTTTAAAATTAGCAAAAACACCGCCGCCACTCGCAGACTCAGCACCACTCGCAGACTCAGCACCACTCGCAGACTCAGCACCACTCGCAGACTCATCGCCACTCGCACGCTCTTTTTCATTTTTCATATCCATCAAAATTTTCCTTTGTTTGTCGAGCTCTTCATCCATATCAACATGAATAGCCTTGCAATTATAATCAATAACATATTTTCTAGATACGGCCTCCAAAACTTTGTAAGGCACTTGTTTCTCAGACCAATAAATAAATGATTCATCATCATTCGAATAATACATCTTCACATTACCAAGAGGAGTTTCTTCAATCAAAAAACACCGCAATAGTTTTTTGTAGTCATCGTCGCTAAGCTTGGTTCTCTCAAGATTTGTATATTCTTCTAAATATCTAACAGAATAATCATTAATATTTTTCTCTCTTTTTTCATCTTCGGATAGTTCAACATCCTCAGAGTCATCAATAAGCATTGGTTGATATACGAATTTATCTACTAGTTTAAAACTAATAAAAAATCCACAACTAATAATAAATGTTCCTACAAAATACTTATAAACCTCGTCAAAAAACATACCTATAATAGTATTATAACATATTATTTATTTAAATAATATCTTAGAAATATATATTTTTACGAAAATCCCCTAGAATTTGCAAATAGTTCTTTCATTGTATCCTGAATTTCGGGGCATTTAAATTTCAAGAAGTTTCCAACACCATTATTTGGATGAAAAGCAACCAAATACAGATTATCAATGCGAAGACCGTATTTAGATTCCAAGATATATTTATATAAGTTTAACTGCATGGTGTAATGCCAAAAATTACAATCAGGCAGATGAATAAGCGCCTCATTTTTAAAATTATTAAATCCATTTTTTTTAATTTCTTTGCTTCGTTTCCAATCATAAATATCATATCCACCATTATTATTTTTAAATACCATGTCGACACTACCGGTGAATTTCAGCTCTTCATGATAAATACACCATTCAGTTCGATAGGGAAACAGTGAACCATTGTGTTGCAGACCGCTAATAAAGTTAATGAATTGACCAAGTTCAATATCCAAGTCATTTTCACGCCATCCTTTCATATCATTTTCATTGAGTTCCCATTTGCGTGTAATAGCCAAACGATTAAAGTAGCACTCAATTTGGTAATGCATTTTAGTCCCACGAGAGCTGGCATCAATACCATTTCGCTTCCACTTTTGTTTGATTTCCCAATCACTCATGCCCTCATATTCGGCAGAAAGGCCTTTACGTCTCATACCGGCGATTACTTCGCTAGCATTAAATGGTTTTGCGAATCCATGAACGAATTTAGTGACAGAAGTGAAAGTTTTATCTCCATCGACGTCATAAATATGCCCCAGTTCTTGAAAACTAATATGAGAATCACGGTGATGTGCGTTTAGCAAAGAAAGAGTCCTGCAGAGTTCAGTATTATCAATTTCTCCTTTTTCTTGCATTGTAATATAAACCAAAAGTTTTGTAAGTCGTTTTACGAATAGATTTTGTTTTTTTTTATTAATAAGCGGAGTGTTGTTTAATAGTGTATTTTTTGTATTATTTTCAAGGAGAGAAGTCATTCTGCGTGTAAGCATTTTGATTTATGTGTTATGAATTAAATACGTTGAAATTTCATTTCAATTTATTTTTTTCTAGTTTTATTACGTTTAGTATTTAATTTCTTGTCGCTTTTAACACGTCGTTTGCTTTTATTATTATTATTCAGATTTTTCCTTGCACGAAAACTGCCATCACCGCCAAATTCCTCATCATCACCACCAAATTCCTCATCATAATCACTGCCATCATCACTATCATCACCATAAGTAGAAGTAAAACCATCTTTGGAAAAAATAGTATTAAAAAAATGATTCCCACCTAATTCAAGTGGATTTCTAGAAAACACACTGAAAGGCGTTACAGCATCTCTAGATTTAATATCAAAATCATTAATAAGTCGTTCATTTAAATTGTTGCCTCTATAGTAAGGGTTATTAAATAAATTAAAAGTATCATTAACATATTCAATGGGTATTTTATAAGTTTCGCCATCATCATCTACAATAATATTTTCACCATCAGAATGAATAACACGAACTCGTTCATGAACAAGCTCTCCATTTTCTTTTATAAATTCGGAATCTTTTCTAGTAAAGTATCTTAACATTATATAATATGGTGAAAAAAAATAAGGAAAATAAACCATTAGATGTAGAATTAAGTTTAGATTCATTACCAAAGCAAAACAAAAAAACAAAATACGAATATAATCAAATAATAACTAAAGATGAATTAGAAAATAAAATTAAAAATATAAAAATATCTACAGAGCCAATAAATAAGCAAATTCCGAAATCATTTTGGAAGGATTATTTTTAAATTGAATTAAAAAAATATATCCAATTTAAAAATAGAGAAAATGCGACAGGAGCTAATTGAGATTACTCACGAAATGGAGCAACTCCTAATTAAATTAGGACAAGCATTCAGAGCAAATGCCTATAAAAAGGCAGCGACATCTTTAGAAAATATGGATACTGATATTACAAAGCCAGAAGATTTGGATGGAATCCCAAATATTGGCTCTGGTATAAAGCAAAAATTAGTGGAATTCATCGAAACAGGAAAGATTCAGTATCTAGAAGAAATGAAAAACACACCAAAAATAATATTTGCAAACATTTATGGTATTGGGCCTAAAAAAGCAGAGGAGTTAGAGAAAAAGGGTCTTACAAATATCGACGAGTTAATTGTTGCTTACAAAGAAAATCCGAGTATTCTGAATGAGAAACAAAAGATTGGATTACAATATTACAAAGATATTTTGGAGAGAATTCCAAGAGATGAGATTACAAAGTTCCACAAGTTGCTTGACGGTCAGGTATCGCTTGACACACAATTGAAGTTTGAAATAGTGGGGAGTTATCGTCGCGGTATGAAGAATTCAGGTGATATTGATGTTATTTTCACAACAACAAAAGAGCAGGCTACACAAAAGGAGCAAGAAGAGATGTTTAAAGCGATAATTGCAAAACTGGAAAAAACCGGAGTGATTGTGCACATTTTAGCTCAGGGTAAAACCAAATCTTTGGTGATAGGTAAAATTCCAGGTTCAAAATATCATCGTCGTATTGACTTCTTGTATACAACACCGGAGCAGTATGCATTTGCGGTTCTCTATTTTACAGGAAGCAAACATTTCAATACAGCAATGCGTGGTTTGGCACTAAAGAAAGGGTTGTCATTAAATGAACATCAATTTTCGATTGCGAAAACCGGCAAACCATTAACGTCAATTCAGCCAGATGCATTATTTAAAACAGAAAAAGACATATTTGATTATTTAGATATGGAATATAAAAATCCAGAAGAGAGAATTGATGACAAGTCGGTTGTTATTAAAAAACAAGGCCAGCCAGCAATGCAACAAGCACAGCAACAACAAGCACAGCAGCAAGCACAGCCAGCAATGCAACAAGCACAGCAGCCACCAATGCAAGCCCTAAACCGATATAAGAAGGAAGGAAAAGTATTTCTAGAGAAAAATGATAAAACGTCACTCATGGAAATGGTAAAAGAAGCAAACAATCAATACTTCAATTCGCAACCAGTTTTAACGGATAATGAATATGATATTTTAAAAGAATATATCGAGGAAAAATATTCAGACACGGAATTTGAAGTCGGAGCAGAGCTTCCAAAAGATTTACCAGAAGAGGTGAAAGTAAAGCTTCCGTATCCAATGCCGAGCATGAATAAAAAGAAGACAGAGAAGGCGATAATGCAGTGGTATAAAGACTATCCAAAGATGTCAAAAGAGAAAGATGGGAAATCAACTTCGTATATTCTTACGGCAAAATTAGACGGTGTAAGTGGTATGTTTTACAACGAAACAGGAACACCCAAGTTGTTTACAAGAGGTAATGGTGAAGTAGGTCAAGACATCTCACATATGATACCGTATATAAAGCAACTACAACCTCTTGTTAATAAAAAAATCACAATAAGAGGTGAGTTGCTTCTCTCTAAACAAGTGTTCAAAGATAAATATGAAAAAAGATTTGCAAATGCTCGAAACTTAGTTTCGGGAATAGTGAATCAGACAAAAAACATCTTAACGCCAGAAAATATAGAGAAGTATAAGGATATTGATTTTGTGACATATGAGGTTTTGAATCCGGTATTAGAGCCAGCAAAACAGATGAAATTAATAAGCACAATAAATGGAGAGAACATGCAACTCAACGCATTTTACGCACAAGATGTGCCGACAGTAAGTGTTCTCTCCGAAGTTTTAAAATTATGGCGAGAGAATTATATATATGAGATAGATGGTATAATTGTCACGCATAACAAAGAATATGAGCGAACTAATAAAAATCCAGAACATTCATTTGCGTTCAAGATGGTTTTGTCTGACCAAACAGCAGAAACATTTGTTGTAGATGTTATTTGGTCGCCAAGTAAAGATGGGTATCTAAAGCCAAGAATACGTGTAGACCCGGTGCAGGTGGGTGGCGTGACAATAGAATATACCACAGGATTCAATGCTGCATTTATTCGTGACAATAAAATAGGTGTGGGTGCAAAGGTAAAATTAATTCGAAGTGGTGATGTGATACCATATATCGAAGAGGTTATTGACGAAGCTTCAGAGGCAAAGATGCCACCAGATGGAACATATGAATGGACAGAATCCAACATAGATATAATATTAAAAGACCATACAAGCAACAAAACAGTAAAGGCTAAAAACATAGAAATATTCTTTAAATTGATGGAGGTGCCAGATATTGGTAAGGGCATTGCGACTAAATTAGTGGAGTCAAATTTCGACACACCAGAAAAGGTATTAAAAATGACAAAAGAAGATTTTCTAACAGTAGAAAGTTTCAAAGAGAAAAAAGCAGAAAAAATTCACTCAAATATTCAAAAAATAATTTATGACAGCTCAAACAAAACAACAGACCAGATAAAGGTGCAATTGATTCGACTGATGGCAGCATCAAATCTTCTAGGGCGCGGTATTGCAGTAAAAACGATAAAATCGATATTAGATATGTATCCAGATATAATAACATCAAACGAAACAACAGCAGAAAAAATGGCAAAGTGTGTAAAAGTAAAAGGTGTTGCCGAGAAAACATGCAAGCCATTTGTGGAGAACATACCAAAAGTATTAAAATTCATCGAGACAGCAAATTTAACACACAATCTTACAGCACTGCAACATGCATCAGCAGCATCAGCAGCAACATCAGCAACATCAGCAGCAAACCAACCCAAAGGTCCAACAAAACCACCACATGTAATAACAGGTTTCCGTAATAAAGAACTCGAGCAATTTTTAGAATCACAAAGCATCCCAGTAGGTGCAACAGTTAACAAAAAAACCCAAGTGCTCTATATCAACACACCGGACTATAGCAATTCAAAAACAGACAAAGCAAAAGAACTCAACATACCAATTATTGTATATAAAACAACACAAGAATTGGCGAATCAATTAAAACAGATGAAAATAATAGACTAAACACGCCGACCAAACGGAACGCTTCCCTCCCTGCCCAGCCCAGCCCAGCCCAGCCTTCATCCACAACCTCCACATTTTTTCTTGGGATTGCTTTTGGTGTGCATTGTTCCTCTCATTGAAAAACCACCGCAACGTGCACTGCTAGACGCACTCATTTTCATGTTTTTCACAGTATTATTAGTATTAGTTTTAGAAGGCGAGCCCATATTTTTCAGTTTATTATTATTATAGTTAAATAGCATATATAAAATTGTAACATAAAAATTACACAATGCAACACTAACATGCACAATATTTAAATAATCCAAAGCGTTTTACTTTGCCACCACTTACAGCATCGTCTGAACGTGATGCGTCGCTTTGCTCCCGCAACACACCTCGCCCCGTTTTTCTAGCTAAATATCTCTCGTATGAATCATGTTTTTTTATACGAGAGCTTCCATTGTCTAAATTACTTCCATCTTTTCCGTAAGCCATAACCATCTTTTTATTCATAGAATACTCACCAGACGACACACGAACAGCACCTTGTATTTTTCTCTGTGTAGCGTCAATAATAACACTTGGGTCATTACACAAAGTTCTTCTCTGTGTCGGAATACCAATATTTTTTGAATTACATCCACATGTTGAATCAGACATTTTATATATTACTAGTTTATTATTATTTTAACAATAAAAATAATTGAAAAGAAAAAAAGTAAGAAGAAAAAAGTAGAATGGTATATACTTGCGCAACTTGTTATCGTCAATATAAAACAAAAAATGGTTATGAAAAACACAGTTTTATATGTAAAAGCCAACATTCAAATAATACGACAACAATGGATGATTTTAAAGAATTACCAACGCAAGCATTTATGATGAAAATGATAATGGAAATGAGCGCTAAAATAACATCTTTGGAAGCAAAATTATTTACAGTGTTGACTGAGCAAAATAAAATTAATGAGACTCATACAGCATATACAAAGAAAGAAACATTATCCATTCTGAATCGTCAGGAAAAAGAGGATATAGAAGAGGTGGAAGAAACAGAATGTAAAAATTACAAAGAATGGATTACTGAATTACAAATAAAAACAACAGATGTGAATATTATTTTAAACAAGAAAATGTTGAGAGGATTGGTGACAATTATTAAAACACTTTTAAGGCAACAAGAATCACCTATAAAAAAAATTGGACAACAATATTATTATTATGACGATAATGAATGGCATGAATTTACAGAGAGAGGGTTGCTCGATTTTATAAGTTCAATTCGCAATTTGTTGTTAAAAAAATTCAATGATATTTATTGTAAGAAATTTCCATTAGATAGTGAAAATAGCAGTATATTCACGTCAATGAATGCGAGCGAAAGAATGCAATATTTAGAGCAGGTTAAAATAATGACAAACCGGGATGTAAGTTCGGAGCAAATATTGTCACTAATTATAAAATAAGAAACCCTAAAAGAATAAAACCCCTAATAAAATAAGAAACCCTAATAAAATAAAAAACTCTAATAGAATAAAAACCATATAAACTGTTTTTTTCTTATTAAATAATAATTATGAATAGAGTAAATCAGATGCAAGAAATTCATAGAGAAGCAATAGAGCGGGATATAGTTAATTGTGATGCAGATAATGTCATAGATTGGAATAATCCGATTAAATCACTAGAAGCAATAATAGATTTAGGTGTTAAATTAAAAAACTTGTTAATTGTCACAAGTGAATTCGTGACAATTCAATCTCGCTACGAAGTGCGTGAAATACTTTTCGACATTCATAATATAACAATATTAGCTTATGGTATTCTTGATAATTTTACAAACAATGACAATCCAGCAGAGTATATAAAAACACGACCGGAAAAAATATTAGAGTTAATAGAGAGAGTGCATGGCGAAACATTAGAAATATTTAAAAAGAAGAACTCGGATTATGGAGATGCATTTGCAACTTATGGAACAATTGGTGTAATAGTTCGTATAGGTGATAAAATCATGAGAATAAAAAGTTTATCATCAAATAAAACTAGTATTAATCAAATTGAAAATAAAGTTATGGATGAATCAATAAAAGATACACTATATGACTTGATAAATTACGCAGCGATGGCGTTGATGTTAATGATAGAGTAATATTTCAGCATTAATAATATTTCAGCATTAATAATATTAACAATAATTAATATTATTAATTATTATTATGGAAACAAAAAACGAACAAGAAATGCAATTACTAAGTAAAAAAAAATACAGTAATAAATTGGAAACAATATCTTTAGATGATGAAGACAGTGATGAAAAGCACGATAATCTTACAAAAAATACAAATAGAGACAACTCAGAAGCCCCACCAGAAGACAGAGTAAAAATAGAAAAGTCGCCCAATAATGATGTCTCGTATATTTTTAAATTAATATTGGTAGGCGATACAAATACAGGTAAAACAACAATTTGCAACACGTTGATTGGTCGAAATATAAAAACAATGCAATATCAGCCGACGATTGGCATAGATTTCAATAGTCTTGTTAAAAGGCTATATAATAATGAAAAAGTAAAAGTGCAAATATGGGATACAGCAGGACAGGAGAAATACAGGTCAATAATAACAAGTTATTTCAGGAATATAAGTTCGGCGATAATAACATATGATGTCACAAATAGGACATCTTTCATGCGAGTAATAAACTGGATTCAGGAATTACATAAATTTAATACATGTAGACATGCATATTATCATCCAATATTGCTTTTAGGTACAAAATCTGATTTAAAAAAGGATAGAAAGGTAAGTTTTGATGAAGGTTTTCAATTCTCTCAAGCAAATGGATTGATATTTCGTGAGATAAACAGTTTTGTATTGGAAGGTCCGTTAGAAACCGGTTTCATAGAATTATTACAAACAGTATATTCAATTGTAGAAAGTGAAGAAAGAGAGAATTTATCTAGAATACCAATAGCCGAACCAGTTCACTCCCTGTCCGCAAATCAATCCCCAAATCAATCCGCAAATCAATACCCAAATCAAACCCCAAATACAGAAACATTAAGAATACATGCTGAGCCAACAGCAGAAATAGTAGAACCAAATTCTCTCTCTTTAATAACTTGCAAAGGTGTAAAAAGTATGAAAGCTGAAAGAAATAATAATAAAATAAATTTATCAGTGAATTCACCGACAAAATATGAAAGTCCAAAATTATGTTCTAAATGTGTAATTTGTTAATAACAATCATTATTAAATGTTAATTATATATAATAATGAAAGCTTTTGGTAATAATAAAAGAAATATCTCTTCATCAGAGAGAATTTCCGAATTAAAAGCAGTTTCCCAATTTAAATTTGCAAAAGAATTAGCATCAAAACGTTGTAATTATGTAAAAAATAATACAATAAATCAAGATTTCACTATAGATTACGGATATACAAGCGACAGTTTAATTGGTTCTATTAGAAATGTAAATAGCTACAATACATTACTTCAACTTTCAAAAGGCCAAAATATATGTAATTGTGAAACAACAAATAACAACACAAGTGGCAAATTATCTGAAGACCAAGCATATAGTTATCAGGATTTATCAGGAATTGTCTTGTTTGATATATGTGGCAATAAATTATTTGACGACGCATTTTTTAATTTATGCAATGATATCGATTACACATCTTACGAGACTGCTATGACTGGAGAAAAGAGAGAAAAGATGACAATAAAATCACAATTCCTCAATGGTTTTAATTATCCAAAAAGAATCCAATTATTAAGTGAATATGCCAAACCAGAACTAGTCCTATATACCGCAATACCACAAACAAACTATTTTATTAAACAGAGCCAAATATTTGTAAAAACAGACATCGATGAATGTTTCGAAACAAATATCAAAGTCGAAGAAGTTAATATCTCTCTTTTCAAGCGTGTTGTGACAGATACTGTTATAACTGCAACAGATATAATTAACACATATGATATAGAACAGCAGGATTCTATAACCGGAATTCTCGGTGGCACATTAACTTCTACTGTAGTAAGTGATTATTTAAATACTTTTAACAACATAACTATCAACAAACCTGGAATTGAATACTTTTACAGATTTACCAATCCAGACGTACCAGACGTTTGTAGTAACTATTTCAATGTATATGGACAATTTAAACGACTCGTATCAAGTGGTCTATACAACACAGAAATTGAAAACAGCACTTTTATAGATACACAAACAACAAACCAGGGAGCAACAACTGGTCGCGTTATTTTCACTCCAACAATTTCCGGCGATTATTTTTACCAGTCTCAATATAATAATAATGTATACGGTCAAATAAATATTGAAGACGCATCGAGTGGTCACATTGATATATCTAATTATTACACAATTACCTTGAAAGATGGTTATCCTTCATCAAGTTATTTCATAACAATTTCAGGACAGACTACAAGTGCAAATTCACCAACTTTAACAGCATATACGGGAGATACACTTATTTTTGACATATGTGAAAACCAAACGTTTACAGACCATCCATTATACATACAAATGGAACAGGGTGCAGTGATAAATACAACAATTATCGAGGATGCAAGTGGAATAATTGGTATCACAGGTGAGCCAGTCTCACAATTAAGTATGGAAATTATGGATAATTACAGTAATAAATTTACAGCGGCAAACAATGAGGTTTCAATTAAATTAGACGCGGCAAGCAATGGCAATAATGCAACTCTTACAGGAACAACAACAAAAAATGCATTCAATGGCGACGTTGTGTTCGACGATTTAGTATTGAGTCGTCCAGGAACTGGCTATCGTTTCTTGATTTACACAGAGGACGGTGAAATCATACAGACACTAACACCAGAGTTCAGTATCTTAGGCTCTCTTAGTTTTATTTCGTCAAATGATATTAGAACATATATTGTTGGTGAAGACATTTCTAATTTAGGTGTTAGAATGAATAACTCAGAATTTGATAGCTCAACAGATATAACAGTGACATTAAATAATGGAATACTTATACCAGGCACATTCTATAGCACAACATATGGAACATATATTAATCCATCAATGAGTGGCAACACTGTTGTCACACTAGAAAATGGCGACATGTATACAGATATTAGTATTAATAAAATAGGATTTGGATATACATTTAGTTTTGACGCATCAAATGTATTGACACCATTAGTAGGTGAGCCATTCAATATAGTGGGCAAGTTAGATTTATCCAACAGTATTGGCGATATTTCATATATAGCTCTAGATGTAAAAGCTGGAACAGATTTATCTAATTATACAGTAGAACTTACAGATATTTGTGATAATAAAATACCATTTAATGCTCCTGCAGTTGTTAATGTTTTATCGGTTAATATAATCGACAATAGTTCCTCGTTGTTGAGCACAAATCTTGTAAATATGACAAATGGCTCATTGAATCTAGATAATATTTCTATTGACACGCCCGGTTTAAATTTCATGATAGAAATTTCTATGAATGAGGCAAATGCGCCAAAAACTTCTGGTTTAATTAATGTAAGTGCAGATATTGATATTTCAGCACAGCCTTTTAAATATGGCGACCGTATTTTCGCTCAAGATTTAAATCCTTTTACAGCTAAAGTAATCAATGTAAAAAATGAGGTTTTGCAGACAGACCTGAGTTTAATAGCGGGTTTTTCAAATACAACAACCGGTGCAATAATGCAAGGCGATTCGACTGTAGATACTTCTGGTGGTTATGCTATATTCGATACAATTGACTTATTTGCAATTATTCCCCTAAAAGAAAGCAAGCAAAATCTAAGTGTTGCTGTTTCAGGACGTAATTTATCAGATAATTTAAATAGTTTCACGTCAGATACATTTACAATATTATATACAAATTGGAACAATAATTCAAAAAATCGTGTAGCTCCTGGAATTACAAGTATTCCGACAGAAGACCATCTTATATATGCAGATGCAAGTTATAAACCATTTGATTCATCATATATTGTTATAAAAGGGGATGACCCATCAAGTAATAGTGCCCATTGGAAAACAAATACAACATCGCATGCAGGAGATTATATGAGAACATTAGTTTGGGATATATCATATCAAGAGACAGCAGGAGCAATTTACCGCATTCAACGAAAGCTCTATACAAGTGATGTATCAAATGCATTATACAATTCAAACGCTGACTTTTCTTTTGTTCCTTTGTATGAGGTGGAGGCAAGTGCTCAAGAGGGCCGTAGTCCTTACACATATTATTATGATTACTCATTTAACAGCACATATCTCTCATTTGCAGACCATAGTAATAATACGTTGAGCATGCCATTTGACAATAATATTTATGACAGCTCATGGACGTTGGCAACTTTTAGAACACAGACGGAAACGGATATAGTTTCAGAAAAATTAAAGTTAGATGCAATAAACAACACAGATATTTCAGAGAATTCAGACTATTATATAGGAGGTAAAATGGAAATTCGCCCAAATGCAGATACATCATTCAAGCATATATTGTATAGTTGGGATGTTTCCGGAGAGAGAAACCACTATATTTGGTTAGGTCCCAAATCAAAAATAGACTAATTCAAAATAACACTTAATCAAAATAACACTTAATCAAAATAACACTCAATCAAAATAACACTTAATCAAAAATAAATTAATTTATTACTATAAAAATTAATTTATTTCTTTATAGCGCCGGGTCAACATTAGTTCCATTATGTCCTGGGCCTCCAATAGTGTCTTCGTCCATAAGACGAATAATAACAGGACAATAACTATTCATTAATTCATTAACATTTGCGGCAATAGCAGACAACTTCTCAGCCTTGGCATTAACCTTAGCAGTAAAACCAGATTTAAGAACATGGCTTTCATTTGCTAATTGGACAACACCATTATTTAAATTCGACACCTTATCAAGTCGTTTCTGTGATTGACCGCTTGTAGCTTGCAATGGAACTCTAAAGTTGAGAGTGCAGTAATCTGCACCATCATCAGAAGTTACAGGATTAGTTCCTCCTTGAACTCCTCTTCCATCAAGTAAAGCTCCAGTCGAGTCAGTGACATCTGGGAAAACAATATCCAAAACACTCTTGTTAAATGCACCCTTAGCTCCTGCACCATTCGGCTTTTCTGTAGCAGTCATATCATTTACACTATTCATACCATCTTCATGAGTTCCTGTCTTATATGTTCCAAGATCTTGATAACTGTAAGAAATATCAGTTGTCTGAACTCCATTGAGATTATTGTTCATGCAAATATCAACAAATGAATACCATTCAGTGCGTGCTTTTGCGGTATTGTAGTATCCATTTGTGTTGTCCATCCATCCCTTAACAGTAGGAACAGCAGTAGTCAAAGAGGTGAAATCAAATGCATCACCGTAAGCTTTATCTGCCAAATAGTCAACCTGGTATTGTCTAAATGGATTACAATTGAGGTCATCAGCGCCTGTGACTACAGTAGATTGTGATATATCAGTTTCACCGTCATAAAAGTTTCGTCTTCCAAGAACAACAGGAAAACCAGTAGCACTGCTAATAGCACACATTTCAGTTGATGCCCAAGGATAAACATAGAAGAAGGCACTCTCCTGTGGAGTTAATTCGGTTACATAAGCACCACAAGAGACATCAGTACCTACAGTTTTATAAGGACCACTATGAAATTCACCACCACTAACGTCTGGAACGACTGCATTTTCATCTCGTGCAGTGCATGCTAATGAACAATCTGTTGAGCCAGTTGTTGCAGTGCTCCAATAAACAACCTTATGAATGTGCTCTTGACGTTTCTCCTGAGTAATTTCACTTGCACCATCATTAGTATCATTATAACCAATCATAAAATTCTTAAGCTTATTACTTAAAATATCACCGGAAATAGTAAATACACCATGTGCTCCTTCTGCATTTGACCCAGTGCTTGCTGCATTACCAGAAATAGCATTGCCGGCGTCATCGAGTAGGTCAGGGTCGCTTGTTGGTTTATAAGACATTAAATTAAATTCACCCATACTAATATCTGGTTCAGATTGAATGCTAATACTACCGAGCAACTCAGAAAGACCTGCAAAGTTAGCAGCGAGAGATTGAGCGGCATCATTTCTCAAAGTTCTAACAGAGTCAGGTATATGAATACACTGAAGACCACCAGTATCACGTAATGCTTTGTCGACATCAGTGTCGCCAGTATTACCACTTGCATCGCCAGTAATGGGAAGAATCAAATCCCCAATCCACAAGTCATCATTTAACTCAAGTGAAGCGGTATCTTCAAGAGTTAAACCGGTGAAACTAAAGTCAAGAGTATGAGCAGTGTCAAATAACCCACCATAAGAGCAATCAATTTGTTTAGCTCGAGTGCATACAAAAGATACATCTGTATCTCCTTTTTTTACACCTTTACCACCATTAGTAAATAACAAATCAGTAAGATTACCACTCATTAAGTGAGCAACATAACTTACATCTGTGTTATTAGTAGTATTCTTTTTCTTAAGACCATCTGTGCCACCATTCTCACCACCATCTAAATTAAAGATAAAACTAACATCTACAATATCTTTTGTGTATGTTTTTATAGGAATACCATCAAGTCTATATATATTACCATCATCCGCTTTGTTCACGAGATTTGTTCCTGCTTGTAAATTATTACCGGTGTCATCTTGCAAGTGTCCACCAGGCCAGACTTTTGTAGTAGTTAAAGCTGAATTATCATCATTATATTTCGCATAAATTTTAAAAGTAGCAATAACATTATAACTACCATCATCACCATTATTGGTTAAATCATAAACATAGAATGTGCTGTCATTGTCAGTATTAGATATGTCAGCACCAGCACATCTACCAGTATTTGCATTTGTGCTGTCAAGGACAAAATTAACATACGAAGTGCGAATAAACTCAGCTTTTTCATCAGTATTACTATCAGCAAAAACTGTAGGATTAACGGATTCAGCGTCTGCTACTAGTTTAGGCACAAGTGTAAAGTTATCAATCTTAGGCTTAAGCAAAAACTTTTCATGAACTGCACCAGGTGTATATCTATTATTACCATCAAGTGTATTAATTTCATATAAACCAAGAGGATTACCTGCATGATTTGTTCCTGTTCCTTCAGAAGGGAATTCTACACTTTCAAGTTGAGTTCTGTTTTTATCAGTGTATCTAACACCGCCTTTGGAGAAAATACCTCTAACAGGACGAAGACCAGTAGCAAACTGGATATGTGCTAAAGGATTTATAATTCTAGTTTTATCCTGTTCTTGCATATCAATATACTCAAACTTAATATCAGGTTCGGACTGAATATCAATTCTACCTAAACCAGTGGCAGCCCATGCATACATGTTTGCCTGGACCATTGCACCTTTACTAGAGTTTTGCCCATTATTGCCTGGATCATAAATCGACATTATATATTTTCACAAGAAAATAAAAAACAATAAATATTCATTTATCAAAAATCATAGTAAATCATAGTAAATCATAATAAATGATAATAAATCATAATAAATCATAATAAATCATAGTAAATCATAATAAATTTATTTGTATAAACATTCAAAGTTCAAACAAAAAGAGTAGTCCATATTGTTAATATTAAGAACTCTTCCAAATTCATCTAAAATTTGAACGTTAAAAGTAGATATATTTACAGGCCCTAAATACTTTCTTGCTTCAGTTACTAGGTTTATACCTGTTTCATTTAAAATATGGAAAGCGGGCGTTTTAAGACTAATTCTAGCAAGTATATTTTTATTTAATATAGATGAATTAAATACAGAAGTGTATGTGTCAAAAGTATTATTATTGTGATCATTGATTGCTAAATAAATGTATCTGGAACCATGGTCATCATACATGCCTTCACTTACATAGTCTTTGTTGCCGATATATTCATTGCTTCTAAATCCCAATATCCAACCAAATTTAAGTGGCAATGGTGTTTCATCACTATTACCTAGACGTGTTCTGTCAAAATAAATATTAATAATATTTGTATTCTCGTTTCTAATAATAGTTTTTCCTGTTCCACTTCCTAAATTTGTGATATCAATATCAAATGTAATAGAATCGCCATTATTTGTAATAACATCATTTATTTGTGCAATAAGTTCAGTGTGTGAATAATTTCCTGATGGCACGGTAACAGTTTTAATTTCTGCTACATTGCCAGCATCGATAACTTGATAATTAAAATAATTGTTGTCGAGAGATTCATTAATAACAAAATATGACGTGGGAAATTCAAAGGCAGAGAGTTGCATTGAAATAACATTTGTAAGTCTATCGGGTATGCTACATTTAAAATCAGTGCTCTTAGTATTGTAATAGTTATCTCTAAATCTTGTATCAAACGTTATGCATTTCATAACAGTCTGATGTTTGATTGGATTTAAGTTATCTTTAATGTATTTTAAACTATGTATTTCTGTTAAAGCATTACTATTAGCATTAGCATTACTATTAGCATTATCATTACGAAACACGTCATTTACAGATTGAGAATGATTTAAAGTCGTATAATTTTCAGAGTTTGGTATTAATCCGGTTCCTTCACCATTCTTACCAATAACAGAATTCCTAACCTCATTCATATTCCCATTCATATTCCCATTCATATTCCCATTCATATTCCCATTCATATTCCCATTCATATTCCCATTCCCATTCCCATTCCCATATTGATGTGAATTCTTAATATCAATAACTTTGTTCTCTGGTTCTAAATCTTCAATTGATGAATAATTATTATACATGCCACCGGTATTGTTTAAATGACGTATCAGTATTACTTTTAATGAGTTGAAAAAATGACACAACTTCTTTTTTTCATTAAGGCTAAGGTCTTCATTTTTATTTATAGTAAAGTGTAATTTATCAACATTACGCTGAACGTCTTCACTTGAGTATTCATCTTCAATCTTAAAAAGTTTTTTAATTTCTTTTATACTATAATTTTCAATATCAAGGTCGATATCTTTAATGCTCATAATTATATATAATTTGTTATTATTAATTACAGTTTAAATCTTAAAACCAAACGTTAAAACAAGAATTTATGTATTTGCATATAATTCAGGAAGAATATCATTACTGGTTATTTCACCACTTTCAATACGTGACACTAAATCATTAACAATCTCTCCACGACTGTCAGTAATCCAATCTTCGTCATCAGGATGATAACCATAAATATAAATATAAATAGTGTAGTAAAGTGTCAATTCAATATTAAATGAAGCAGAACCAGCACCAGTAACATCACCACTACTAATAGGTTGTTGTCCCATTAACAAAGCAACTTGTTCCTTAAGATTATCAATTTCTTCTTGAGCTGTCTTTTTATAATTAATAAATGCGGCTTCTAAATCTTTCATATTAAAAGCTGCATTGGTTCCTCTAATGATACAGTCCAAAAAAATGATAAGAGTATCATCATTAGCAATTGTAGTAATATATTCGTTAAGACCATTAACAATAGAGTCGCGCTCAGCAATTGTTCCAATACGATTAAATTGACGATTATCAAAAGGCGTTAAAAATTTAGAGTGTGCTAAATTAACAAGATTTTTAACATTATCAGGTAAGAAATCTGTTAAAGTTGCAAATTTAGAGAGAGAAGTTAAATCCCTAGCAATTCTAGTAGCAATATCAGTAATACTTGTTAAAGAATTACTAGTTGTATCTGGAACAATAGTTTTAAGACCAAAAATATTTTGAGAAACTCTTTGGACAAACATTACTTTTACTTTAAAACAATAATATAAATAATAACATTAATATTTATTATATGAATCCAACAAGTAATAATCCAACAAGTAATAATCCAAGAAGCAAAGAAGTTAAATATATCGTCCAGATGCCAAAGAGTTATATTGAATTAATATTAGCATTAAATGTAATATCATTTAATAACTTTAAAAAGGAAACAGTATTAATATTTAATGAAGAGTTAAATGAGAAAAAAAAACTATTATCTACAAAAACAAAGGATTTGAATTTTTTCGATAAATTTTTAATAGGGAAAAATGATAACATTAGTAAATATTTTACAGGAGACAACAAAATGAATGATAGTAGGTATAAAAGAATAGAGCTATTTGACTTATTTACAAAGACAATTTTAAGTAAAAACGTTAAATTAGGTATAAAAGACATATTTAATCACGAATTTTCATCAAAACAATTATTGACACGTCAATACGTGAGAAAAAAAATAAAAAATAAGGAAATGGTGTTATTTCACATAAATAAGTTAAGTATAAAAAACATTGTGTATTATTTGCTATCAATACAGGCGCTGTATAAAATCGACCAGATTGATGATGAAACGAGACAATATAAGATAAATAATGATTATTGCATAGTATTGTTTTGTGATTCAGAAAAGAAAGAACAAGAAAATATAATTGTATGTCAACAAATATATCATCAGATTACGTTAATTATGCCCGAAATGAAAGAAATTATTTGCATAGGGAATATTTTGTTAGCAGACCACATTGAAAATAACAAGTCAAGAAAAGAAAATGGTGTGCTTATCTTATACAATCTATCGAGTTATATAAATGTAATTACAGATTTACAATTATTGTTATGTATTTCATTATATCCAATCAATAGTTCAAATTATATGTATCCGAATAAGTTAATAAGCACACATATAAAGAACGCGATTGAAGTAAATTTAAAAACAGTGGAAATTAATAAAATAAAATCTCAAGAAGAAATAAATGGAAGATTTTACCCAATTTAACACAAAATCCCTCGAGAAACAATCAGGAAAAAATGCAGAAAAAACATTTCAAAAAGCATTTCAAAAAGCATATCAAAAAACATATGAAAAAGCACATGAAACAAAGAAATATATTAATGATATGAAAGATATGGCAATAAGAGGTTATCATAATCAAAGATTATTGTCCTTTATGATAGGTCTCCCAATTATCGGGGGACTTTTTCGTGCCACCATCATATTCTACTGCAAATCGTTTGGATATCATCCATTCATTCATGTTCTGACCATTAAAGACTACCTCGGCAAGTAGCCTTCCATATTTTTCTGTTTTCACATTAATTAGCTTTACATCCTTGTAGAGGATTTTTTCACTAAGCGCATCTCGCGCCATCAATGCCACACGTTTTTCGATTTCATCGCTGCCTTTAATCTCAGGTGTGTCTATTCCGTTAAGACGGACAGAGAAACGATAAAGTGGTGAATTCTTAATAGGAATCGTGCTGGCAATTGTAATGGTGTCTCCATCATATACTTTAATAACGCGACCACCAGAAACCGGCGGCACAAATGGCTTAGTTTTCATCCAGAGTTTGTCGTTGTCAATACTGTCAAAATCAAATACAACATCTTCTTCACTTTTAATAGAAAGCATAGAACGGTCTCTCTTTGGTGGTGTTGGAGGACATGCATCACCAATTTCTTTTTCTCCCTCATATTTTTGGCGTCTACGAGTTGGAACACAGTTTCCCATACTATTACTTAATATAGCAGAACATTTTTCTACATCAATTTATTTATTATATTTCTATTCTTCAGGAGCCCCAATCCTTGGAAGTGGTTCTGATAAGTAAATCTTCTGATTTTCATATACTACAGATGAGTAAATATTCTCTCTTTTTTGTTTTTCAATCTTTTCACGTAAAACATCACTCAACATTCCATTATTTCCAATAGGATAAATCCGGTTTTTGTTTTCATTTTTAATTCGACTGTAAATGTTTCCCATTTATACTTTAATACTATTTAAATTTATACTTTAAATACTATTAAATTTATTAATAAATACTTTCACATTACGAATTACCAATTACGAATTACCAATTACGAATTACCAATTACGAATTACTAATTACCAAATACTTTTAATAAATTGAAACAGAAATTAACACACTAAAATAGAAACAGAACAAAAGCACCATCAAATGTCTACCCAAATTATCGAAATGAATGAATTGAAACAAGATAATCCTCCATGTTGTATTTGTTATACACAGAAAGCAAATAAAAACATCATTGAATATCGTTGCAGTCAATGCCAAGAAGGCGTTGTATGTTTGGAATGTGCCGCAAAACTGTGGAAAACAAATTCAAAAGATAAGTGTCCTATTTGTAATTTCTCGCCCCAATCACCGGATACATGGTATAAATCTTATGATGTTGAGATGGGATATATTCGTCCTCCAACAATTAGTGATACGACAACAGATGATGATGATGATGATGATGAAGAAAACTACAATAGAGGTCTACTTTGTAACAAACAAAATAGTTTATTAGCATCGTTTATAATACTTTTTACAATATTAATAGCCTTTATAGTTGGAACTGTCATTAAAACGCTGGAAGGTTATTGTGCGTGGAAGTGTCCAAATGAAGACCTGGCATTTACAATTGTTGGTAGTATTGGAATCGGAATTATTGGAATACCAGTTATTGCATTTTGTCTTTTATTTGCATTGTTCTTTGTTGGAATCATTCGTGAAGGTATTAAATTTTGTATTATGAAAATTTACAATGCACTTAACCGATATCAACTTAATTATGGTGCAACAATTCGTCAAGCGTGTGCCAAACTTCTTACAGAAAAAATCAAAGCATGTGTAGTATTTGTATGCTTCATATTTGGTTCATTTTCTGCAGGAACTTTGTTTAAACTATTTTCAGGAATGTGTGCATGGAATTGTAAAGATGAGACTGAGTTTTACACATTATTTACTTCAACACTTGTTGGCATCCCTGTGCTAATAATTTCGGTTGTAGTTATAATGATTGTGTTTTCATGCTCAGCTTTGTGTTTTATAACTTGTAAAAATCGTGTAAGTAATATCTAGAGTAATAACTAGAGTAATAAAAAAATACAGGTGTTATGTATGTATTTTTTATTTTTTTTCTTGTAATTTTTTCTTGTTTTCTCTCTTAATAATAACCGGCAACATCACAGAACATCTTGATGAAGAAGTCAATTTGACTGTGAAACTCATTTGTAAAGCTCTTGCCCCACCATCGAGTATCTTGCAAATAGTTTGACTCTTGATTTTTCATGATAGAAATCAATCCATTGCGAGAAAACAACATCCAATTGTCATCTTGGTAGCAGATTTCTTTGAGGTTGAAAAGTATTTGAACAAAATGTATTGGTTCGGTCTCGTCAATAATGATATCAGCAGGCGATAAACCATATGTGGTGTCCGCAGAGCCAAACCAGTTTTTCTTGCAACCTTCCCGGAGTTTATCAAGATTGATGCGGTAGAGCAGTTCAGTGTTGTAAAGTTCGGAGTTCATAGTTTGATAATCGTTCTATACGTGACGAATGCCCCAGTGGGGCTGTTTTTTTATGTTTTCTGGTTGTTTTCTGTCTCGTTTTCTCTCTTGTTTTCTCTCTTTATTTTTGTCGCATTTCACTGTAAACTTCTTCGTATATTTCATCTGGTATGTCGTAATCATTAATTTTTCCACTTTCAATCAAATCCACATATTTCTTAATGCGTTCCTTGCTTTTGGCTTTCCAAGTAGGATAAATGAGTCGTTTTTCGTCATCATTTGAGAAGAAGACAAGACTTGGAATGCGCTCAACAATGAAGTCATGTCCTTGTTTTTGCATCCAATCTTCACGAAGAAACCACAGTGATGGGCGATAATAATCAAGCATCCCATCATACTCATAATACTGTTTGGTTTTCAGTGCTCTTACCATAAGTGTCTTCCAATAGTCGCCAGCTTTGTTGAAAACTCTCGCGAGCCAAGTATCAATGTTTCTCTGATGACAAATAGCATCCTCGTAGGCTTGAAGGTCTTCATACATAACCAAGTGGCGATAAACATCTTGAGCAATATCATAAGTCGTCGTAAGCCTTTTCTTTTTAGGATTCCAATCCCAGTCATCATGACTAGGATTCCACTTGGGAAGGGAGTCGATAGCATAGCAGAATAGGTCAGTGCGAAGGGCCATGATTGTTTTGTCTCGGTTGTTAATGCTGAGTTGCACAATAACCTCTATTCGGAATTTCTATTTCAATTTTTTTTTATATGCAACCGATAAATAGTTGTAGCTATTCTGAATTATCTATTCTGAATTATCTATTCTGAATTATCTATTATGAATTATCTATAATTCTTATTTTAAAGAATAGTTTAAAAATAAAAAATATACCATATATAATGAACTCTCCTGTGCAAACATTTAATACTGGAGGCGTCGAAGTTAATCCATACCCAAAACTAAGTGTAAATGTTAATTCACCTATAGAAAATAATACTGTTGGAAGTGAAATAAAAAATATCTGTCCCCCACCACCACCAACGGGTTCTCGCCCGAACGATTCAATGCTTAGTGATTTTCAACAATTAAGTTTAAATACCGATGATTGTGATGAAGTAAAATATTCTGAAAGTGTAACACCAAATGCTCCAAAAACAGATATCAGTGTTGATTGTGATAAAGATACTATTAGCGAATCAAGTTTAATTGATAGCAACGGCTCTACAGAAGAAATGATGTGCAAGAGTTGTATTTTAAGAGATTATGGCAATGTTGGCTATGATATTAATCCGGAAAAAAAGGACATGATTACTAGTCCTATTAAGTTTGAAGGAGTTGAATATATTTCATCTTCTCCTAAAACAGATTCATGTGATAAAGAAACAAATACAGAGCAAGATTTTCGTATAGATGTTGTTATGCGTAATATGGATATGACTAAAGAAGAAGCACACGAATTTGTAAATGATGATGAAAATGAGGAAAACTTGTGTCCTTTGATTCATCGTAATGGTGATAGCTATAACAATTTATTTCCAGACGATTCTAGTGAAGAAACCGAAACATGCGAAAAATCAACGTCTCCTCTCGAAGCAAGGGAAAAAGTAATTGAAGAGTATGAAGATAAATTGAACGATTTGACACTCGAAATTTTTGAGAAACAAACTCGTCTAGAAGAGATTGAACTGTCACTTGCACGACGAGAGCGTCGTATTAAAATAAAGGAAAATAACCTCAGTCTTACTGTCTTTGATAATGTTTTTCATCTTTCTATTGTTATTCTTGTTGGATATGCTACCACTAGAATTTTCTCTGGATTATTCTGACTCTTTTATGATTGTATTTTTGTTTTATTATTAATTGTATTCTAAATATTTCTATTCCGAATAATTAAAATAAATTGAAATAGATTTCAATTACTTTTAATAATGTATATAAGAAGATGCAAACACGCTCGATGACTCGCAATATTATGGAAGAAGCCAAAAAAAAGCAAGGTAAAAAACGTCAAAAAAGCCA
>Ga0160423_10000340_pt1 | contig 37554 bp, 25 predicted proteins | sample CRUFie14St8metaG_FD_108191 | JGI IMG/M metagenome (GOLD analysis project Ga0160423, IMG submission 108191) | Marine microbial communities from the Costa Rica Dome - CRUD Field 142mm St8 metaG | ecosystem: Environmental > Aquatic > Marine > Oceanic > Photic zone | place: Costa Rica: the Eastern...
GGTCCCCTCGAAACGGGCAGCACCTCCACGGCGTTCGAGCAGGCGCTGGGCGAGAAGGCATGTGGAAACACCCACTTCGCGGCGGGGGACTACGCCAGGGCGAGGGACTCGTACGACCTCGCGCTTAGCTTTCTGCGGGATGGGTTCGTCGCCACGAAGGAAGCGAATGAACTCGCTGCGAAGGTCCACACCAACGCCGCGGCGGCCTGCATCAAGCTCGGCGACCCCTTGAGCGCTATCGAGCACTGCCAGCTCGCCATCGCCATCGACCCGCGGAACGTGAAAGCCCTGTTCCGCAAGGCGGAGTCCCTCAAGTCTCTGGGCCGTTACTCAGAGGCTCTTGCTCAGCTGGAGCGCGCCTTGCTCTTGGAGGAGAACAACGAGGAGATCAAGGAGTCCATGGACGAGTGCGAGGACCTCATCGAGTTTCAGGACCACCGAGGTGCCTTCGGAAGCCGCCACGATTTCGACCCACCAGGCGTAGATGCTGACAAGGAGGAACAGCAGCTTCCTGAGGAGGCGTTGGCGGCGGCACACGCAAAGCTCGAGGAGCTCACGGAGGAGATCCTGGGAGGGAGTGCGACTGTGGAGGAGCACGTCATGCTCAACCACGGCGAGGCGAAGTTTGGAAAGTTCGACATCAAGGACGCATTCTTTTCTCCGTCCAACTTGAGCTCGGCGCTTGAGTTTGTCAGGGGCCAGCACTTCACTGCTTCAGCGAAGTTTGCGGTAAGCGAAATCAAATTCGTCCCCCACTTTTCTCAACTCGCACTGACCACCACAATCGGTTTTCTCTTGCTTGCTACTCTTGCAGTTCGTCGTGGTGCAGAAGAGCCGCATGAACTATCCGAACGTTTGGTGGGCACACCCATGGCCGGTGGAAGACAGAGAAATGGACGGGGTCTTCTTGGAAACGCACGCGAGGGGCGCTCACTCCACTTGGTTTATTCCGCTTGAGGGCTCCGCAGAAAGACCGATCCCACAGAGGGCGCTCCTGCTGGACCAGGAGTGCAAGCTCCTGGATGAGCCTCTGTTCCCGTGAATGCATGGCATGGCGGGGAGTTGTAAAGATGAGCCCAGTGTATGAAAACAAACTTCTTAGTACTGCTTACAGAGCCCTTTCTCCAAAGCGAAGGTGTCTTCCAGGTCCTGCAAGCTTCGGGAACGAGATAGGGTCGTCAGTTGATCCAAGTAAGAAGTGTGAGGCTTGAGAAGAGTCTGGCTTACCTCACCAAGTCGAGCTCCGGCTCCAACATCCAGGCCACAAGCTGCACTTTTAGCTTGTCTTCGAGATCGTCGTTTGGAACGATGTTCTCGCTCTGCAAGGCGTCCACAGTGTCAATTAAGAACGACAACACCGTCGTCTTCGCCTCGTACTCCTTCTCATAGCAGCGGACCACACCCTCAACTTTCTTCAAGTACGAGTTTGGAGTCAGTGTCCAGTACACAGACTGCTCCGCCCGGAGCCTCCTCACGGCCGCCTCATCCAGGGGAGCCAAGGTGTCGCCAACCTGAGAGGGCCGAGGGTGAGAGAGTGATTCAAGAGCGACGGAAGACAAAACACGGTCAGTTTCTCAGGCCCCAGATCCCAGTGTAGCTGCAATACTTCGGCCAAGCAGTCCAAAACGACGCACCTTCAAGTCCCTTGCGCCAGCAGTGAGCACCTCCAGGCACTGGCCTAGCTTTTCGTGAGCCCGTTTCACCTCCCTGGCCTCGATGCGTGCCCTTCGCCTCAGCTTCTCGACGGCCGCGTCGCGGAGTCCCGAGAGCTCCCCGCCCCCGCTCTTCTCGAGTCCGCCAACAGCACGCTGGCTCTGAAGGAGAAAGGCCTTCAGCAGAACCAGGTCGTTGGCTAGGCGGTTCGCCGCTCGGAGGCCTTCGGACTGCGCCTCGCACCAGTCCTCTGAGCCCTGACGCACCTTGGTTATGCAACGCCTGACCTTCCTTTGCCAGTTCTGCCGGTGCCTGGCCAGGCTCGAAGGCGACGGCGCGGCGGGTTCCGGGTTCATGAACCTCGGGAGGTAGGGGTCCAGGTCATCGTAATTTGCGAAGGTCCGCCATGTCTGCCGCCCAGTCGGTAGTTGTTCGGCCCCTCCCGATTCTTACCTGCAGGCTCCCCCCCTCACAAACTTGTCGATGAGGGGCCGGGAAAATTTGCTCTCGCCTGGCTCCCTCCAGTCGTCTCGTCGAGGAGGATCTGAGCTTGTAATTTGTCTTCACAACGAGTTATTTTTTGCCGCCCCCGTTCTCGAGGGCTATCCGCAGGGCTTCGAAGAGGTTGCCGTTCCGGCTGGCCATCGCAATGGCAGCAGCGGCCTCGAGTTGCTTTTGTCTCCCCGCCTCTTCCTCCCCTAGGCTCTCCCCGCTGACGCCGGTGCAAGTGTAGATCTCCTGGTCACTCAGCCCAAGCCTGTTGTAAGCCTCGTAGATGTCAGCAACCGTCGCGGCGCTGTAGACAGAGGTGAGCTCCCGCAGGCACCTGAGGTCCTTCCTCGGCACAGTCCCACACTGCAAGTGGGTGAGCAGGCCGATGAGGTACGAGTTGTCCTTGAGGTCCGTCTCATGCCTTGCGAGCAGGGTGCGCCTTGCCCTGTCCAGCTCCTGCTGGCTCACCCTCCTTGAGGTGAGTTCCCTGAGAACGTGGAGTGAGGCGTCCAGGGCATCGTCGATCTTGGCAGGGGTGGAGGTCACGGATACACTGTACCAAGATTTCTTCATCCGGTCAAGGAGCTGCAGCTCAAAGGAGACGTCATACGTCAAGCCCAGTGAGTCCCTGACCGTGGTGAAGAGCCGGCTGTTGATGATCTCTGCCATGAGGGACAGGGAGACGCTCATGAAGAGCGGGTGCTCCTGCCTCTCCTTGGGGGCGTCGCCCAGGAAGTCCATGAATCCGCCCAAGCCATCACTTCCCGAGGATGAAGCGGCCTCACCACCGCTGGCACTGATGTCCTGCCACCTGTACGGAGCAGGACCAATGATGTAAGCACACGCCCTCTCATCACTATCTGCAAGCAAGAACTTGGTGTTGTTCTGCTGCAAGCTACCCCTCACAAACTCGATGCTGTGGTCAACCCACTCACTCCAGTCCACGGACCTCTCCGGCAGGGTGCCCAAAAGCTTGAGGATGGTGTCCTCAAGCTCGCCCTCATCAAAGTCTCCAACAACGTTGACCTCCAAGTTCCGCGAGACCAGTTGCGCCATCAGGACCTCCGCGGCACCCTTGAGGGTGACCGCATCCAATTCCTCTGGTACTGGATCAAGAAAGCAGCAACTCTGTCCAACCATTGCCGTGAGGGCGTTGTTTAGGGTGGCCCTCTCCAACGACTTCCCCAAGCTCGAGTAGTGAACGCGATAGGCTTGTTTGGCCCTCGTCAAACTCGATTCGTCCCACCTGGGCGACTGGAGGAGAAGGTGGATCATCCCCATGACCGCCCGAATCCCGCCCCCTGTGCTGGCAAAGTGGAAGTCAAGCACAACAAACTCCTCCGTAGTCTCAAGGACAAAGTGAATCAAGTTGCTGACACAGAACAACTCAACCTGCTGCCTCTCCCACTGGCCAATTGCGCCAACCTCACTGATGGCTCTGGTGCCCAAGGCAACAGATCCAAGGCCATTTGGGGCTGCCATGGGCTTCTCCACCCCCCTACCCCCCGAGGCAACTACCCGGATCATCGCAGCCTGGGGCTCGTTGTCTGTTTTGCAGTAATTGACCGCCACCCCATTGGAGAGCTTCTTCTGGACAATCCCAGTGACAGGGTCCGGCTCACTGTTCACGCGTTGTTGACCCTCAAGGGGGACAAAGGCAGGCTCAGAAAGAGCTATGAGCTCCCCAAGCTCCTTGTCCGAGATCAGGTTGTCCGGAACCTCAAAGTCCTCCACGGGTTCAAGAGGCAATGATCTCACCTCCGAAATTACATCTGCGATCTCGGTAGCGTCCAGATTGAACTCCACAGCATTTTCCGGCACGTTGAAGGCGTCACCACTGTCCTCAGGAACGGGAAGTTCTCCGCCCTGCTCCATAATGGCCTCCAGCTCCTCGTGGTCCATCTGCCCCATTGAGTTCTGGCCCCTTGCATGGCTGCCCCCTGTGGCAATACTGCCCCCATCCTTGTCAACGTACGCGGGAATGCACGTGACAATGCTGGTGGCCCTCGTGGGGCCCATGTCATCGGCGAACCGGGCCTCCTCCCCCTCCCTCACGAGGTCTGCCTCACTGCCAAAGTCTGAGATGTACGAGAGGATGCTCCTTGCGTAGGAGTTAACCTCCTCCAGCTCAATGGTGTCAACCACGGACTCAAGTGCCTCGTGGGACTGCTTCTGGTCCATCACAACGTGACCCAGGGCGTCGCTCTCCATAACGAAGTCGAGGTTGTCGATGCTAGGAACGGTCCCCGCCTGCTCGCTCAGCTGTCTCGAGTCCCTGAGCAAAGCTTCGCAGTAATGCTTGAACTCACTCTTCGTGATCCCAAACTCCTTCATCCTCCGAACTTCGTTGACTGCAAGCTGTATTGCCTCCTTCCAGTGCCTGGGCTCCGCTGTCACAGTCAGCGTCGTCACCGTGCAGCCCTCCCTGCCGCTGTCGCTGAAGTCCAAATCGAAAGAGGTGATCTTGAGGTCCTCGTCGCTGGCAAAGTGGGAGTTGAGCCGGAACTTGAGCACACTCAGCACGACCCTACCGATGAAGCTCCTCTTGAGGTCTTGCAGGTTCTTCACCCGCATGACAGGGAGCTTGCAGAACATGTTGATGCTGAACTCGTGGAGCAGAGGGTGCCGGAATATCGACGGTTTCACCGTCTCCGGGACTGTGACGGAGAGTCCCTCATCCTCGCCCTCCAAGTGCTCCCCGAACCCATACGCACTTGCATGCTTGTCCAAGTTCCCGTAGGTGTGCTTCACGGGGGGCCTCACATCGTGCCTGGAAGCTGGCACCGAGTGCTCTCCCATCCTGGGCAACAGGTCTCCGAAGGTGTCCCCAACCATGGCCTCCACCTCATCACTGGACTCAAAGTCACCGACGACGTACAGCGTCGCGTTCGCGGGGAAGTACCACTTATCGTGGAATTCCACGAGGTCCTCCCTCGTCCACTGCTTGATTTGCTCCTCCAAGCCGATGGGGAATCGGCAGCCGAGCGCGTTCTCCTCGTGCAGGTACGTCAGGAGCTGGACATCGACCCTGTAGTCAATCGTGTTCATCATCTGCATCTCTGCAAGGACTGCGCGGCGCTCCTTCTCCATCCGCGAAGGAAGCAGGTCGGGCTCAAAGGCTATCTCCCTTAGGGCCGAGAGCACCTGGGGGAGCATGGGTTTGCCGTTTGTCGAGTTGAGGTTGGGTGCGTGAATGTGGAAAACGGTGTGGTGGAAGTCGGTGTACGCGTTCGAGCGCGTCCCTGTGCCGAGGAGCTGTTCTCTTTTACGCGACCCCAAGAACGTGACGTGCTCCACGAGGTGAGCAAGGCCCTGCTGCCTCTCGTTCTCGTCCACGGAGCCGACGTGAACCTCCAAGTGCGCCTCGAACCTCTGCGGCGGGGTGGAGTTCGGCAAAATTACGTACCGCAGGCCGTTGGACAGGGTTCCCCTTCTCAGCAGGGGGTGCTCCGGGAGCTGCTGTTCGAGGAGGGCATCGTCGGCCTTGACCGCCCTCGTGGGCGCCGTCGAGCGGGGGGCGCGGCAGCTCTGGCCAAAGACGGGCACGGACACCCGCAAAAGGCCGCGAAGGTTGCCGCCGCGAGGGCTCACGCTGAGCGTCGCACATGTGCGGGCTCGGAGGACCGGCCTGGCGGTGCCACCTCTCGACCTTCCCAGGCGCACAGCTCCCCCTGCCCCGGCCGAGGGGACAGTCTTCTTGACGCAACCCTTCGCCACCATGCTCTCTTGCCGAGAGTGTCGCGTCTTCCGCCACAAGCAATACTATCTCTTCTCTGCCTCCTCTCTCGGCGGAAGGGGTCTCTCCCGCGGAGGATTAGGAGCCCTATTTCCGAAAGCTCGAAATTTCCGTTTTCCAACAAAACCACCCCCTCAGCAATGCCTGCACGCACGCACTTCACGGGCGAGAAGGCGCCCTTCTTGAGGCGAGCACCAGCCGGCAGGCGCTGCCGTCGCAACCATGAGTGTGTCGAACATGGAGTCGCTGCTCGACTTCGAGAAGCCGCTCGACGTGGGCCTTCTCGACGTGGTTGTCACGGGTTTCTATACGTGCTCGAACGAAACAGGTAAGTCGTGGTTCTTTTTGAACTTCCTGCCTCTTCTTCCCGAACGATCTCGCTCTCGTCTGTCGCCACAACGCACGTTTCGCGTTCTTTCTCAAGGAAGGTTCTAACTCTTTTGGAATACCCGCCCCCGCCTACCTCGCGTCGCCCTGGGTCGTCGCTTCTCTCGCCTCGCGCTGCAGAGAGGGCCGAAATAGGAAAGTTCATGAAGCGCATGCAGGAACACCCAACGATGTGGCAGCGCGTCGACGCCATACTGGAGACCAGCCAAAACCAGCAGACGCGTTTCTTCGCGCTTCAGGTACGACAAGTCGCCAATTCGCGCGAGCTTGACCCCGACTGACCTCGGCCAATTTTCTTTCGCTCGCCCCAGATCATGGAGGACTTGATCCGCTCCAGGTGGGGGGCCTTGCCCGCAGAGCAGAGGGAAGCCATCAGGAATTACATCAGCAACGTGATCATCAAGATGTGCAGCGACGAGGCGTCTTGCCGCAGCGAGAAGGTGTTCTTGAGCAAGCTCAACGTGATCCTCGTTCACATTCTGAAGCACGACTGGCCCAGCAAGTGGCCCAGCTTCATAGCAGACATCGTGCAGGCATCTAAGTCAGGCGAGACCCTTTGCGAGAACAGCATGCACGTACTGAGGCTACTGAGCGAGGAGGTCTTCGATTTTTCGAGGGGGCAGCTGACGCAGGCCAAGGTCAAGGAGCTGAAGGGGTCCCTGAACGGGGAATTTGCCCTGATTCATGAGCTCTGCGTGTACGCCCTTGCGAACAGCAGGAAGCCGGAGCTGATCAAGGCGACACTCAAGGCCCTCGCCGCCTACCTCACGTGGATTCCCCTCGGGTTTATCTTTGAGGGAAACATCATCGGGACCTTGCTCCACCTCTTCCCACAGCCAGTCTTTCGCAACAATGTCCTGCAGTGCATGACGGAGATCGCTGGTTTGCAGGTGGACGCCTGCTATGACATGCACTTCCTCACCCTCTTCAATGGGGTGATGCAGCACATCAACAATATTGTGCCCCCCGGAACGGACCTGCCGGCTGTGTATGGCCAGAGCACGGATGAGGAGCAGCAACTGCTGCAGAACCTGGCTCTGTTTTTCACAACCTTTCTGAAGTCCCACCTCACCATGCTCGAGAAACAGCTACCGCAAGAGCCGCAGATGCAAAGCAAGATCAGCGTTGCGCTGAATCTGGTGGTCCAGATATCTTACGTGAATGACAACGAACTGTTCAAGTCTTGCTTGGACTACTGGAGCATTTTCGTGTGCGACATCTTCTCCTCTGAGTGCTCTATGGACGCAATGCCCCAGCAGTTCGCCTTCGGGGGTTCCAGCGGGCAGAAGCAGGCATCTAGGAAGATTCTCCATGCTGATATTCTGTCAAAGCTTCGATTGCTGATGATATGCAAAATGGCAAAGCCAGAGGAAATCATCATCGTTGAAGACGAGAACGGGAACATCGTGAGGGAAGCGATGAAGGACAATGCGACCTTGGTACAGTATAGGATTATGAGGGAGACTCTGGTGTACCTGAGCCACCTCGACCACGACGACACAGAATCCCAGATGCTTGAGAAGCTGGCTCTCCAGCTGAACGGCAAGGAGTGGTCCTGGAACCGCCTTAACACCCTGTGCTGGGCCATTGGATCCATCAGTCTGACAATGGCTGAGGAGCAAGAGAATAGGTTCCTCGTTACTGTCATTAGGGACCTCCTGAATCTTTGCGAAATCACGCGGGGGAAGGACAACAAGGCCGTTATCGCGTCCAACATCATGTATGTTGTCGGCCAGTATCCCCGGTTCCTGCGTCAGCACTGGAAGTTTTTGAAGACAGTCGTCAACAAGCTCTTTGAGTTTATGCACGAGAAGTTTGAGGGTGTTCAGGATATGGCATGTGACACCTTCCTCAAAATTAGTGTCAAGTGCAGGAGGAGATTTGTCATGCTTCAGATTGGGGAAGCAGAGCCTTTTATCTGTGACCTTCTTCGAAACATTCAAACGCACACCAATGACCTTGAATCACTACAGGTGAACACCTTCTATGAAGCAGTAGGTCTAATGGTGAGTGCCGAACCAGACACACAGCGAGCTGCAGAGTACCTGCAGCAGCTCATGAATATCCCAAACATGAAGTGGCAAGAAATCATGGCTATGGCTCGACAAAACACGATGGCCTTGAGGGAAGCCGACCCGGCAAAGAGTCTGGCAAATATCTTGGCAACAAACACATCTGTGTGTACCAGTGTGAGGGGTCCTTTTCAGAAACAGCTTGGTCTTATTTTTAATGATGTTTTGGCGGTGTACAAGACCTACAGCGAGCTCTGCAGCTCTGTTTGTGCAACAGATGGTCCCATTGCTGCAAAGCGCAGCGATGTGAAGCTCATGCGGAGCGTCAAACGCCAGGCTTTGCGACTCTTGGAGACTTTTCTGGACAAGGCAGACTCGAAGGACTTGCAGCAAGTGGGCATAGGGTTTGTCCACACAATGCTTGACCCTGTCCTCGGTGATTACTCGCGCAGCGTTCCAGATGCCAGAGATGCAGAGGTTCTGAGTCTTTTCGCAGTTGTGGTCTCAAGATTCGGTAGCACTGTTGAGTCTGAGATCGCTGCGATCTTTGACGCTTGCTTCCAGAGCACGCTTAGCATGATCACCAAAAACTACGAGGAGTACCCGGACCACAGGATCAAGTTTTACTCCCTTCTCCGTGCTGTGGTGCAGCACTGTTTCAGAGCCATCTGTGCGCTCAGTCCAGAGCAGATCAGCCTGCTTATTGATTCAATCGTGTGGGCATTCAGGCACACTGAGAGGAATGTGGCAGATCTTGGCCTGAACTTGTTGCTAGAGCTGCTTCAGAGGATCCAGAAAAGTGAGTTTGTGAATGTGTTTCACCAAAAGCACTGCGTGCAGCTGGTCAGAGAGATAGTTGCGGCGATGACAGATACATTCCACAAGCCAGGCTTCAAACTGCATGTTCTGATACTCCAACACCTCTTCTCGGTGGTGGCTGATCCTGTGGTGCTGACAGTGCCCATCTGGGAGCAGGGTCAGGGTCAGTACCCAAGCAATGAGGTTTTTGTCAGAGAGCACCTCAAGGGAATGTTGGCCACATCCTTCCCCAACCTCACAAGTATGCAGGTGGAGGCTGTCGTGGGGGGCATGTTTGACCTTCGCAAGGACTACGGTTCTTTCAAAAATCACTTGCGTGATTTCCTGGTTCAGAGCAAGGAATTTGCTACAGCAGACAATGCGGAGCTCTACGCAGAGGAAACTGCAGCAGCGAGAGAAAACGAGAAGCAGAGGCTTTCAACTATATCAGGGATGGTTAAGTCAGATCAAATCGGGATGGACGATATGTCATGAAAAACCTATGTTTAATATAGAAGAATGCACTAGGAGAATGCGCTTGACCTCTACTTCCTCGATCCCTCGACGCCGCCTCCCCACGCTTCCCTCCGAGGCGGAAGAAATTGGTCTTGCGAGAAGTACGCACATACACACACTGTAGTAAATTACATTGAGAAACAAAGCTCGGAAGCTCCACTCAACAGGCAAGAAAGTAGTGCCTTGTTCCGGCGCTGGACGAGACCTGCCGCACCGAGCCGCGTAATCACATGACAACGCATGTTTGACCCTTGCTGTTCCGGTTTGCATCTCTTGTATTCTTTTCCTTCTTGCCCCCTGTGCCATTCTCCACTTGAGTTGGAAAGCTGAAACCCTGGATAAACTGGGTGGAGATTGGCAAGGGCGTGAGGGCTTGCAGGGGGGTGAACATGGCAGGGGACGCGCCATTCCAAGCACGGGCGAAGATGTCCTCCAGGTTAACGCCTTCTGTAGGTTTCTCCTTTCTCTTTCTGACACTTGTCTCATCCCCTGTTGCCAAATGCGCATCATGCCCCGGAGCTTCTGCGCAGCAATCCGCTTCCTCGCTCTGCAGAGCAGTCGAGTGATGAGTGGGGAGGCTTTCAACCTCGGGTGTGACCTCAGGTGTGCAAAACCTCACGGCCGGCTGCTTAACTTCGCTTCTCTCCCTACTCTGATCGTCCAAGTTGGCCATTACCGACTCCAAGTTCTCTCTCGCTGCCGTGAGTTTTTCTCTCGCTGCTTTCTTGCTGCCCGCACCTGTGTCAGCGATTCCCGCTTCGATCAGGTTCTGCGCACAAACCTGAAAGGAGTGCTTTAGCTCGCCAGACTGTGGTGGTGGAAATACTGCACTCGTGGAGCTCACGTTTGAGGAAGGTTGGTCACTCATGGAAGGCTGCATTCGGGCAGACAGCTCGTCGGCAGACGGTGTTCGCAGGGCTGGCTCCCCCCAACCTGAAGTGGCCATTTCATTCTCAAGCCTCGTGTCAAGCCTCCCCAAGGGCGTCTGTGCCCGGACTCTAACCTCGCTTAAATCCTTTTTTGCGGTCTTCAGCATGGTGTCGAACTTGCTGTTCTTGCTCTTCAGCTGGGATAAGCATTCCAGACACTGAGAAGGTGCTGTCAGCGGTCGGTTCTCCGTTTGGGTGGTTGGGTCGTCGTTCCTTCGCGTGTACTCACCTCATTTACCCCGACGTCAATCGTCTTCGAAAGCCTTTCGAGGAGCACAGAAGACTCGGTAGGTGTCCTGATCGAGTTTCCAAGGTCTACTCTTTGGCCACCTTTCATTCGCTTTTTGGGTCGTCCGGTGGACCAGGAAGGCTCTTCCATGTCGATCGGACGGGAGCTCATGGTGTTTGTAGCGTCCCGAAACGGTTTTCTGGCGCTCTTCGGAGTCGCCATTCTGAAGTCCTTGAAAGACCTCGCTATCTCGGTGCCGAAGCTGTCATACACGGAACTCATGACAGCGCCGAAGACGTCACGCAACGGTCCAGACAACGATACTGGTATCTCTTCAGAGGGGCACGATTGAGGGCCACGGTGGCAGCAATACGAATTTTAGGGGTCCAACGATCAAAAAAGAGGAAATTTCCGCCTTGGCCTTGTGGGTCATAGCCGCGAGAGATCTCGCTGCGCGATCACATTGGGTGACAAGTTTCCTGTTGGGAGAGGAGCAGGTGCAGGAAGGCGGGGGTGAGGAAAGGAAGGTTTATTACAACGTACCGATTGATCACCTTGAATCAATGATCAAAAAAGTCTGCTCCCGACCCATACTTCAAAGCGTCCATGAACCGCCTGACGTGGAAGTTCTCCGTGGACGATTTGAACCGCCCCAAAACCTTCCAGGCGATGGTGTACAGTCCAAGCATCAAGTAGTGGACGAACCAGGTGACAAGCGTCTTGCAAGAGAGGAAAAGTCAGCACAAAGGGGGAGCAAATCATGGAGGAAGAGAACAAGAATCTCACCTTCGGCCCAAGCAAGAACACGACCCTCAATATCGCAACCGGATCAAAGAATGTCATAGCCAGCATGGTGCGCGTGAGCGGCCACCATAGAATGGTGTCTTGCAGAAACGACAAGAGAACGCTGTTCTCCATGGTCTTCATTGCCGCGAAATTTGCCTTGAGCACCCTGTTGACGTGCTCAGGCGTCCACTGACCACCCTCCATCTGCGACGGCTCGAAACCCATGGCCTTCTGGAAAAGCCACGCCGTGGCCAAACCCGGCATGTACGGCTGGACCAGCTTGAGATCTGCTGCCCTGAGATGTCCCCCCTCGAGCGCCTCGTGTAGCGCCTCCTCCAGGCGGCCTACGTGACGAAGCATCGCTCCAAACCCACCAAAGGATAGGGGGCTCTGCACTGCGCTGGAGTCGCCGACGAGCACCACCCTGTCAAAGGGGGAGCTCAGGGGGCACTTCTTGTAGGAGGGGAACGCTCCAAATAGCAAACGGCTAAATTTGAGATCGTCGACAAAGTCGTCAACGTCCCTGAGAGCCGCGGCCATCTCATCACCCCCCAGCTTGATCCCGATCTCCTCCCCCGCCTCCAGCCGCTCCCTACAGTAGGCCGGAAGGTTTTGCAGAAACGACTCCAGGAAGGTTTCAAAAGAATCCCTGCTCTCGTCCGCGTCGCAGTACGTGAACATGTACATGGTGGTCCCCTCCTTGGCGGGGAAGGTTTCCCAGAAGTACTGCATGTCCCTCTCTGCGTCCGTGAAGGAGGCTAGGATGTCACTGCTTGTGAATTTGGGCACCCCTTCAGTGATGCAACCGCCCACGACCAGCACAATGCTGTCTGGCTTCTGACCCCCCCGGAGCTGCTTGACAACGGGACTGAAATGGCCCATGCAGTCGACCAGAAGCGAGCAAGTGACGGTACCCTTCCCTCCACCAAGAGCCTCTGACCCCGTGGGCACCGCATTGGGCTTGTTCACGTCGACCATGTCCAGCATCTCCCCGTCGCCCCCCAAACCCCGCTTGCCCCGGCCCACATCCCGTACCTCCACCACTGCCATGTCCTCGTACACGGTGGCCGATCGGAACTCGCAGAGCTCCCTCACGTGACCCCCTGCAGCAAGGAACCTCTCCTTCAGCCTGCTCACCAGCTCGTCTGGAGCGACGCCGACGTTCAGGATGTCCTCCACCCACACGTCCTCGCCGCCCTTGAAAGTGACGCGGTTGGGATTGAACTCAGAGATGATGACGTCCTCGAGATCGCTGAGCGATAGCAGACCGGCCTTCACGAGGTTCATGCACTCCTTCCTCGAGGCGTTCCACTCTTGGGTCCTCCCCCGGAGCAAGCGCCGCTCCACGATAAGCACCCGGTGCCCCCTGTTCTGCAGCGCCAGGGCGATCGCTATGCCGAGGTTACCCCCACACACCACTACGTCGTAGTCGACCCCAGAGCCCGAGCGGCCCGGCGCACTCTCACCCGCGACCTGCGTCAAGACTGTCTTGTAGGATGCACTCTTTTGCCTCTTCATGCCCTCCCAGTAACTCGAGGCTATCTTGTAGCCCTTGACCAGCCCTTCGTCCTGATTATCCAGGAACTTGCGAACCAACGAGTTCGCCGTGGAGGTCACCTCGGCCGAGGCGCCCGCCCGAGGGTCTCGCCTGCCGATCCTCGTCGCCGAGATCCGTTCCGCGGGCTGGAGGAACCTCCGCGCACTGCTTCGGCCGCAGTTGGTGGCGGCGCCCCTGGGGACCCTCAAGAAGCAGGGTTTCCGGGCCACGCTCGCACCAAACGCCTCCGTTCGCGCCCGCATGGTCGCCATCCTGCTGAGCTGTTTCCGTTTCAATCCCTCTGGACCACCAGTCCAGTTTCGCATTGAATCCATTCGCGGCAAAAAAGAGACCTCGAGGGGCATGATGGGTGCGAGCAGGTCTCAAACGTTTGAGCAGATGGCACAATCCGGACTGCCCGCAAGGAAGTCCCGAGACGCACTGCTCTTGCGGATGGCCACGGCCCAACCCCAACGGGCTCGCGCCTTTTCCGTTGGACGAACAGAGAGGTATATAAGTCAGAAGTAAATTACAAGGTTTTATGGTTTGAAGCTCCTTGCCCTTGCATTACTCGACAACCACGGTGGGCTGGCTGACAGCAACTCCGTCGACAGCCGTGACAATGGAGTACATCTCCTCAGAGGCATCTTCGTCGTCGTTCTTCCTACGCTGGATCTGAATTCTAAGGCGCCTAGGGACGTTCTTGACGCCGTTGGCCCACACGGCTCTGTTGAGCTTGACGTCGAGGCGAACGTCACTAGTCTTCATCTCCTTCTGGGCAAAGGTGCGGATCTCCTTGATCGCCCTCCTGGCACGCTTCTTGAAAGTGATTCCATGCAGCCTCTTGTGCAAGTTGATCGTGTACTCACGCGTCACAGCCTCTCCTGACTTCACCATCTGTTGTGCGTTCACCAAGTCGGGGAGCAAAAGTAAAGGAGAAAGACGAGGACGGAGGTCAGCACTAACAGTCTTCACGCGTGACTGGGTGACGAGATCCGAAATCCGCAGTGAGGTCGACAGGGTTGAGGTCGACGGTGAGGCAGCGAGAACAGGTGTGTGCGGGTGGCGCGGAGCTGGCAGAAGAGGGTCTTCAGGAAGTGACGAAGCTCCAGATCGATGAAGACCAACGGTCGTTCTTCGTCGGAGAAAAGCCTAACCCTGAGCCCAAGTCCGACTGACTAGACGACACTGCCCCGAAACTCCCACGGACCACACCCTGAGGAGCCGTCCTCCCGACATCAGCCTCCCACAAAACCAGACCGGCGCCTCGGAGGGAGGGAAAGCGAGCCCTCAGCCCCCCCCCCCCTACACCCGAACCCTCGAGAAGCGGACGGCCCTCGCCCCAACCGCGAAGTGCTCCTGGCCTCCCCTCCATCTTGGAGGACGACCACAGGCGGGGCCGGGGGGTTGGAGTTGGGGTGGCTCGGGACCGGACACCCGCTCTCGGGTTCCTCTCCCTTGATCCCTCTCTCACTGCCTTTTCACCGCGTTGCCTTACCTTGGTTGTCGTTCGGTGTCGCTCTCCGCTCGCAGTGGACTGCTCTCGCTTCGCGCCGCTCTCTCTCTTCGCCCGCAAAACCCCCCTTCGCGTTGGCTTTTCGGCGAGGGCCAACAAGGGAAATCTACACGGGGACCCCGACGAAAATGGCCAGCCGCCGCCAGCAGGAAATTTGGCCAAAACTGGGGTGGAATCGTGGAATTTTCCGGGGAGAAATTTTGGGGAAATTTTGCGAAGAAATATACTTTTTTCTTGCTCAGCTTGCTTCCTCCGTGTGCTCCCATGCCACGAACCCCCCTAGTCGAAGAGACCCAGGTCGAGCGGCCCGATGTCGCCCTGCCTGAAGGTCTCGATGTCCCTGTCCCCCTTTCCCTCCTCGCCTCGTTTGCGCCCCCCGAAGACCCTCCTCCTCCTCTCCAGGTTCTTGATCTGCCCCTCCAGCAGGACCTCAGGGTACTCCAGGTCCCGGTCCGTCCTGATCCTCCCGTTCGGGTCGAGGCACTTGACGAGGTCACCACGGTCGTCCCTGCAGAGCGGAGGCACGTCGCTGGCCTCCTCCGCGTCCTTGAAGAGGGTGAGGTCCCCGTACTCCTTGGTCTTCACGTCAATGAGGTCTCGGTCGATGTTCCCCACCCTCCTCTCCAGGACCTCCCCGGTCTTGGGGTCCTCCCACAGCGCGAATACGTCGCCGTCGGGGGCGATCCTGTGGATCCCCACGCTCGGGTCGCCGCTATCGTACCACATGTTGCCCTTGGGGTCCAGGAAGTAGGGCCTGCCCTTGTCATCCTCGAAGAGCGCGAGCTGTGCGCCGCCCTCGGTCACGAGGTAGCGCTGGCCGGAGTCGTCCAGGTACACCCGGGGGGGCTCCTCCCCCGCGGGAAGGAGCTTGCGGAGGGCGAAGGAGCCACCAAGTACGCCCAAGGTCGCCAGCGCCATCCTCCTGCCACGCAGGCTGGGGTCGCCGGGGAGCCAGAAGGCCGCGCTCCAGGGGGGCGGGCGTGGTGGGGGAGGCGGGCGCGCCGCCCCGGCGCGGAAATCGTCCCGGCCGGCAGGCGAGGGCGCGCGCGCGGGGGCGCCAGCCGGCCACGAGCCCTTCTCCGATGACGTGGAGGACCGGCACAGGGGTCCGGTCCGAATTCGGCGGGGCCTCGGGGAGACGCAGGCGAGGCCGACCCTCGCGACCGCGCGTCCGCGCGAGCAGACGGAGTCCGCCATCCGAGGATCTCCGCGACCGACTTCCTGTCTTTCTTTACCCCTCTTCCCTCTCTCTCTCTCTCTCCAGCCGGCGAATGCGGTCGTCGTCGCGTGTTATCCTCAAGGAAGGGGAAAAAAGGGAACCCTGCTGGCATCAGGTCAGAAAGTGGAAATTTCCGTGGAAATCCTTGGAAATTGGGGGGGGACCAACTTCCTCCCGAAAAGCGTTACCGAAGTTTGGGAAGAAGATCGACAACCACACGCCACAGAAACGAAGCGAGCGCCCGCGCCGCAGGACCGAGGAGCAGTCGAACCGAGGAAGCGAAAGGGACGAGATGAAGCAGAGGGGAATCACCGCGCTGGCCCTCGGGCTCCTCCTCGTGGCAGGTGTGCTCCCTCGAGAGGCGGATGCTGCTCTCGGCGCCGTGCTGGGCTTTGCCCTGCCAGGCTGGGCTGGCGGCAACTTGGCCGATCCGGACGGGGACGGAAGGAACATCTTCGGTCTGAACGGCCTCGAGGGCACCATCACGTCCGGGTTATTCAACACTCACGTCACGAACGCGGTCGTCGGCGCCCAGCGCGCCCTTCGAGCCCCCCAGGGGGGACCGCCTCCCCGGGCCCCCCAAACGCAAGGGATGGTCTTGGTAGAACAGGCCAGGAGGTACGCGGACGAAAGAAGGGCGTACGAGAAGGTCCTCGGGAGGGCGAACGAGGTGATGGAAGTCCTGGCGCAGAAGCAGCTCGAGTGCGAGTCGGACTTTGCGGACGTTTGCCAGGAAGCCAGCTTTCCCACGGTGGACACCCACATCTTCCAGGCCTCCACCCTGGAGGACTTTGATTCCTCCGAGCTCGAGTGCAGGTGCGTGCCCGCCGTGGCCCTCGAGATGGCTTTCGGCGATCAAATTACGGGGGGCTTCAACGAGACCTCCTTGAAGTTCGCCCTCGCCGCCGAGCTTGGGGTGAATCCCAGGAGGGTGAGGGTCGTAGATGCGACCTTTGCGGATGGTGTGTTCAGGGCGGCCGTCAAGATTCTCCCAAACCTGAAGGAGTACTATGAGACCCTTGAGAGCGACGAGGCCGTTGTCGCGGCTTTTGGGGGACTCCAAGCGTCCCAACAAGTTTTTCATGCCGAAGTCCTTGCTGTCCTGGAATCTCTGCTCTCCTCGCAGTACCTTGAGGGTTATGGCGGTTTTGACTACACAGTCCGGGCCCCCGTGGAGGCCTGCACAACCGAAGAGTACCCTCTGCTTTGCCAGTGAGTCGTCTGGGTTTTTGCCACACACGCACACTCAATCACCCGCTGACAGAGAGACAAGGAAACAAAGAAAAAGGATAAGTTGTGTAACTCGACTTTATTCCAACACGCGCGAGGCATCAGGGTTGAAAATTGATGGCTATGTCGAGCCGGTAGGCGATTAGCACCAAGAGCACAACGACCGTGCCGAGCAGAAAGGAGACTAGCTGGAACCACGGCCGGTCGCTCCTGGCGATCCACCTTGCTGCTCTCTTCTCGCTTGTGACCTCGTCCCTCTCGAATCGCTCCTGGAGCACCTCGATCATTTTCTGCATCCTGGACTCGGAGACCTCTCCCAGGTCCGCGCCCTCCCCAGGTGCGCCTTCCTGATCCGTCACGATCTCTGCGGAGACCGTCTTCTTCTCCTGATTGAACCGGCTCCGCAGCGCCAACGATGCGCGAACGGAGGCTGCCTTAGTGATGGCAAGGGCCCTTGCAGTCATGGACGACCTGATCCCCGCCTTTGTGCTGGCCTCCGCCGCGCTCCGCATGTCGGTGATGGCCTGGTCGCCATTCTCCGCGGCCGTCAGGTCTGGGGAGGGTTGATCCAGGAGGGTGCCAGCCCCCAGCCCAGCGCCCGCGGACCCCTCTCCCTCCTCGTCCTGGAATGCGCGATATGTCGCCTCGATGAAGATCTCCCCAGCGCTGGCCGCCCTCGCGATCACCCCTGGGGTGTTCGGCGGCGGTTGCAGCGTCAGCCACACCGGGGTTTGTACGCCGGCCTCCAAATCCGCGACCCGCAGGGTGGCGTACCCTAAGTCAGCCTTTCCCATGAACTCCCCGTCCCTGACTTGGATGAGCAGCTCGTCCTTGGAGGCGTCCTGGACGAGGAACTGGAACTCCTGGTTCCACGAGGGCTCCGTCTGCGGGCGGCTCTCGTCGTACAGCGGGATACCACCCTTCTGGAAAGGGTTTTTCCCCTTGGATCTCTTCTCGACATACCTCCGAGATGAGACCTCCTGAGACCCGAGCTCCAAGGTGCAGAAGGGCGCTGAGATCGCGATGATGCCAGGAATCCCTCCCCACGACGAGAGACCCCTTGCTGAATTTACCGTGACAAGAAGCTCCCCTTGGAACACCTGGGGCAGGGTAATCCCCCCCTGGGTCCACGGTTTCACGAGAGCCTGGAGCTGCTCCGTGGCCTCCTTGTCCGTTGCGAGGTCCTCCACTGCGCCTGCGCTCTTCATGGGCTTCACCATTTCGTCGATGATGTTCTGGGTCTTGCTTTGAGCCTCCCGCTCACCCTGGGTCTTGCTCTGGTCCATCAGCTCGTTCATCGTCTCCTCCAGCTTCTCTTCGGGGATGTCCAACCCACCATCCTCGTTCGAGCGAAGCACGGCGTTCAGGATGGCCTTCTTCACAATGTCCTCCCCGATGGCCGCCCCAGCGACCGCTGCCAGACTAGGCGGGATCTCAAAGTTCAGCTTTCTCGGTAGGATCATCAGGTTGGGTAGATCTTCCGTGATAAGCTTCGTCAGGAAGGACTGAATTATCGGAATTCGCATCAGCTGAGCCCGCTTGTAGGGTGCGAGCTGAACCCCGACTGCGGGTGAGTCCACGAAGGCCAGCGAGAGCCTGCCAATGTAGGGTGCCAGGGGCGCGAGCCTGGCCCTCACCCACAGGTCTGACTCGATGTCAAGGTCGTACACCTGCACCGGGATGCGGATCTGCCAGGGCCTGCTGAGGGACAGGGGTGCGAGAGCGGAGCTGACCCCCTTGTCCTCGTCCTCGATGGACATGTACCCCCTCCACATTCTCTGCTGCCACTCGTCCATGTCATCCCCCTTCTCGTCCTGCAAGCTGATCGAGACCTCGATCATGAAAAGGGCGCGCATGCCGCCCGTGTACCTCACGTTGGCAATCGCCCCGATCTCCGAGTCCCTGCGGCTCTCGCTCCTGCTCTCGATGGCCCTGATGACGGGAGGCTGGAAGTCGAGCTTGAGCTCAACGAGCTTAACGCTGTTCAGGTTGAAGAGAGGGGCGAAGTCACCCTCCTCGCTCTCCTTCCTCTGCTTGATCTTCCTCCGCAGCACGGCGCCGTCGATAGCCCTCTGGAGTCTCCTCTCGATCCACCGCTCTATCTGCTTCATGTAGACCCTCCACACCTTTCTGAGCGCCGCGTTGAGCCACTCGACGGTCTCGCTTCCCTTGGCGTTCTGGTCCACAGCCCAGTCCCAATTCCTATTGGAATTGCGCTCCGCCTCGTTCAGTCTGCAAGGGGAGACGAGAGCGGTCTTGTCAGCGAGGGCGAAACGAGGGGAGCTAGAGAGAAAGAAGAAAGCCCACCTCTTCGCCCTGGCCCTGGCGCTCTCCGAGTACTGCGGAACGAGGGTGATGTACCTGGCACCCACAACGACGCCGGCGACGCTCGCCACGGCCAACGCTCCCGCGAAGCTCAGGAATCCAAAGAGCCGCCCAAAAGACTCTGCTCGCGGGGGAGGCACGTGGGCAACGCCGGCGCCCTCGCTCTCCACTACAACCCGGGAGTCAAGCTTGGCGTCCCCTGAGGTGCGACCCGAAGGGCCCGCTAGCGCCATGCCGCTCCTCCTTCGCCTCTGGCACAACCCGCAAGGCGCCCTCGCCCCCCCCTTCGGCAAGCACCCCCTCTTTGGCCGGCCCCGAACCAGACCCAACGGGCCTCCCGTCCTGTCGACGCGCAAGCCCGCCGCTGGAGCTGTTGCTGCCGACATCGCGCTCGCCTGCCCTCCTCCGCAACGCCCTCACCCCCGCGCGAAAACTGTCACCCGGTCGCGCCCCACTTCATCGCGCGCAACAAGCCCTGAAGCGCCATGATAACGTCTCCCCGCTATCCGCTCGCGAGCCACCCCTCACAAAACCATCCCGGACATCTGATCGAGTAGTAGGTCGAGTCAGTATTGTTGACAGTTCAACCCCAGCTGGGTCGGGACCTAGAAAGCCGCCAAAGAGGGCAAGAGAGAGCGCGAGCGCCCGAGCCTGTGGACTAGAATCGAAGCGCAGAGAGGATGAAAGTGGAGGCGGGTCTGAACGAGGATGGTCTGAGCGGGAACGGATACGCCAAGTGGTATGCCCCCGTGAGGGCCCGCTGCAGCGGGAGCCATGCGCGTGACGCCGACTCTGGCAATCCGGGCGAGCTCAGGGTGAACAACACCCTGGTCCGCGGCACGACCGTTCCGTTCGCCCCGAGGGACGGCAACAAGGTGCTCTGGTACACCTGCGGCCCCACTGTGTATGATGTGGCGCACATGGGCCACGCTAGGGCCTACCTCACCTTCGATATCCTGAGAAGAATCCTGGAGGACTACTTCAACTACGAAGTGGTGTACCAGATGAACATAACGGACATCGACGATAAGATCATCGTGAGGGCGAGGAGGAATGAGCTGCTGAGAAGATTCAAGGAGAGGGCCTCCAGCGCGAAGGTATCCGCGGCGGACGTGGGCGAGCGGGTTGTGGACGCCGCGGGCAAGGCCCTGGCAAGGGAGAAGGAGAAGCTCGAGGGCCTGAAGCTGGAGCTCGAGAAGGTCCCGGGAAGCTCCAAGGAGGGCGCCCTGCTCGACACCGCAATTAAGGAGCAGGAGCTCAAGCTGTCGCAGGCTGAGGACGCGATGGCCAGGGCAAAGGCGGCAGTCACCGAGCTGTCGGGAGACCCCTCGTCCCCCGAGAAGCTGCAGGCCGTGCTGGAGTCCGCCAAGGATTCCCTTGCGGAGTCCCTGGACGCGGAGGAGGGCCACACGATCGCCGGCGAGAAGGGCGAGGACCACACCATCTTTCGTGAGCACGCCACCAAGTTTGAGGGCCTTTTCCACGAGGACATGGAGAACCTCGGGGTGAGACCTCCCACCATCCTGACCAGGGTGAGCGAGTATGTCCCGCAGGTGGTGGCCTACATCGAGGGGATCCAGAACAAGGGCTTTGCGTACGAGAGCAACGGCAGCGTTTATTTTGACACCCGGGCGTTTGTCAATGCGGGGCACGAGTACAGGAAGCTCGAGCCTATGCCCGCCTCGCAGTGGGAGGACATCAAGGGCGGAAAGGTGGCCGCGGAGGAGGCCGGGGAGAAGAAGTCCCAGATGGATTTTGCGCTCTGGAAGAAGTCAAAGCAAGGCGAGCCAGCGTGGTCCTCGCCCTGGGGTCCCGGGAGGCCCGGGTGGCATATCGAGTGCTCTGCCATGGCTGGTGACGTCCTGGGCGACAACCTCGACATTCACGCCGGAGGTGAGGATCTTTGCTTCCCTCACCACGACAACGAGCTCGCGCAGTCCGAGGCCTTCTGCGGCTGCAAGCAGTGGGTGAACTACTTCTTCCACGCAGGGCACCTCCACATCAGGGGCCTGAAGATGAGCAAGTCTCTGAAGAACTTTGTGACCATCGGGCAGGCGCTGGAGGAGCATACCGCAAACCAGATCAGGTTGCTGTTCCTGCTACAGAACTGGGACCGGCCCATGCTATACTCCGACCAGATGGTGGACGACGCCAAGGCCAAGGAACAAATGCTGAAGAACTTCTTTGGCACTGTCAAGGGCCTGTTGAGGGAGACTCCGCCGGACAAGTATGGGGGTGTCCCTCAAAACTGGCACGAGGACGAGCAAAAGCTGAGCGAGGAGCTCAGCGTGTGCAAGTCCGCCGTGCACTCGAGCCTTTGCGACAACTTTGACACCCCCCGCGCCATGGAGGCCATCTTTTCCCTCGTGTCCAGCACCAACAAGTACATCAACAGGGGTAAGGGGGATGGGGTCCGCGTGATGCTTTTGTTGAACATCGCTCGATACGTTTCGCTCATCTGCAGGACTTTTGGACTAGCAGAGGACTCGGACAGCATTGGCTTTGGCGGCAGCACTGGCAACTCTAGTGGCGGGGCCTCGGAGGGGCTCCTCAATGCCTTTGTTTCATTTCGGGACCAGGTCAGAAAGCTGGCTAGGGACACGGGGAACAGAGATTTGCTGGAGCTCTGCGATTCCGTGAGAGATGATGTAATGCCGGGCCTGGGGGTTAGGCTCGAGGACCGCGCGGACGGTTCTCTGTACAAGCTCGACGATCCTGCTGTCCTTCTCGCTGAGATTGCCACAAAGAAGAAGAAGCAGGAGGAGGCCGCAGCCGCGAAAAAGCAAAAAAAGATCATGCGGATGCAAAAAGATCTCCTGAAGTGGGAGAGCGTCTCGGAGGACCTCTTCCAATCTGACGAACGCTTCTCGAAGATTGACGAGGAGAGCGGCATGCCCGTGGCGATGGCAGACGGGAAGCCACTAAGCAAGTCCCTGCAGAAGGCGTGTCAGAAGGCACTCACCAAGAGGAAGAAGGAGCGCGATGAGCTGGATCGTCTGGGCGGCGAGGACTACATTAAAGGGCTGCGCGAGGAGCTCGAGAAGCTCAGCATGTAGGAAACGCAAAAGCTTGCCTGCATCCATCGCGGGAAAGGGCAGTAAAAACCAAGTCTTAAACGCTCTTCTCTTTCATGCCTTTCATTTCTTCGCCTGAACTAGTTCAGCTGACCTTGGCAATCTTCCACTACCAGCCCTGGACCTTGGCGCGTTTGGGCCGGGGAACGCAGGGGGGAAAACGAAATTGGCGGCGAGCCCAGGCGCGAGAGGCCAACCCGCTTGATCGGCACTGATACCCACTGAGATGGAAAGAGAGAGGTACAGGCCTCGTTCGCGGTCGCGGTCGCGCTCTCCGCCGCGCCGACGCAGGTCGCGGTCCAGATCGCGGTCGCCCCAAGGGTACCGCGATCGCAGGTCGAGAAGGGCAACCGGCTTCGATCAGGGCCCCGCCCCCGGAGGCCCAGGAGGCCCCGCGCCCGGAGGGAACCCGAACCCGTTCCCCGGGGCGAGGGGGGGTCCGTCGTTCGGAGCCCGCCCCGATCCTGCCACAAGGATGGCGAGAAGACTGTACTTGGGGAGCCTTCCTGAGCGCGTAAACGAAGCTGCCCTGGCCGAACATCTGTGCATGGCGCTCAAGGCAGTTGGCGGGGCGACGACGGACAGGCCAGTGTGGCACCTGTACGTGAACGAGGGGCGGAAGTTCGGCTTCGCTGAGTTCATGACCGTCGAGGAGTGCTCCAATACAGTCGCCCTTGACGGAATATTGTTCAATGGCGCGTCGATCAGAATTAGGAGGCCAAATGACTATGTTCCTTCTGAAGCGCAACGTATGGGACCGTCCATGCCTTCGAAGGCGTTGCGGCTGGAGGTCGTCGGCCTTCAGGCCGGCGGATTCACTCGTCCAGAGGATGACCCAGACCGCATCTTCGTCGGTGGATTGCCTTACGACTTGCTTGAGGGGCAGTTCATTGATCTACTCACGTCTGCGGGTGGCCCCCTGCGCTCGCACACGTACAAAAAAAATCCTGATACTGGTCTTGGCGCTGGCTACGGCTTCGCCGTTTTTGTCGATCCCTCGTCTGCTGACGCTGCGATCACTTCCCTCCACGGTCTCAGAATGGGCGACAAGTGCCTAACCTGCCGCCGCGCTGCGCAGGGCCAGAGGGAGAGGCAACAGCAGCAGCAGCAGCAGCAGTTTTTCTCGGCTCCACCCCCACAAATCCAGCAGCCCATCCCAACGGCGGTCGTTAGGCTTAATGGGTGCGTCACCGCCTCAGAGCTCTCGGATCCTAACGAGTACAAGGAGATCTATGACGACATGCTTGAGGAGGCCGAGCGATACGGCAACGTCCTGAAGCTCCACATTCCGAAGCCGGAGGGTGAAGCCTCCGTTCCTGGACTCGGGAAGGTCTACGTGCGATATGCGGATCCCAGCCAGTCACTGCGCGCATTCCAGGCGATGAACGGCCGCAAGTTCGGTGGGAACACGGTCGTGGCGGACTTCCTTGACGAGCGGAAGTTCGACGAGGGCTCAATCGAGTGAGTGAGGTCCGCGGGAGGTGGCTCTTTGTTTTGTTTTGATGGCGGTGGTGGTGTGTAGGGGGGGAAGGGAGGGGAATAACCAAAATAGAAAGTAACTGAGATTTCAGCCCCGTACCATACGTTCATTTCGGCACCTCGGGCTTCATGATCACCTTGTGACGTCCTGATGTCTTTAGTGCTTGAAAGGGAAAGCCGCGTAAACGACTGAGATGACCGTTGTGATCAGAGCCATTCTAGCGTTCATGCTGTTCACCCTATCAAGAATTTTGTTCGCCAAGGTCTCGTCCTCTATTTTCTGCATGCCAGTTCCGTCCACATCCCAGATGCCGGCCTGGCCGATGTTTCAAAGGCCCTGCTGAGCGCTCACCAGGAAGCCCAGCGAAAGCCCGAGGGGAGCTCCGACGCCAAGGTACCTCACGTACCATGGCTGCCCTGTGCAGGCAAACGCAAGGGCGAGGGAGGCGATGAGCCCTGTCCCACCCGCCACAAGCCGTCTGGGAAGAGAGGAAGAGAGAGAGGTTCACAGAGTCAGTTCGCGGTGACGACACGGCAGAATAGAATACGACCTCAGGAGCCTTACCGAAACCTCTCCTGGTCGTCGATGTTGACGAGAGCGGCCGCAGCCTCCTCCCTCCTTCTGTTCTGCTCCTCCTCGCTCGGAAGGGCCTCTCCGTCTTGAATTTTCTCGCGCAGCACTCCCCACTTCACGCGGACGCCCTTTCCCCCCACGAAGCCTACCTTCTCGAACCCTTTACGGACCTCGTCTTGCGGCACGGAGAGGCCCTTGAGCGCCTTCGAGGCCTCAAAGGCGAAGTTGGCGACCTTGAGGCCCACGGCGCCCACCTTGATGAAGGACTCCGGGGCGTCGCTCACGTACACGATCCTCCTGTCGTCCGGGTCGAGGCGGTAGAACGAGATTCCCTTTGTGATGTTTCTCGTCTCGCCGTTGACCTCCAGCTCGATGTGCCACCTCAGCCCGCAGGAGTCCTCTCCGTCGGACACGTCATCCAACACGAAGCGCAGACCGTCGGGCGCGTTTTCCCTCGAGGCCCTGAGGAAGCCGGCCACCGCCTCCTTCCCCACGAAGGGCTCCTTGTATATCAAATCCTCATACACCACATCATCGTGAAAATACTCCAAGCTCGCGGCGGAGTCGCTCAGGTCAATGTTCTCTCACAAATACCGTACGAGGTCATCGCACCGGTGGAGGGAGCTCGTGGTCGTCTGGGCCGGCCGTCCCGCGGAGCGCGAGGCGGTCGCGCGCCTCCTGGCGGCACCGGCGCCCAGGAAGAAGCGGCCGCCCCCTGTGCGGGTCGCCCCCATTCGAGCCCCCCCTCCGCGGGTCCCGAACCTCGAGGTCGTCCTCATGGCTGTGTCTCTGTGCGGGGTAACGCCAAGGGGTTGTGTGGCCTGGAGAAGATCTGAAGGTGCCCCGCGACCACATTTTTTATCGAAAACGCACGCGGAAATTTCGCCGGAGAACGCGACATTGACCTTTACCGACGAGCTTTACGAGGCTCGCGCGAGAGCGGGGCGGGGGGGGGAGCGTGGGGGTAAGAGAGTTGCCGAACCCGCTCCCTACGCGGCCTTAGCGGGTTTGAGGGGAGGCAACCATGAACTTCCTCTTTCACCACAGGGTCTCGGCGGTCAAGACCTACACGTACTATGCGGAAACGAGCGGCCTCGGGCGGTTGGAGCTCAAGATGCTCGCCAAGGCGATAACGAGTCTCGGTCTCAAGGTTGAGGACGGCGAGTACGACTTCAACGACGTGGTGACCATCCTGCAGACGATCGGCTTGAACCCCATGCCGACGAAAATTAAGAGCATATACAGGGGAATGCACATTCCCGCGGAGAAGCAGCTCACGTTCGGGGAAATCTCGCACCTTTGGGCTCGCTTCCTCACGGAGAGGAAGCACGAGGAGACGATGATACGGTTGGCGTTCGAGTACTTCGACAAGGACGATAGCGGGTACATCACGAGCGACGAGTTCGTGGCGGCCATGTCGGAACTCGGGGACCCTCTCACTGAGAATGAGGTGGCCACCTTCCTGAAACACTTTGACGTGGACTCTGATGGCAAGGTGAGACGCGAGCAATGCAGCAGACAACCTGCCTCTCTTCTTCTCAGCCTTCAGGCTGCTCCTCCCTCGTCGTGGCGTTTGATTCTTTGCCTCTTGGGCTTTGTGAATTGCGAAAGTGAAGAAAGGAAAGGACTTGCCCCCTTGCTGACAAGTCTCCCCTCCCCCCCTCCCCCTCTTTCTCCCCGTGGTCACGCGTGTACCTTTGAACAGATACAATACAGTGAGTTCCTCAAGGCGATTCAGTCTCAAGAGGAAAGGGTGCACTCCATTCTCGGAGTGGAGTCGCAGGACCTCGAAGAGATGCTATCGAGTCAGTCTAAGCCGTAGCTGCAGGCCACAGGCGCTTTCACATTGTATTGACATTTTCGATATTTGGTAATGTCTCTGTCCGATCCGGACACACGTGTGTCCAAACAGGAGGCCCAAAGGCACCATCTTTGGCTCGCCTTCCTCCTCGTCGCTCTCTCACCTGACTCACTCTGGAGTTGGGGAGGCCTTTGGCGCTCTCGCTCTTACCAACACGGGGATTCCTCGCCCCCGGTCCGTTCCTCGAGCGGTCCTGCCCGCAGTATGGCAAGCGGCGGTGAGGTCGAGGAGTACCTCTCCTGCTTTCGCCCGGCTTTCGGCTTGTCGCACTTCTCGGTCAGCCGTGAAAGCGAGGCGTCCGAGGAGGAGGAGGACCCATTCGCTCCATCGTCGTCAGAGCGGGAACGGCAAACTACGGCGCCATCTCAGCGGAGCAAGGGTCGGCAGACGTCCGAACTCCTCCTGAACGCCCTGGTGGAGGCCCTGTGGAACGGAGATGATTCGAGCGTCCCAAACACGGTTCTGGCGATCCCGGACGCCCTTTACCTCGGTTACGGCCTGCGGTCCCGTGGCGAGGGCGACGACCAGTTTGAGCAAAGCGTTCTGCAGGCCTTCGAGGCGCACCTGGATCGCTGTTGCACCAAGGCAGGCCGGGATGGCGAGCCGGATCCGGGCAGCGTGGGCAGAGCTCACGGATCGCAGTGGATCGCGGCGGTGCGTGCCCATCTGCGAAGCGCATCAGCTGGAAGGCTCGAGAGCTTCTTCGCCAAAGATTTCGTGGCCAGAATTCTTCCGAAGAGCTCAGAGGGGAAGCCAAAGTCCTTAGAAGATGGCGCGACTTTGCTGGTGGCGTGCAACACTGCCTGTCACGCATACCTCTCTGGCTTTGAGGCCGGCTCGGGTGCGAAGTTGGGTTCCGATCGCTGCGATCTGGTGCACGTGCTCAGCACGGAAGTTCACCGCGGGATGATTGGGGTCTTGCGCGGCGTGAGGTTCCATGTCGCTGAGAAGCTGAAGGAGTGGGAGGGCTGCCTTGCGCTGGCCTCGGGAAGGTGTTGCCCCTTTGGACCCCAGGTCTCCCAGGGCGGGGGAGTGGGTGTTGATGCGGTGGGAGTCTTTGGTCGCGGCGGGACGGCGGTGCACGAGCCTTTCCGAGATCTCCTGGAATTTCTTTCCCGGCTGTGGGAAAGCCAGCGAAGCTGCGGGAAAACCTTCACAGACTACCCACTCGTCTCAACTTGCCTTGAGGTCCTGTCTGGCGCCTTGACTTGCGTCAGGGGCCTGGTGGCGGGCGGGAAAGTCACGGACCGCGACGCAGACTTCAAGTCCTCCCTGTTGCTGCTTAACGCACTGGAGCTGATCTTGGCCGCCTCGCTCGACATGAGGCGAGAAGTTGAGGCTTCCCACAATCCCTTAGGCAGGTTCGAGATATCGTCCGTCGCGGTGACCCTGTGTAATGAGGCGCGAGATCTTGAGGCTGAGGTGGTGTGCAAGGTCCTGGAGGGCATCGAGAGCTTCGCGCTTAGGTTTTTTATCACGCCCCTGGAAAAGATGGTGGAGGATTGGGAGTCAGATCAATTACCGGAAGAGGAGATTCAGTCCATCTTGATAGGGTTTGCTGGCTTCACCGACTCGATTTTGACTCACGCGAGCCTGGTGGGTCTGTCCGCGGAATCCCGTGATCGGATGACCGCGCTCTTTGCCGAGATTCTGTGCCACGAGGCCCGCTCGTACGTCAGAATCGCGCCACCGAAAACAAAAAAGCTGAGAGACCTCTTTGTTTTCCTTGCGGGGCTCGCGAATTCTTTGAGCTCCAAGCTGATGGCGCCAAGTCGAGAGGTTGAGACCTCCTACGAAAAGGGGCTGGCCGTTCTTCGAGGGCACGCGCTGTCCGAATGCGCCGTCGAGCCTGACTTGAGCGGAAATCCATTCCAGAAAGCGTCTGCCCGGAGCGACGGAGGTGAGGAAAGGGCCTGGTTTAGCGCGCTGGAAGCGGCGAAAGAGTTTCTGGGAAGGGTGCGGGAGAATGAGGACTCAATCTAGGTCACAATAGCTGTACACACAGAGTTAGAGTGATGTCACGTTTTTCGCGAGGATTGACTCAATGTACTGGATAGTCTTGTCTCTGGGCTTTTGAACGGCGCCCTGCCCGTCCTCGTTCTCCTCATGCGCCATTTCATTGTCGTCCTCGGCGAGGGAGCTGGCCCACCTCTCTCTAATTTCCCTGGACTCCTCCTGCAGGACGGATGTTACCTCCAGTTCGGACCAGGGCTCGTTATCCTCCTGCTCGCGCAGGTAGGCGTGCGACCGGTGCCTCGCTTCGATCTGCCTCTGCGTCTCGTGGCGCTCGACTTGAACGGTGAGCAGCTCCAGTACTTCCCCATTGCCCTGCTGTCTGCCCCCCCTGGCCACCGTGCCCATACCTGCCGGAGCACCGGTCGCCCTGCCGTTGCCCTCCTGTTTGGCCACAGTCGCGGTGGTCTGATCCGTGAAGTCCATTTTCGGCCGGAGCTGCACGGCCTTGTCCAACGGGGTTAGGATCAGCCTGCCGTCCTTCACGACACCGACCATGTGCTCCGTGTGCAGCTCCGCGTTGGTCGAGCGAAGCGTGATGCTCTCCATAGACGGTGGTTTCGGCGCCGCGCCGCCGCCCACCTCGTCGGCCCCGCGGTAGTTTCCGCTCTTGGTCTTCATGGGGATATCAATTTCGACCCTCTCGACTATGGGCTTGACCCGGACCTCCTGCGCGTCCTTGGTCGGATACGGCCTCCCTTGAGGCCTCAGGGGGTACTGCATGAGGATGAGCTTCGTCCAAGACTTTTTTTGTGACGCGCCCTCCCCCTCCCCCTCCGCCTCCTCTCCCCCCTCGCTTGCGCCCGCGTCCTTGGCCTGTACATCGAGGAGGCTCCCCACCTGACAGACGTGGACGTCAAGCTCCTCCACCAACTCCCTGTCGCCCACCATCATCGCGCCTCCCCTCGGCCGCCGTTCGAGCAGTCTGCTCGAAGCATCCCAAATCTCGGCTCGACCAGCTCCAGGTGTTCGATGGGAAAGGATGTGGGCGATGGAGGGCCAGGGAGGCGGTCTCCGCTCCTCGATTTTGGTTTTTGAATCGTGCCCTGGCGATCGGTGCTACGGCTAAGGTACTTGTATGAAAATAGAGCTAGTGGAGGATGCACAAAAAAAAATCATTTCACGCGGCTGCCACACACTCGCCGTACTGCTCGATAAGGTCCAGTGTCGTGTTGTCAGTGGAGTAGATGGAGTACCAGCCTTGGGCCTCGTGTGGCGGATCTCCCGTGAAGATGTCTCCGGGCTTCCAAAGCCCGCCGGGCGTCCACATCGAGTTCACGCCCTCCCAGGAGTCCCCCCCGTACGCCCAAAGGTTGGCGCCCACCACAGCAGAATTTGGGTCCCTACCCAGCAAGCAGCACCACGCCAGCATGTTGTCGAAGAAGTGGTCCCGCCAGGTGACCCCTGTCGACGGCAGGTACCTGTCTGCATTCGTGTTGCTGTCCCTCGCCAGGCCGAACTCCTCGAGGACCATGGGCTTGCCGATCTTGCCGGACCGGCGGGCGTGGTCCTGAAAATAGTCCAAAGCCTTCTGCTTGGCCTTGGGGTAAGTGGCCACAGGCTTGTAGGGGTCGTACCAGTTCCTTTGGATTTCGGGCGGAGTGGGTCAGTGTGGCGCCCAACGAGGACGGAGAGGAATAGAGGGAGGGGAGAGAGAGAGAGAGAGAGAGTCGGGGCCTGCAAGCTCACCAGTTTTCCGCCCAGATGTGGATGGTCGTGTAGTCGATGGTTTCAGGCTCGTTCAGCCTCTCAAAGTTGATGCCGTTGTACTTGGGGTCGATGGTGTCCCCTTCAAGGCCGATGGTAACGAGGTGGTTGGGATCCATGGCCTTGATGAGCGCGGACGTGTCCTTCACCCACCGCAAAAAGTCGTCGAAGAAGTTCATTCCCCTGGGCTCGTTCGCGAGCTCCCAGCTCATGATGGTCGGGTCCTCCGTGTACCTCACGCCGTTCACGGAGTTGGTCCGCCCCACGATGAACCTGACGTGGTCGTGGTAGAGCTGCACCGTCCTCTCGTGCCCAAAAGCGTGGGAGGTGAAGTGCATGAACTCGTTCCAGGTGTTGCGACCCGGTGGGTGGTACGGAATCTTCTTGGCGTAGCCAGCCCACACCAGGTACTGGGCCAGGCCCCCGCTCCAAGCCCACTCGTTGGTGAGGCACATAACCGCCTTCATTCCCCTCGAGCGCATCTCGTCCAGCAGGAAGTCCAGGCCCTCCAGGACTTCGGGGTCGTACACCCCTGGCGCGGTCTGCATCGCTGGTACGATCCGGTAAGGCTGGTCGTTTGGGCCCTCCGACCCGGCCATCACCCTCAGGTTCTTCACGCCCCTCGAGGACAGCTCGTCGAGCTCACTCCTCAGCCTGTCTCTGTCGCCCCCTGGCCCGCGGGAGCCCAGGTTGGGGCCGTACCAGTAGTTCATCCCAACGAAGCGGTACGGGCCCTTTGACGTCTCGAGCGAGGTGCCCACGCGACGAACGAAGTCACGCGAGTGGCCATGGTCGTGGTCGTGGATGATGCCAGTGAAGGCCGCGGCGGTGGCGTTTTCGGCGACCGCTCCCCCCGCGAGCGAAATGATCGCGACCGCTACGATCGCAGCACATCGGGAGAGCCCTGTTGTTGTTGTTGTGGAAGTCGCCATGATGATGCGCGGGGCTGAACCCGTGGGACTGACCGCGTCCCCGCCCCGCGCGCAGGTCAGACAACCGTCAGACAAACAACGGTTTCCAAACTCGGTTTTCTTGGAGGCCTCGCGATCCCAACAATTCTCTTAATTCTCTTCTCCGGAGAAATTTCCGCGTTTTCGATAAAAAATGTGGTCGCGGGGCAGCAGATCAATCTTCTCCTCCAGGCCACACAACCCCTTGGCGTTACCCCGCACAGAGACACAGCCATGAGGACGACCTCGAGGTTCGGGACCCGCATAGGGGGAACCCGCACGGGTGCGACCCGCACAGGGGGCGGCCGCTTCTTCCTGGGCGCCGGTGCCGCCAGGAGGCGCGCGACGGCCCCGCGCTCCGCGGGACGGCCGGCCCAGCAGACCACGAGCTTCGAGACCCTGCGCAAGGAGCTCGAGGCGTACGGTGCCTTGCCTCCGAGTGAGCGCGACCTGGCGCTGGCGACGGGGGATATCCTCGAGGCGATGCGGTCCCTCCGGGACGACGGCAAGCTGGCTCTTTGGAACGCTGCCGGGACGACGTCGAGACGCAGAAACGTGTTTCCTGGAGAGCTATCGCGGGGCCCGAACAAGCTGGCGTGCGAGCCGTCCGCCATCGCGACCCCGAGCGTCCGGAACGACGCCGCCTTCCTATTCACTGTCGTGATCACCACGTCCGTCCTGGCTACCGTGGCGGGGGTTGTTCTCCCAGGTGATTGGGGGTTCTTCTCCAGCTACCTGATTGGCGGGATCAACTTGGTCGTCCTTGCAATCGGCTCGACCGCCCCAGGCCTCCTCACCGTCCTCACGGACAAGTTCTCCTTAGTCTTTCCTGACTACCGCGAGCGCACCCTCCGCCACGAGGCCGGCCACTTCCTCCTCGCCTACCTGCACGGCGCTCCCATCGCTTCCTACTCGCTCGAGCTGCGCGGACCCAGGGTTAGTGCGAACCGCTTTTGCTGCCTCCTCCTCTTCGTTTCTGACCCTCTCCGCCCTCACTCTCCCTTCTCCCAGGTCCAACTGGCGCAGGCGGTTCTTCAAAGGAAGCTGTACGCGGGAAGGCTGGAGGACGAGGAGCTGGACTCGCTCGCTGTGATCGCCATGGGCGGCGTCGCGGCGGAGGCCATCAAGTACGAGGAGGTGATCGGGCAGACCGAGGACCTTTTCGACCTGCAGAGCCTGATGAACAAGTCCCAGAAGGAGCTCAGCGATTCTGAGCAGCAGAACTTGACGAGGTGGGCCGTTTCGAGGGCTGTGGGACTTTTGAGGGAGAACAGCGACGCGTACGAGAGGCTCATGGAGAAAATGTCGCAGAACGCCACGGTTTTCGAGTGCATCCAAGCCATCGAGGGCCTCTAAAACCTTTTTTTTTTCTTCCAATGTCCGTTTGTTGCTGCTGCTGCTCTCTCTGTGCTTCCTGCCTCGCGACGAGCAACAGGAGGATCTGAGGAGGAGGAAAAGCAGAACAGCTCATCCAAAACATCGCTTCGCTTCAGCATGGCGACGTCTAAACGGTTTGTCGGTCGTTCGGGGCGGGGCGGGTTCGTCGGTGTCGGAGGGCGGTCCCCCGCTGTAGAACGCCGAGCGCGGCGTGTCGCGCCACCGTCTGCTCCCACCACCCCCGGCGGGTCCGCGACCTTCCAGACGAAGTCCAACCCCGCGGGCAGCCTGAGGAACGAGACCCGCTCCCGCAGGGCGGCGCGCCCCTGTGCCCTTCGCTCGGACGAGGACTACCGCCGTGCCGTGCGCGCCTCCTGGCGCAGGCTCATCCTTTGGCGCGCGCGACGCTCCGCCGCTCAGGACGAGCAAGAGCAAGTCGTGGTGGAGAAGGTCGCGGTGTGTGGGGGTGGCGCCTTCGGAACGGCCCTCGCCACTGTCCTTGCGCGCAAGTACGGGGAGGCCGCCGTTACGGTGCTGGTGCGAGACGCGAAGGTGGCCAGGTCCATATCAGAGGACCACGTCAACCCCCGCGTGGAGTGGACCCTGCCGGGGAACGTTCGGGGGACGACCTTCCCTGCCGACGCGCTCGAAGGCTGTGACCTCATCGTCTGGGCCATCCCGGTCCAGGCAAGCACCTCCTTCGTGGAAAAGGTGAAGGACCACGTCCCCCCCCGCGTTCCTGTGGTCTCTGTGAGCAAGGGCCTTGAGGTTACCTCCTGCCGGACCATGCATGAGGTTCTCGAGAGGGCGCTGGGCGAGGACCAGCCCCTTGTCGCGCTGTCCGGGCCCAGCTTTGCCAAGGAGGTGATGGAGGGCCTGCCCACCAACCTCGTGGCCGCATCGGAGGACGAGAGGCACGCTAGGTTCGTGCAGCAGGTCTTCGCCTCACCGACGCTGCGGGTGAACGTGACTAGGGACGTGATGGGTGTGGAGATTGGGGGCGCACTGAAGAACGTGGTCGCCATTGCCGCGGGGATCGTGGACGGACTGGGGCTGGGAAACAATGCGCTCTCAGCCCTTGTGGCGCAGGGGACGGCGGAAATCCGGTGGCTTGCTGTCCGGATGGGCGCCGAGGCATCGACGATCACCGGGATAGCGGGGGTCGGCGATATCATGCTCACCTCCTTTGTGAACCTGTCCAGGAACCGCACCGTGGGAGTCCGGCTCGGCAAGGGAGAGAGCCTGGACGAGATCTTGTCGTCCATGACGCAGGTAAGAAGCTCGAACTCCGTGTTTTTTTTTGGGGGGGGGGGGGGGCAAAAGAGCCCGGCATGCTTACAACCCTTTCTTCCATGTGTTGCATCTCTTTTCTGCCCCAGGTCGCGGAGGGAGTAAAGACCGCCCAGGTCGTGATCGCGCTCGCAAAGAAGTACAACCTCGTCCTGCCCGTGCTGACCGCCGTGGCCCAGGTCGTGGACGGCCAGATTGACGCAAAGGAGGCCGTGGACACGGTGATGACTTTCCCACAGATCGACGACGTGGACAGGGGTTACGACTTTTACAAGGAGGGCGAGCCTACAGCGGCTTCTCCCTCCTCATCTCGCGAGCCATCGAACGAGTTGAGTGGCGTATGAACCCACTCTGGAGCAAGCACACCAGAGGGTAGCCCACCCTGGACAGGAGGTGGGCTGGCTTGGAGAGCGACGAGATTTCGTACGTGACCGACTTGTCCTTCTTGTCGATGGAGACGGAGAACCTCTCCTCTCCCGCCAGGAGGTGGCCCTTCTTCGTACCCGCGGCGAAGGAGAACTTTGAGGAGTTGTAGCCCAGGGGCAGAATCGGCACCAAGTTGAGCAAGGGGACCTTGGTTCTCTTGGTCTCAACGTAACTGTAAATTGGTAAAGAGCACAGAGTTTTGTGAGATGGAGGAAGGAGAGCTCGGCGCCGTCAGGGCAAACTTCGATTGACCTCCCCGCTACTCTCTACTCCGGCCGCACTTCTCCCATGCGTTTCACCCTGGGAAAGCCGGGACACTTACACCGTGTTCAGTGGATTCATGACCCAAGCCCCTATGGGGGGCAGGAGGCGCGCGCAGAGGCATACGTCCGACCCCTTCTTCACAGGTGCGTCGGGCACGACAGTCGTCCAACCCAGCTGGACGTGGTCCCACTGCTTCAGCTTGGCGACCGCTCTGCGATAGTCGCTCCATCCCTCTCCGATCGCGACCGACCTCCTGCACACGCGGTAACCTTTCGACTTGAGCCTGCTCACCTCCTCCTCGTCAGCCAGCCCTCTCGTGCCGCACTTCTCATCGTAGTTGAGCTCGCTGCCCGCGCGCCGCACGCGCGTGGGTCGTGGTCGAACAGGGGAGGAGGGAGAAAGGGCGGGGGTCAGGGCTCGCGCAGTCGAGTGGGGGGGGGGGGGGCGCGAAGGCCGGGAAGAAGCCCACCCCGCAGTGGAGAGAAACTCTTCGACTTTCGCGCGAGTTGGCTTGAACAGCGAGAACGTCATGGCGTACTCCCCGGGCGCGATGGTGCGCTCTTTCGACAACGCCGAGCCGACAATAAGCCGTAACTGCCGTGGATAATGATGGGGGGAAAAAGATAACGATGCATTTTATCCGAGTCTCAGATCTCGCAGCGCCTGCTCAAAGTCTTGCGGCGGCTCCCTCCGAAACGTGAGCCTCTCTCCCGTCCTTGGGTGGTCGAACCCGAGGGTCGCGGCGTGCAAGGCCGGCCTGTCCATGGAGGTCCCTCGTGGCGCCAGCTCGAGCTTCCCCCCGTACGTGGGGTCCCCAAACAGCGGCGCCCCAAGAAACTTGGCGTGCACCCTGATTTGGTGGGTTCTCCCTGTCTCCAGTCTCCAGGATACTAGCGAGGCGAGCCCGCCCGCTAGGACCTCCCGCACCGCGAACCTGCTCGCCGCCCTCTTCAAGTGTGGCTTGTTCTCCGCCCCTGCCGCGGGGAAGGCCGCCATTCGGGTGCGCTCCCTCACGTCCCTGCCGATAGCGGTTACCACCCGCCCCTCCCCACCGCCTCCTCCCCGGTCCAGCTCCCCGCACACGATGCTGAGGTACTCCCTCTCCACCGTCCTCTCCCTGAACTGGGCCTGAAGGCTCTCCCTCGCAAGGTCGTCCTTCGCGACGACCATGAGGCCGCTGGTACCCTTGTCGAGCCTGTGCACGATCCCAGGGCGAGGCACGGGAACGTTCCCGTACATCAGGTCAGCCCTGGACCCTCCCTCCACGTCATCCTCCCCGTCCCCCAGCTCCGCCACCCTCAGAGCAGGCAGGTTGCAGTGGTGAAGGACAGCGTTCACCAGGGTGCCCCCATGGTTCCCAGGCGCAGGGTGGACGACCAGGCCGGCGGGCTTGTCCACGACCAGAACGGTGGCGTCCTCGTACACGACGTCGAGTGGGATGTCCTCGGGCTCCACGTCCAGGGGCGGGCGCTCCAGGATCACGCAGACCACCTCGTCCCCGGGCCAGAGCTTGTGCGCAGGCTTCACCTGAACCCGGCCATTCACGGTGGCCGTGCCAGCCCGGACGCTCTCCTGGATCCGAGCCCTGCTGAGGTTGCGGCCCGTCAGCCGCTCCGACAGGAAAGAGTCCAAGCGGAGGGACTTCGAGCCCCGGCCTCCGCCCCCCGGAACGACGAACGACTCGCGACTCCCTTTCTCTCCGTCGCCTGCCGAGGCGCTAGGGGACGAGGCGCTGGGTGCCGAGGTGGAGGCCACCGGGGGAAACCGTGGGCGCGACGAGGGCGTGCCGTTGCCCCCGCGTCGCCCCAGAGAGGACAGGCACAGGCGGCCTAGCGCCCCTGCCGCGGCCATGATCCGATGATTAGAATCTCAGACACGGGCGAGGTTTATTCGTGAGAGTGGGCGAAAGAGAGTTGCCGAAGCCGCTCCTCAAGTCATGATTCGCCAAGCTTTGTACGCCGGTCTGGCGCTTGGAACCCGGTTGCACGTTCTTGTACTTTTTTATTACAGTCACTGCTTTGCACTCGTAAGTGCTGCTTCACCCGGACCAAGGGGTCTCGTGGTAGAACTTTTGCCTCTCCCACTGCGGCCTGAAGTTCTGCTTGACAGCGCTCACGTCGTACTCAGTGGCGCAAATGTGGCCGACGAGGAGGGATAGGGATGGGTCGCATCCCGGCTTGGTGGAGATGCGGTTCACTCCCCTGTGCTCATCAGCCTCGTAGAGGACGCAGTCCCAGTGGCACTCTCTGCCCCTGTTGAGGTCGCCCCTGATCTTCCAGGTGTCCACCTCGGCTCCATCGTGCTTCTGGACGAGCTTGTAAGACACACTCTTGACCCTCTCGTGGTCATGGTATTTCTTCTCCCTCTCTCCGGCATCGTTGAGCTCGTACCTGACCTTCCTCGTGGCGGTCCCCTTGGCCTTGACCTTGAGGATGTACGTGCAGCCTGGTCTCTTGCCCGGCTCAATTCTCAGCTCGCTCATCATCTTCCACTTCATCGCGTAGTGGTTCTCCCTCCTATTTCTCATGAAGGAGAAGTAGTCCCCACCATCCGAGAACTCGTCGTCACTGCTGTCGTCGTCGTACTCCCTCTTGTACTTTGGGGCGCTGTCGAACTTGACGTACCACAAAATCTCACCCTTCTTTGGGTTATCAGGGTTGTTCCTCACAAAGTTCTCCAAGTCGATGCTGCGGAGGGGAAGGGAGGGAGAGGCACCCAGGCCAAGACGATATCTTTGTCAGTCAAAGCTCTGGAAAAGGTCGGAGAAAAGGGTTTGCTTGGAAGAAACAAGGCCATAAAGGGAATTTGAACCCGACACGCACCTCAAGCTTCCCGAGAAAAGGCCTCCCTGTCTGTTCAGGAAAAGCCACTTTGAGTTTGGATCTTGCTCGTCGGCGAGGACAACGTAATCGTCCGAGAACATTCCGAGCTTCTTGCAAGTGAAGACGCTCGGTCCCTCCGGGTCTGTTGGACAAGAAAAGAAGCAAAGAAAGACAATTGCGGGAGGACAAAGAAAGGAAGTAGAGAGAGAGAGAGAGAAAATAGAGAGAAAAAGAGAAAGTTTTGTCTCGTCAGCCTCGGTCAATCTGGCTACTGGCAACCCGTATACGGACACCCGGACGGTTTTGCGAGATCAACGCACCTGGAAGAATCACGTCCGGGGCGTCCGGAACA
>Ga0160423_10000341_pt1 | contig 37491 bp, 30 predicted proteins | sample CRUFie14St8metaG_FD_108191 | JGI IMG/M metagenome (GOLD analysis project Ga0160423, IMG submission 108191) | Marine microbial communities from the Costa Rica Dome - CRUD Field 142mm St8 metaG | ecosystem: Environmental > Aquatic > Marine > Oceanic > Photic zone | place: Costa Rica: the Eastern...
GAAACAGATTGCTGTGGGACCGGAGAAGCAAAGCTCCTCTCCTTCCCGTTCAAAAGCGGCTTGTCTGGCTGTGGCAGCGATGATCGCAGCCGGCATCTTCGTGATGATCAATCACAAGAGTGATGAAGAAACGCCCTCGACTGAACTGACCCAGACTCCTGAAGCTAGGAAGCCTGAGCTAGTCGAGTTTCAGGACTCTGCTCCAGCCACTCAGGTTATCGACGAGGGGCCCGAGGACCAATACGAGCGTGCTGTGATCGCCTCTCTTGGCACCGGCTCTCAGGACCGTCCCCCCACGACTTTCACGTCAGAACCGTCCTTCGCCGATATTGAAATTTCGTTCAATCGCGACATTCGACCGATTCTTTCCGACAATTGTTTCAATTGCCACGGACCAGACGAGCATTCCCGCAAAGCTGATCTTCGACTCGACACTCGCGAGGGTGCGACCGGCGGAGAATACCCCGCCATCGTCGCCGGCGATTCCGACGCGAGCGAACTGATCGCCCGCCTCCTCACCGAAGATGAGGACGATATCATGCCCCCACCTGAGTCTCACAAGAAACTCACACCTGATCAAATCTTACTGCTGACTCGATGGGTCAACGAGGGAGCCGAGTGGGAAGGCCATTGGTCTTTCATGCCAAACATGACTGCCGCTGAGTCTCTTAAGAATGACACCATTGACACTTTCGTTGATCGTGAGTTAGCGCGCCTCAAGCTGTCTCGGAATGAAGAGGCAAGCCAACGGACCATAGTTCGCCGAGTTACTCTCGATCTCACCGGTCTCCCCCCTACCCCAGACGAAGTGGACGCTTTTCTAGCAAATACCAGCCCCACTGCCTACGAAGATCTCATCGACGAGTTGCTTTCTCGTTCAACCTTCGGCGAGCACCGCGCCCGCTATTGGCTCGACGCGGCCCGCTATGCCGACACCCATGGGTTACACCTCGATAATTATCGCGAGATATGGCCCTATCGGGACTGGGTCATCAACGCGTTCAACGAGAACATGCCGTTCGACCAATTCACCATCGAGCAGATTGGTGGCGACTTGTTGCCCGACGCGACGGTATCTCAACAGGTCGCAACCGGCTTCAACCGCTGCAATGTCACAACCTCCGAGGGTGGCTCCATCGATGAAGAATACTACGTGCGCTATGCAGTAGACCGGGTTTCCACCACCGCCACTGTTTGGATGGGACTAACAGCCGCTTGCGCTCAATGCCACAACCACAAGTTTGATCCGATTACGATGACGGACTTTTACCAGTTGTATGCTTTCTTCAACAACACGACTCAGAAGGCAATGGACGGCAACATTCGGGACTCCCCCCCGGTGATTCGCCTTTACGACTCGCCTGAACAGGAAAAAGAAGCGGCGCAACTGCAGTCTAAAATCACAAAAGCTACTGAGCTCACCAGAAAACTGCGACAAGAGGATTCCTTCAAAACTCTGAAGGTAGTCGATGTTGCTCCTCACTTTTTTTCTCACGATGGCGAAGGCGCGCCCACTAATCTTGGAAAGGTTGCTGGATTTGGAAAAGATCAGCCCTTCTCGGTATCATTCCGCTATTCGCTTCCCGCACGAGAAGGCCGCGTCACTATTGCGGAGTCGATTGACGCTTCAGAAAATAATCGCGGCTGGCGGATCTACTGGGAAAACGGCGGTTTCATTGCCGAAATAATAGAATCAGATCCCGGCAGGGTTCTTAAGCGCGGATACACCCGGAGGGTGAACCAGGGTTCTTCCGGATATTTCACTCTCACTTATGATGGCTCAGGGACTTCTCGAGGTATCAAACTTTATTTCGCCGGGGCGAAACAACCGAATCGCTTTGAACTCGAATGGTTCGATACGTTGACAGGAGACTTTGCTGCACCGGAGGCTGATCTGATGATTGGAGGTTCGCCTCTCGACAGTGGTGCTTCCGCCAAAATCTCTGAGTTCGCCGTATTTGATAGAGCCATCTCTGATGCGGAGGTGAAAGCACTCTCTGACTATACCGCCGTGAAAGCGATCGAGAGAAAGCAGCCTTTTATTGCTGATGGAGAAAATACAGAAAAGTCGAAGGCCAAGCCTGCAACGACCGGCAAGAAGGTGCCCATGCGCAATAAAGATGAGCAAGTCAGGTTGGATACCTTTCTCGCAACTTTCGCCGAAGGCCCCTACCGCGAGGCCATGATTCGTCTCGCCGATCTTCAGTCCCAACTCAGTCGCATCCAGTCATCAACTCCTACGACGCTGGTGATGGCTGAAAAGCCTGACAGCGAACCAATGGCTAATCTGCTCATCCGTGGCGAGTATGATCAGAAAGGAGAAGAGGTCCAAGCCGCTTTCCCTGAATTCCTTCCCGACTTCGGTGGCGACTTCACCATGAACCGACTCGGCCTTGCTCAGTGGCTCGTTCATCCTGATCATCCCCTCACCGCCCGCGTTACCGTGAACCGAATCTGGCAGGAATTGTTCGGCATTGGACTGGTGAAAACCTCTGAGGATTTCGGCACCCAGGGTGAGTCTCCCAGTCACCCCAAACTGCTGGACTGGCTCGCCGCTTCCTTTATCAAGAGTGGTTGGGACGTGAAGGAACTCTACCGAACGATTCTGCTGTCAGAAACCTATCGTCAGTCTTCACGCATCACTGAGGAAATGGCAAAGAGGGATCCTCAAAACCGTCTCCTCGCTCGCGGCCCGCGTTTCCGACTCGATGCCGAAGTCATCCGTGACCAGGCCCTCTTCGCGAGCGGTTTGATGGATGTGACGATCGGTGGTCCGGGGGTCAAGCCCTACCAGCCATCCGGCATCTGGAAGTCTGTTGGTTATACCAACTCAAACACTCAGACCTTTCACCAGGACTTTGGGCCCTCGGCAGAGCACCGGCGCACGATCTATTCCTTCTGGAAGCGTACCGCACACGCTCCCAACCTCGCGATCTTCGATGCTCCGAATCGGGAAGCCTGCGTCATGAGACGTGAACGGACCAACACGCCGCTGCAAGCGCTCGTTCTCATGAACGACCCTCAATATGTTCGGGCTGCACGCTACCTTGCCCTTCGGGTGATTTCTGAAACTGAAGGTCGGGATGCACGAATTGATCGCCTCGCAAATCTGTTGAGATCCAGACCTCTCACCAAGGCCGAGCGGCTCATCGTGCTCAATTCCCTCGATCAGTTTCAGAACATTTACGAGAGCGATGCCACGGCAGCGAATCAACTCTTAGTTGATGAGGTAAATCCGGATTTCTCCATCGCAATCGCCAAACCGGAAGCTGCCCCTGAACTCGCCGCATGGACCATGATTGCCAACCAAATGCTCAACTTGGATGAAGTCATTACCAAAAACTGAGTCACCAGCCATTAAATCAATTTTATCATGAAGACCTTTGAAGACTACCTAACGCTGGAAACGCGACGACAGTTCTTTCGCAAATCCGCTGCTGGTATTGGTGGAGCGGCCCTTGGTTCACTCCTCGGGCAAGACAAGCTCACCGCAGCAGGAAATGAAGACGCCGCCTTCATCCAGCATCACAACCCGCGAGCCAAACGCGCCATTTACCTGTTCATGTCAGGGGCTCCCTCGCAGATCGATCTTTGGGATCACAAACCGAAGATGAAGGAATGGTATGACAAGGACCTTCCCGACGAGATACGGGATGGCCAGCGTCTCACCACAATGACTTCGAAGCAGGCGCGCTTCCCCATCGCTCCATCGATCTACAACTTTGAGCCCCACGGCCAATGCGGCACTGAAGTCAGCGAACTACTCCCCCACACCGCCAAAATGGTGGATGATATTGCTGTGGTTCGAAGCATGTGGACAGAAGCGATCAACCACGACCCAGCCATTACCTACATTCAAACCGGTAATCAGATTCCGGGCCATCCCAGCCTTGGTGCCTGGCTCAGCTATGGACTGGGAAGCCAAAACGAAAATCTACCTTCTTTTGTCGTCCTGAACTCAACTTGGTCAGGCCGCCCTGACGCACAGGCTCTTTATCAGCGTCTCTGGGGTTCCGGATTTTTACCGTCGAAACATCAGGGTGTGGCCCTTCGCTCTCAGGGAGATCCCGTTCTTTATCTCTCCGATCCCAAGGGCGTCAATCGGGACGTGCGCCGAACGATGTTAGATGGGCTGAATCAAATGAACGAAAAGCACTTCGAGGAAGTTGGCGATCCAGAAACCCACGCTCGCATTGCTCAGTATGAAATGGCATTTCGGATGCAGGCCTCCGTCCCTGACCTGACTGATCTATCGGACGAGCCTGACCACATTCTCGATATGTATGGCCCGGATGTGAAGACTCCGGGCACGTTCGCCTACAACTGCCTTCTCGCCCGACGCATGGCGGAACGTGGCGTGCGATTCTCACAGATCTTTCATCGCGGGTGGGACCAACACGGCAACCTGACCGGCCACCTGCCACTCCAATGCGGCGATATCGACCAACCCAGCTGGGCACTGGTGCAGGATCTCAAAATGCGTGGAATGCTTGATGATACGCTAGTGGTCTGGGGCGGTGAATTTGGTCGAACCATCTACTGCCAGGGTCGCCTCAGCGAGACAAACTACGGACGGGATCACCACCCTAGATGTTTCAGTGTCTGGATGGCCGGAGCTGGCGTCAGAGGCGGAACTGTCTACGGTGAAACTGACGACTTCTGCTACAATATTGTGGATAAGCCGGTGCATATCCGTGACCTCAACGCCACCTTGCTGCACCTTCTTGGGATCAACCACGAACGTCTCTCAATTAAGCACCAAGGACTTGATGTGAGGCTGACCGGGGTTGAGAAAGCCCACGTTCTACACGACTTACTCAGTTGATTCACGATTTCATTGGATTCGCGAAGACCCTATCACCCGCGCTTCACAGTTGATACTGGGTCTTACCTAGCTCATTGTTGAATCGCATGTTCAAGGTGAGGGTCGATACGGGTGGCACATTCACAGATTGTTGGGGTAAACCTGATGGTGATGCCGCGCCTCGACTGGTCAAGGTGCTGTCCTCCGGCCGCCTCAGGATCGCGGTGAAACAATGGTTCTCTCCCCAAGAACTTCAAATCCAGCTCCCGGAGAACTGGGTTACCAGCGATGGGTTTTTCAACGACTATCAAGTGGAGACCGATAAGGAATCTACCGTCGTGATTTCCTATGATGACAAGACCCATCGGCTTCTCCTCGCCGATTCCGTGAGCAAAACCAAATCGATCGACCTTCACGCCAATGAAGAGGCGCCCGTTCTAGGGGCCAGACTTCTCACTGGAACGTCACTCGAATGCCCCTTTCCCGAGCTGGATTTCCGTCTTGCTACAACTCGCGGCACCAACGCCCTGCTCGAAAGAAAAGGCGGTAAAGTGGCTCTTTTTGTCACTGAAGGTTTCGCCGATTTACTCACAATTCGCGATCAACGTCGGCCGGACCTTTTCGCTCTTCAACACGCCCGCCCCTCTCCCTTGTTTGAACAAGTCATTGAGGTGCCCGGCCGACTCGATGCAGAAGGCCGAGAAATCGCTCCGATCGATTTTAGCCAAGCGTTTGAAGCGGCGCTCGAAAAAGCCCGCCAATCCGGCATCACTCTCGGAGCTGTCGCGCTCTTACACAGCTACCGGAATAAGGCCCATGAAAATGCCGTGGCGAAACGACTGATTGAAGCTGGATTCGAGATTCTTTCCTGTAGCTCTGAGCTCGCCCCGCTTATCAAGATTGTGCCACGGGCTGAAACAGCGGTCGTGAATTCTTATCTCCATCCCGTGATGCAGTCATTCCTCGACCACATTCGGTATCGAATTGGAGATGATCGCAAACTGCTCACAATGACTTCAGCCGGTGGTTTGGAGCCCATTGGCAGCTACTGCCCGAAAGATTCCCTTCTATCGGGTCCTGCCGGCGGTGTCTCAGGGGCCGCCGCTATTGCTGGGGAGCTCGAATGCGAGCGAATTCTCACTTTCGATATGGGTGGAACCAGCACCGATGTGGCTCGCTATGAACGCGGCTTTCAATATCGCTTTGAACAAAACGTCGGTGACGCACGCCTTCTCTCTCCCGCTCTAAAAATCGAAACCGTCGCTGCCGGAGGCGGTTCAATTTGTGCCTGGGAACAGGGCCGGCTCAAAGTCGGCCCGGAGTCTGCTGGAGCTGATCCTGGTCCTGCCTGCTACGGACGAGGAGGCCCTCTCACCGTGACCGATGTCAACCTGCTGCTTGGTCGAATTGATCCTGATAATTTCGGGATTCCTCTCAGCGAGGAAAACCTCTCGGCCTCAAAGAAAGCGGCCATGGCTCTCCAACACGAAGCAGGCCTGCCAGAGGCTAATCTGTCAGAAGAGTTTCTCCGTGGTCTTCTTGATATCGCCGTCGAACAGATGGCAGATGCGATCCGAACCATTTCTATCCGTGATGGTGCCGATCCCTCGGATTACGCCTTACTTGCCTTCGGCGGAGCCGGTCCGCTCCACGCCTGTGATATTGCCGAACGGCTCAACGTTCGTCGCATTCTCATCCCCGCTGAAGCCGGTTTACTAAGCGCCTATGGGCTCGATCAAGCGAGTATTGAGCGATTCGCGGAGCAACAAGTCAACCTTACCGTCACGTCAGAAAAACTTCCCGATATCTTCAATTCAACTGACGATGAAGCACTTTCAGCACTCGAACGGGCCGGCTTTTCCGGAGAGGTCAATCGCCGAATCGTAGAACTGCGTCTTGCAGGTCAGGATGCTACCTTAACCGTGGAGGTTTCAGCACCCGAGGCACTAGAGTCTGAATTTGGCCGGGTATATCAAAATACCTTTGGCTACGATGCGCCCTCCGATCGGCCTATTGAAGTGGTCAGCTATCGCGCAATTGCCGGAACAGGTCGAAGCAACAGCCGCAAAATCGAGCCTACACACCTGAGGCGGAAATCCAGTCCATCAGCGCCTTTAGGTCACGGAACCTTCGTTGATCGGTCCGGGCTCCAAACAGGCAGCACTGTTCACGGCCCATCCGTAATTCAAGACCCCTTCAGCACTCTCTTCCTGAAGTCGGGATGGACGGCTCAAGTGGCCTTTAATGGATCGCTTGACTTGCACTACAGATCCACCGACCCGAAGAAACAGTCACAGCGACCAGCGGAGATCGTTCATGAACTCTTCAGGCACCGCTTTGACAATCTAGTTGAGGAAATGGGAACCATCCTTCAGCGAGCTGCCGTTTCGACGAACGTAAAAGAACGGGCTGATTTTTCCTGCGCCCTGCTCGACTCCGAAGGACAACTCATCTCCAGCGCTCCACATATCCCGGTACATTTGGGTGCCCTCGGCATGTGCGTGCGTAAGGTGCGCGAAGTCATCAAGATGCGCCCGGGCGATACTATCGTCACGAATCACCCTGCCATTGGCGGTTCTCACCTGCCCGACGTTACGTTAGTCACACCGGTCTTTGCAGGCCAGAACGAGGCGCTCATCGGCTACGTCGCCAACCGTGCCCACCACGCTGAAATCGGCGGAATCGCTCCCGGTTCGATGCCCCCTTCCGCTACCTGTCTGGCTGAGGAAGGAGTGCTCATCTCTCCCACACACCTTATTGACGAAGGATCCTCCTGTTTTGATAAAGTCTCTGAAATCCTGACCAAGGCTCCCTACCCCACTCGCCATCTCAAAGATAACCTGGCCGATCTCAACGCACAGTTGGCTTCGAATCGGCGAGGTGAAACGCTTCTTCAACAGATTGCCGACGGCTGCGGGATTGACCTTCTCAAATCCGAGATGCTCCACCTCAAGCAACAAAGCTTCGACGCGCTAGGAGAACATCTTTCCAAAACCGGGTTCGAGAAATGCTCTGCCATCGAAACACTCGATGATGGCACTCCAATCGAGGTGAGAATTTTGAACGACAAAGGTAAGTTGACCGTGGACCTATCTGGAACCGGTGCGACGCTTTCGGGTAATCTGAATGCCACCCCAGCAATTGTTCAAAGCGCCGTTCTTTATGCCCTTCGCCTCTGGATGCAGAGTAAGGTTCCACTCAACGAAGGTATGCTTCGCTCCGCTGAGATCATCCTGCCCGAGTGCTTTTTAAACCCTACATTCTTTGACGACCCTATCAAAAGCCCCGCGGTTGTCGGGGGTAATGTCGAGTCCAGTCAACGCCTCGTCGACACACTTATCAAAGCATTAGAGATCCAAGCCTGCTCGCAAGGAACAATGAACAACTTTCTCTTCGGCGATGAAAATTTTGGCTACTACGAAACCATCTGCGGCGGTTCAGGTGCCGGGGAAGGCTACAATGGCACCGCGGGCATTCACACTCACATGACCAATACTGCGATCACTGATCCGGAGATTCTCGAACAGCGCTATCCGGTTCGACTCCACCGCTTCTCCATCAGAAATGGATCCGGCGGCGACGGGAAATGGAGCGGCGGTGACGGCATTATCCGAGAGGTCGAGTTTCTCAAACCTCTTCAGGTATCACTGATCGCTCAACACCGCCAAATCACTCCGTTTGGCGGCAGCGGAGGATCTCATGGGAGGTGTGGGCAACAGTTCCTAAATGACAAGCCGATCGATGGCACCGCAGCATTTGCTGTCGCTCCAGGCGATCGACTCCGAATCGAAACTCCCGGGGGAGGAGGTTGGGGCAGCTTAAAAGGTTAAAACGACAGAACCCTAGTCTGTTTAAAACTCCCAGCCTTCACGATAGCGGGGGCGACCCCACAACTTCATTGCCTCCGGGTGATCGACAAGATCGCCAGTTTCGGGATCGACGTCGACGGATCCGTTCGTCCGAAACGCCATGTTCCCGTAGTGACAGAGAAGGGCACTACGTTGACCACTTTTGATTGGCTGGTTGAGCACTTCCCCGTCACGAATCGCACTGGCAAAGTTGGTGAAGTGAGGCACATCAGAGGGTGGGTCCACATTCTTTTCGAGTTCCTTACCGTCAAGGTCATAGACCGTGTAGGCTGCCGTGCTAAAATCGACTTTTCCCCCTTCCCCATAGACCGTCACAAATCTACCGTCTTCGGGCTTGCGACGGTGACATGAACTTCCATCAAAGCTCAGACCGACATCACCAAAATCATAAACGGCGTAGGTGGTATCAGGAGTTTCCTGATCATCATCGTGGTGGTATCGCCCACCGCTGCAAGTCACTCGCTTGGGTAAATCTACTCCAAGGGCCCATCGGGCAAGATCCATCGAGTGAACTCCATTATTGGCCAGTTCACCACCACCATACATCCAGTGCCAATGCCAGTTGTAATGAACGAGATTATCTTTATAAGCCTGCTCCGGAACCGGCCCCTGCCACATTATCCAGTCCAACTCCGGGGGCGGATCGGTAATCTTACCTTTCCCGATCGAGGGGCGCTGATTGTAATACCAGCATCGAGCATACAACGGCTTGCCGATGACCCCTTCACGAATCTTCTGGATTCCTTCGATCATCCCTGAATAAGAGCGCCGCTGCGTTCCCATCTGCACCTGCATCCCGGTTTCTTCAGCCACTTCAACGATCCGCTTCGCTTCATAGGCGTCGTGGCTTCCCGGCTTCTCAACGAATACATGCTTCCCTGCGCGGCATGCCATCACCGCAGCAGGCGTATGCCAAAAACTCGGCGCAGCAATTGATAAGGCATCAATGTTAGGATCATCAAGAATGCGTCGAAAGTCACTCACCTTTTTTGGCTCCACCTCCTGCTTTCCCGACATCGTATTATCGCCTGAAGCGAGGCGATCACGATCAACGTCGCAAAGATAAGCTATTTCGCAGTTCGGAACATCGAGAAAGGCCTTGATATGTCCCTTTCCCCGGCTCAGCCCCATCACGCCAACCCTCAGTCGAGAGTTAGCTCCTTTGGCCTGACCCAGGAGCAGATTAGGCCCCGATATGGTGACTCCAGCGAGGGCGGTTGACTTGATAAAACTTCGGCGGGTCTGATCGTTGGACGACATCCTATAATCGTAAAAGTTGCGATCATTAGAACAAATCAAATCAAGCCGCAACCGCGCCACGCCCGACTTGGCGGGATGTATACCAGTATGAAATCAATCTTTGGCGATCGCTCTACAATCCCTTTTCCTGAATGACGCGCTGCAATTCCCGTTGAAAGATCATCAACTGAGGCTCGCTCGGCTTAAAATCGGAATTATCGGAATCCATTCCAAGGCGTCCCATTTGATCGAGCCACCAAGCAGCCGATTCGCCTCCATCAAAAGTTACGCGACCACTGACAATTGCTCCGGGACGCTGCACCGTATCGATTGTCACGGTGGCGTGAGCATCATTCTCCAAACCTGGTTCCTCAGCTTGTTCAGCACCCGGGTGATCCTCTGAATCAAGCGCTGCCTCGGGCATCTGCTCCGACTCTGGCTCTGGCTCTGGCTCTGGCTCTGGCTCTGGCTCTGGCTCTGGCTCTGGCTCTGGCTCTACGTGTATTTCGATCCCAAGATCATCCAATAGGAACCTCGTTTCAAGATAGGTAGCGCCCACATTCAATTCGGTGCCAAGCAATTTCTGGATCTCAGAGAGTTCCGTGCCTGCATCGGCCCACGCTTGAATCTTGGTGATCTGTTCTTCAGAGAGAGATTTGGCAATACTCATTTCCCAACCCTGTCACTGTCTGCGTAAAGTTCCAGCGCATTTCACGTCTTCGGGGCGTATTATCGACATTGTTTACATGGACTGGGATAATCAATACCGAATCAGACAGACTCCTTGGGATAAAGGAGCTCCCGCTCCGCCATTGCTCGAGTGGATCAAAGCATATCCAGAAGCCATCAATGGCTCAATTCTTGTTCCGGGATCAGGCGCCGGCCACGACGTCAGAGCCCTCGCCAGTCTAACTCAAAGCGGAGCTGTTGTCGGGCTAGACATCTCAGGTCTGGCAACCCGCCTTGCCGAGAGTTTCCCTCGCGCTCACAATGAGAGTTATCTGACCGGTGATCTCTTCGATCTTCCCGCCAGTCAAAAATGCGCCTACGACTGGGTCTGGGAGCATACCTGCTTTTGTGCCATTGATCCGTTTAGGCGAGACGCCTACGTCAAAGCGGTTCATGAAGCCCTCAAACCAGGCGGACAACTGCTCGCGGTCTTTTTTCTAAATCCCTACGATGACGAACATTTGCCTAACGGGGGCCCTCCCCACGGGACCAGCCTTGAAGAACTGGCCCTTCGTTTTGAAGGTTCTGGTAAATTTCGCATCGAGGACTCTTATATCCCCCGACAGGCTTACGAGGGCCGCGAGGGTCTGGAGCAGGTCATGCGTATGACCAAACTTGTCTAACTCGATCACATCCCGATAAATCGCGTCCCGGGACCCGTCTGCTCTTGCTCGATAAAAGCACCCTCCTCATAGGTGACGGTGCAGTCTTCAGCGGGATGAGTAAAACCGCGAAAGTGCCCCCCAGTTTCAATCTTATAGGTATTTTTACCCCCCGAATGAGCGACGAGCGAGCCACCCTTCTTAACGACAAAATGGCAACTATTTCCACCCGCACCAATGATCTGAGCACCCTCAGTAACAACATAGGTTAATCCGATTTCATCTGGGTAAAACTGTGTTCCCTCGACGACAATAGTGCCAGCATCAGCCACAGTATCCATGGTTTCGCACTGTGTCAGTAGGACCGGAGCGAACAGCACGACGAGAAATCTCAGGTAAACTCTCATAAATAAAAAGGTGATTGTGGAGATTTATGGGATTGAAGGCCAAGCATGTAGCGGTTACCGGTGCCACATCAAGCACCAATTTTCTCTATGAAAGCACTGACCCTTACGGCTTACAATGAGTTTGAATTCGGCGATGCTCCAAAACCGGAAATTGCCGATAACGAGGTTCTCATTGCGGTGAAGGCTTGTGGCATCTGCGGTTCGGATATTCACGGGATGGACGGAAGTTCGGGCCGACGTCAGCCCCCAATTATTATGGGCCACGAGGCCTCTGGCGAAATTGCCTCGATTGGAAGCAATGTCACACAGTGTAAAGTAGGCGACCGGGTCACCTTTGACTCCACTGTCTACTGCGGTGACTGCCCGGAGTGCAATTCCGGACAAATCAATCTCTGCCCCACCCGTAACGTCCTCGGGGTTTCCTGCGACGACTATCGCCGCCATGGGGCGTTAGCAGAATACGTCAAAGTCCCGGAACATATTGTGTGCTCAATTCCCGACGATGTATCATACGAGCATGCTGCTTTTGCTGAGCCAGTATCCATTGCTCTCCACGGGGTGAACCGCCTTCCACTTAAGGAGGGAGACTCTGCCGTCGTTATCGGCGCCGGCTTGATAGGATTGCTCGTTGTTCAAGCACTCAAGGCGAAGGGTGCGGGCGTCGTTATTGCCGTCGATCTCGACGAAAAGCGCCTTGCCCTCGCCAAGGACCTGGGCGCGGACCACTCTCTCTTTTCTTCGGAAGATGTTCCTGAGAAAGTTCGAGAGTTGGTGGGAAATGAAGATGGCGCCGACGTGTCAGTCGAGGTGGTAGGCTTCGACCCTACTATCAATCTAGCCATCAAATCGGTTCGCAAAGGAGGAAGCGTTAGCTGCGTCGGCAACCTGAAAGCAGATGTCTCTTTTCCACTGCAAGCCGTCGTTACCCGGGAACTGAGCATCTTTGGCAGTTGCGCGTCGGCCGGCGAATATGGCGAAGCAGTCGAAGCAGTTGCTTCGGGAGCCATTAAGGTCGAACCCTTGATCTCCGGCGTTGCCGATCTCTCAGAGGGTGGTGATTGGTTCCATCGCCTTTATAAAAACGAAGAAGGTCTCATGAAGGTCATCCTGAAGCCTTGAGGTCATTATGAAGTTTCCGACCTCTGCTCTCTCGCTGGCTTTTGGGATCTCAACGCTTCAAGCCGAACCAGCACCGAAAGAAGACTGGACTTATCTCGATAACGGAAAAATCCGTATTGGTGTGAATCGATCGGCGGGCGCTACCCTCGGATGGTTGTCGCTAAGTCAGGTAGATTTCAATTATTTCAACCGCTTCGATCTCGGGCGCTACGTTCAGCAGTCCTGGTATGGTGATAGGGATGGCAGTAACTGGAACGGCAAGCCGTGGCGATGGAATCCAGTTCAAGGGGGCAACTGGCAACACAAGCCCGCTAAAGTTCTCAAATTTGAAGCCACCAAAAACCGCCTCAACTCCACCTCGATCCCGCTCCACTGGGCCAACGGTAAAAGTCTCGAAGAGGTGACGTTCCGCCAGACCATTGAACTCTACGATCAAGTCGTTGCCGTCGAATTTGAAATGATTTATCGTGGCGAACACTCCCATGCGCCGCGCCACCAAGAATTACCGGCAGTCTTTGTGGACCAATCTCTGAAGCATCTTCATTGCGTCAAAAAGGGAGCAAGCGATCTTATTTCCTTCATTCCCGGATGGCCGAATGAATACGTCAAAGTTGACCGTGATTGGTTTGCCTTCCTCAACGATGCGGGGCACGGCATCGGAATCTGGGCACCCGGAACCGAAGCATTAACCTGCTACCGCGCCCAGGGCGGGCCCGCACCATATCACAAAGGTGCTTGCTCTTACCTTGCGCCGATCAAGACCATGGCGATTCAACCCGGTTTCACCTTTCGCTATCAGGTCTTCTTCACCATTGGTTCCATTTCAGAAATCAAACATCGTTTTCATAAGATCGCCGCCCCTCTCGCTGACGGTCCATTTCGCCCATGATCGAACCAACCTTCTTTGAACGCGATGCGCTCGCCTGCGCACGTGATTTGATTGGCTGCGAATTTGTCCATGGAACGACCGGAGGAGTTATCATCGAGACCGAAGCTTATCATGAATATGGGGATGAGGCTTGTCATCTCTTTACTCGGCCATCGGCTCGCGAATTCGCCGCAAAGCATCCTGCGGGAACCGCTTATGTCTACCTGAACTACGGCATGCACTGGCTCACTAACGTACTCTGCATCGATGCAAATAGCGGGGAAAAAGGATTCGTACTCCTTCGAGCTCTCCACCCTTCCCGCGGTATCAGTTTGATGAAAGAGAGAAGGAGCAAAGAAAAAAAGCGGGACCTTTGTTCGGGTCCGGGGAAACTCACTTCCGCCCTCGGTATAGGCCCTGAACAGCATGGGCAGAGCACCAACGCGGCAATGACATTCAAATTCAGGAAAGGCAATTCGGCATTCGAGATCGTGGAAGACCGCAGAGTTGGTATCTCCAAAGCGGTCAACCTACCGTGGCGCTTTCTGGCTAAGGATCATCCCGGAGTGTCCGTCGCCTACGGGAGAGCCTGACGGCAACTATCGGAAAGAGATCGACCGAATCCCGCAATTTACCTCACCCACCAACGCTATCTTTTCCGCTGGCGAAAGCGGCAAAAAAGCGGCATAGCAATGTCATGTCGAATTCCAGCTATTTTGTTGTCTCCCGTGAACAGCACGAGGATCTTGTGCGCGCCGCCTACATGCACCGAGGTTATCGCGAAGACGAAAGCGCTTCAGCTGCACGCATGTGCTTTGAAGCGTCTTGGCATGGCATTCGCACCCACAATGCACTCAAGGCCCTCCACCTCGATGAACTATTCGGCAGCGGCGCGGGGGGATGTGTGCCTGAGGCGAAAATTGAAGTGAAGGAATCCCGCTTTCCTTCGGTCCAAGTATGGAACGCGAACCGAAAGTTGGGTCAGGCCGTGGCCTGCGAAGCGATGGAAACCTGTATTCGCCTCGCTGATGAATATGGCTGTGGCACCGTTGCTGTTGATAACGCCTTTCATTACCTGTGGGGTGGAGGCTATGTCATCGATGCCGCACGCCGCGGCTACATCGCCTACACTAACTGCACATCGGCACTCGCTGAGGTCGTTCCATTCGGAGGTAAATTTCCTACTTTGGGAACTAACCCACACAGCTGGGGATTCCCGACTATGGACGCTGTAGGTTATCCTGTCGTGATCGACTGGGCCACTTCAGAAATTGCGATGGGTAAAGTCGAGCAATACAAGCGAGAGAACAAAAAACTCGAGGCATCCTTCGGCGTCGACGAGAACGGACAAACCACCGACGATCCATTCGCGGTGAAAGCGCTCCTTCCTTTCGGTCGACATAAAGGATACGGTCTCGGCCTCTTAAACGAACTCTTCGGAGCCGCAATCGGAGGTTCCTTACCCACACTGCGCGGCCGGACTAACCTCGCGGAAGGCACCGGTGAGAAAACCACGACAACGTTCTTCTTTCAGGTGATCCATCCGGATGCCATCAGCATGGACGATTTTTCTAATGGTCGTGACCAGAACGAGAATATTACTGCTGTCCTCAAAGACGTTCTCGGCCATGGCAATGAAAAGTGTATGCTTCCAGGCACGATCGAAGCTCAAAACGCCAGACTCAGCGAAGAAGCAGACGGCCTCCTTTTCACCGAAGCAGAGGTCAAGGGCTTTGCCGAGTTGGCTGAGGAATGCGGTGTGGATTCTTCTCCGTGGAATCCAGAAGCGCTGCGGACATTTAGCTCATAGGCTTTACTCTTCTGGGACGTTAGTTCATCCTCTACAGTTGGTCATTTTGGTGACTCTCGAACCATTATGCTGACGGCTGACCAACTCATCGACCTAGAGGACCTCATCGTTGCTGAACTCGAACGCATTCGCCAAGAGTCGAGTTCGAGCGAGGAAGAGCGTGAGGCCATCGCCCCCGACGTGGCGATCGGCCGCCTTTCCCGCCTCGACGCCATGCAAATGCAAGAAGTGGCGAAAGAAGCTGAGCGGCGACGGAAAGAACGAGTCTCACAGTTGGAGCTTGCACTAGAACAACTTGATTCCGGTACCTACGGTCGCTGCGAACGCTGTGGAGAAGACATCGACTACGAACGGCTTGAGGTCAGTCCGGAAGCCACTCGCTGCAGCCTGTGTGCCAGCTGATTGGAAGGTCCGAAATCGTTCAGATTTTGCTTCGCAAAAATATCGCCCTATGAAGCGGCAGAGCCATGCGGATAAGCCCAATGACAAGGGCAGAATGGAGAACGGCTTCCACCACACCTGGTAGGCTCATTCTCACAACACTCAACTTCACCGATGCTGAAGACTGGTAAGTCTGATCATTCTCGCTATCTTACGACCATGCCTTTCCGAATTTATCGCACTGCAACTTCAGTCCTGATCGAAAGCCACGAAAGACCCGACATCTGCCGGGAAGCGTCCGAAGAATTCTGCTTCAATGCCCTCTTCACTTCCGAGGAGCCGGCAGACTACGTGGCTGCCGCTTATGAGTATGAGTGGGTCGGTAAAACCCATGCCCGACCCTCCAGCAACCTGATGGCTCCAATCCGTGATCAGGAGATCTGGGCTGCGGGAGTGACCTATTTTCGCAGCCGGACCGCCCGCATGGAAGAGGCAGAGACGGCCGGGGGCGACGTCTTCTACGACAGAGTCTACGAAGCCGATCGACCCGAACTCTTCTTCAAAGCTACGGCTCCCCGAGCGCGAGGTCACGGAGACACAGTCGCGATTCGGTCTGATTCGTCCTGGGACGTTCCGGAACCTGAACTGACCCTCGCCATAAATAGTAACGGCAAGATTTTCGGCCACACCATAGGCAACGACATGAGTTCGCGTTCTATCGAGGGAGAAAATCCGCTCTATCTCCCACAGGCTAAGGTTTACACGGGTTCTTGTTCGATCGGCCCCTGCCTCGTCATCAGCGATCTTCCGGCGCCCGAAACAAAAATTTCGATCGAGATTACCCGTGGAGGCGACTCTATCTTCTCGGGTGAGACGAGGCTTTCTCAGCTCAAGCGAAGTTTTGACGAACTATCAGGGTTCCTTTTCCGTTCGAATGATTTCGCCCACGGGGCCTACCTAATGACCGGCACAGGCATTGTTCCTCAGTCTGATTTTTCATTGAAGGTCAATGATGTGATATCGATCACAATCGAGGGAATCGGCATACTAAGGAATGAGGTAGAAATAGTCTAACATCGAGCGAACCTATTGCCGATCTTTACCGTCTAACTCGTAAAAAACCGGATTCGTGACAGCAGAATCTCCATCTCCGAAACTCGCGGTCCTAGTGCCTCCCCTGATTACTTTTGTATCTGTTTGCGGCCTTCTACTCCTTGCCAGTATCTATGACCAACTGCCAGTCAAGGCCCCTGAATGCCGCCTCAACTCGACTTTCGGAGTTCCCTGTCCCACCTGCGGCGGAACTCGAGCCCTACAGGCGCTCACTGAAGGCCGTTGGGGACAGGCCTTTCAGTTTAATCCATTAGTCGTGGTTGGCATATTTACTTCGGTGATCTGGCTCGCTCTAGGGATTCGCAGTTACTACCGAGGGGATAAACCAGCCCAGATCGCAGAACAGAATCAAAGGCTCAAACGGGCCGGAGGTGTTTTGCTCGTTCTCCTCATCATCAATTGGTTCTACCTCATTATTTTTCTGGAGTAAAAATAGAACTTACCGAACAGAGCGCCGAACATAGCGCAGCCAGAGATGAAACTGGCTAACCTAATTCAGCCACCAAAGAAATTAGGACCTCTACGATTCCTTCGATTTAACTCACGAAGGCCAACACTCTCAAGTTTGAGTAAATAGGAATCATATTTCTACCCTGTATTCCCTTCCTAATTATAATCCACCAAGCGAGCCATCCCGCATTATCTCACCACCCACGGAGCAGTGGTCCGTCTATGGGCCTATGAGACGACTCCAATTCAGCAAAGGTCCAGTCTAAACCGATCCACCTAAAAATAGCCTGCTTCTCTTGTTTCCGAGGCATTTAACGGCTAAACTCGCCTCTTCTTTCTTTCTTCCACACATCACCATGCCGAAAGTGTATCTCAAGACCTACGGGTGTCAGATGAACGAACGTGATTCCGAACAAGTCGCGCAGATGTTCGTTGAGAGAGGATTCACGGTTACGCCAGAACCAGACGATGCCGATGTCATGTTGATGAATACCTGCTCAGTTCGGGATCAGGCAGAGCAAAAGGCCATTGGACGAATGAATCACCTTGGGAAGTATCGAAAAAAGAATCCCAATATCGTCTACGGCTTCATGGGCTGCATGGCCCAAAGCCGCGGTCAGGAACTCCTCAAGCAATCTCCCCACGTCGATCTGGTAGCCGGAACTCAGAAGTATCACCGTGTCGTCGATCACGTTGTCGACTTGATGAAAGCTAAGGAGGAAGCTCAGATGGACAACTTACGGCGTCCTATTATTGACACCGAGGAAGAAGAGGATTCCCAAAACACTATCCGGGACCACGTTGACAAGAAGCATGGCGTCAGCGAATTCGTCAGCATCATGCAGGGGTGTAACATGAAGTGCACTTTCTGCATTGTGCCTTACACCCGCGGTGGTGAGCGCGCCCGTCCGATCGCAGACATTGTTGAGGAATGCAAACGCCTCACCGAACACGGCGTTCGCGAGGTCACTCTGCTCGGACAAATCGTGAATCTTTACGGACGCCATGAATTTCCCAAGGTCGACGGTAAGAGTCCCTTCGTTCAATTACTTGAAGCGGTTCACGAGATCGATGACATTAAACGGATCCGTTTTACGTCTCCCCACCCAATCGGCTACAAAGAAGACGTCATCGACGCCTTCACCTACCTTCCCAAGTTGGTCGACCACGTGCATTTCCCCATGCAGTCAGGATCTGATCGCATCCTCAAGAGGATGCATCGCCCCTACAAAGCGCAACGCTTCATCGATATCTGTGACCGTATGAAGCAAGCACGCCCAAATATTGCCATTTCGACGGATATCATCGTGGGATTTCCCGGCGAAACAGAAGAGGACTACCTGGAAACGAAAAAAGCCGTCGAGCATGTTCAATTCGATCAGGCTTACATCTTTCGATACTCCAAACGCAAGGACACTCCCGCTGCCGAAATGGATGAACAATTACCTGAGCGAGTGAAAGAGGAACGAAATCAGGATTTGCTTAAATTGGTCAATGAAATCGTAGAGCGAAAAAACGGCGAACATGTGGGCACAACCCAGCAAATTCTCTGCGAGGGACCAAGCCGATACAACAAGGAGCGCCTTTCCGGCCGCACTGAAACCAACCGGATTGTGATTTTCGACGGTGATGCCCGCCGGCTGGCAGGCGAACTGCTCGATGTGGATATCACTGAGAGCACCGGCCATACCCTCTACGGTGATCTGGTGTTGAAATAATCAGATTTACCCCGAGTCTGTCCGACTCCAATCCATGCAGGCAATCTACGATTTTCTTTACAGCCCCGGCCTTCCGCTAAAGCCCGTGGGACTAGTAGTCGGGCTCTGGTTGTTAGCTTCGCACCTGTTCGCCTTGGTAAAGCCCGAGGTTATCAAACCGCACCTGAAAAGTTTTCCAAGAAATGAAAAAATTGGCATCCCACTTGTCATTTTTTGCTTTGCCTGGGGATTTGTTATCTGGTCATGCATGGACCTAGGAGAATTCTATAAGATTGAACGTGTCGTTCAGGTCGTCATTGCGGGGGTCTGCATCGGAGTCATCGTCCAAGTGAGAGAGTTTCTCGCGGTGCGCGCACTCGGATTTTTTCTCATTCTCGTCGCAGCACCTCTTCTTGATGCTGCTTTTCTTGAGGAACCGAAGACTCGCCTCCTCCTGGTTGCCCTAGCCTACGCCGGAGCCCTAAAGGGGATGTTTTGGATTGGGATGCCCTACCTCTTACGCGACCAAATAAATTGGCTACTTGAAAAAGACGCCCGCCTCAAAGTCGGTGCTTTCGCTGGAGCGGTCTACGGCCTAATCCTCCTTATTTGTGCTCTCCTTTTCTGGTAAACTAGCAAACTAAGTCACTCTGGAGTGCAATTCTGCGCAACCACTTTGCGCAGTGCAGCACTTGATATTGTTTGCAGGTTAGCGACAATTTCTCCATGTCTTCGCCTTTTATCCACGATGACTTCATGCTGCAGTCTCTTGCCGCGAAGGAACTTTACCACCATTTCGCCAAGGACGAGCCTATCCTCGATTTCCACAACCACCTACCACCGGATCAGATCGCAGACGATCGTCGCTTCGAAAACCTCTTCGATATCTGGCTGGCCGGAGACCATTACAAGTGGCGTGCCATGCGAGCTAATGGTATTTCAGAGGAGCGCATCACCGGTGACGTCCCCCCACGCGATAAATTCGATGCGTGGGCGGAGACCGTGCCCCATACCCTTCGCAATGCGCTCTATCACTGGACTCATCTCGAACTCAGTCGCTACTTCGATTTCAACGGGCTTTTCTCGTCTACCACTGCAGACGAGGTTTGGGAAAAAGGGAACGAGCGACTATCGCAACCAGGCTATTCGTGTCGCGGTCTTCTTGAAATGAGTCAAGTTCGAGCCCTTTGCACTACGGACGATCCCATCCATTCCCTCGAACATCATGAGGCTATCGCCAAAGATCCAACCATCGATACGCGGGTTTATCCCACCTTTCGTCCCGATGCCGCTCTCTGGGTCGACAATGCCGTTCATTTCAACACCTACGCCGACAGACTCAGCGACGTCAGCGGCATAGACTGCTCCTCTCTCGCCGGCTTCTGCGATGCCATTCGAGCCCGCCACGACTTTTTCCATGAAAAAGGAGGAAGACTCTCTGATCACGGGCTGCATCACTTGTTTGAAGGTGACTGTTCTCAAGGGCAAGCCGAATCTATTTTTAACAAGGTCCGCACGGGAAAGAATGCTGACGAAGCTGAAACTGAGGCCTTCGGCGTTTACCTAATGCTTTTCTTCGGTGAGCTAGACGCTTCACGTGGCTGGACGAAGCAGCTTCACATCGGTTGCGAACGCAACAACAATGAGCGTCTTTTCAAAACCCTCGGCCGCGACATTGGATGCGACTCCATGGCTGATGTGAACCACGTTGCAGCTGTGGGAAATTACCTTAGCACCCTAGATCAGCGGAATCATTTACCGAAGATCATGCTATACAATCTCAATCCCAAAGATAATTACTCCCTCGCCGGCATGATTGGAAATTTTCAGCAGGCAAAGACCGGAGAGCCTCCTTGCCGCCTCCAGCTTGGAACGGCTTGGTGGTTCCTAGATACCAAGGAAGGAATGGAGTGGCAAATCAACGCATTTTCCAACAATAGCCTACTCTCTCGCTTCAATGGAATGCTGACCGACTCACGAAGTTTTCTCTCCTTCACGAGGCACGAGTATTTTCGAAGGATCCTCTGCAACGTGATCGGCAGTGATGTTGAAAATGGCGAAATTCCTCGCGACATGGAACTGGTCGGAGATATGGTTCGTAGGATCTGCTTTCAAAACCCGGCAGATTTCTTCGGACTGGAATTACCTTGAGCAACTCACAACAACAGCACGCTGACACTATTATTGTTGGCGGTGGCGTTGCAGCCCTTTGGACAGCCAACGTGCTGAAGAAGGCCGGGCAGTCAGTCTGTGTTCTGACAAACGGGCCTTTAGGAGATGGACAATCGCTAGCTGCCCAAGGCGTTATCCACGGGGGGCTCAAGTATGCTGTCGGCGGTAAACTGAACGAGGCATCACAAGCACTAGCTCATATGCCAACGCGCTGGCTCGATGCTCTGGATGGCAAGGGCCCTGTAGATCTGAGTAAAGCAGAACTCCTCTCCGACCATCAAATTCTCTGGAGTCTACCCAGCGTTTTCAGCCAAATCGTCAGCTTTTTCGGCAGCAAGGCCGTTCGAGGGCGTTGCTCAATCATTAAGCGTGAAGAATATCCGAGTGTATTCGACTCCCCCGAATACAAGGGCCAGTTATTTCGCATCGAGGAACCCGTTGTGGACCCTGTTTCAATCCTAAGTGAACTAGCAGCGGGCGTCGCTGAAGAAACCTGGGAAGTCGAGTGGGGAAAGAATTCGCGGCTAGAATTCAATGATAACCAAATTTCAGGAATTATCCTGACAGATCCCGGCCACTCAATGACGAGATTGACGGCAAACCATTTTGTTCTCGCTGCCGGCTCAGGAAACGGCCCCATCATGGAGGCCCTCGGATGGAGTAAACCGCAGATGCAGATTCGGCCTCTTCATCAACTCATCATCCGTGATAAAAATCTTCCAGACTTTTATTCCGTATGTGTCGGAAACGGCTCGAAGCCCCCACTCGTATCGACGACGCATACGGATCGAGCCGGTCGAAAGGTCTGGTATATCGGAGGTGAAATTGCGGAACAGCGAGGAGTTTCCCGTAGCGAGGATGAGCAGATTGAGGCTGGTAAGTCACTTTTTAAAGAATTGATGCCCTGGCAGGACCTCAGCGCTGCTGAATGGTTCACCTGCCGCAGTCAGCGGGCCGAACCTTTGACTGGTACTGGCGATAGACCGCCGGGTGCTTTCTGCGAAAGGAAAGGGAACACTTTTATCGTTTGGCCTACCAAATTCGCCCTTGCTCCAAATCTTGCCGATCAGATTCTGAGCCAAACTTCCGCTGAGAGCGACCTTGATCCAATTGATCTTTCTCTCCCCCGCCCCAAACTCGGAATACCTCCGTGGGACATCCAATGAAAAAACGCCTCATTCACACCACCGATATCATGGTCAGCAGTCTTGGCCTCGGAACGGTAAAGTTTGGCCGTAACCAGCAGGTCAAGTATCCCACACCCTTTGAACTCCCGTCCGATAAGGAGATCTCTTCGTTACTCGATCTTGCACAGGAACTGGGCATCAATCTTCTCGATACGGCACCTGCTTACGGGATTTCCGAAGAACGGCTGGGAAGGCTTCTTGGCTCCCGACGTGATCAATGGGTCATCATGTCAAAAGCCGGAGAAGAATTCCACGACGGCAGGTCATTTTTCGATTTTTCACCAGAAGGGGTCGTAAAAAGCGTCGAACGAACCCTCTTGCGACTAAAGACAGACAGGGTTGAGTCGTTGCTACTTCACTCAGACGGCAACGACCTGCAAATTTTGAATGAATCCGGAGCGGTAGAAGCTCTTTTTGCCCTAAAAGATGAGGGGAAAATTCTCTCGACCGGTATATCGACAAAAACCGTGCAGGGTGGCTTACGAGCGATAGAACTCGGTCTTGACTCAGTCATGGTCACCTACAATCCATGGCACACAGAAGAGGAGTCGATCCTTGAAGCTGCCGAAGAATCCAAAACCTCAGTTTTTGTTAAAAAAGCTCTCGGGAGCGGTTGGTTCGGCAAAGTATCCGCAGAAGATCCGGTCGAAACGTCCTTTCGATTCATATTCGACCAACCCGCCTCCACCTCTATTATCACCGGCACGATAAATCCAAGGCACCTTCAAGACAACGTCGAAGCAATGGCTCGTGCGGAGTCCGAATCCTAGAAAAACTGGTTTGGTTGTCTCGAAGTTGAAGCACGTTTTTGAACTCAACTAATGGAAAGAACTAAGCCAATATTTTTCGACAGCCACATGCACACCCCATTGTGCAAGCACGCCGAGGGGCATCCCGTCGAATATATGGAACGCGGAATCGAGCAAGGACTCGCGGGCATCATCTTCACCTGCCATAGCCCGATGCCAAACGGGTTCTCTCATCAGGTCAGAATGGCTCAAGAGCAGTTCGACGAATACATTAACCTGATTGCTGAAGCTGAATACCAAGCCCCAGACGATTTCGAAGTTCGTCTCGGCATGGAGAGCGATTTTTTTCCTGGTATGGAGGAATGGCTCGGCGAGTTACATGACTCCGCTGACTTCCACTATATTTTGGGATCTGTTCACTGGCACCTGCCGGAATACCTCGACGTCTTTTGGCATGGGGACCCCGAAGGCTTTAGCGACCAGTATTTTGAACACCTCGCTGAATCAGCGGAAACCGGGCTTTTCGATTGTCTAGCCCATCCTGATCTCGTGAAAAACGCAAGCCCTGACAAATGGAATTTTAACAAAATTCAGCCACAGGTCGAAAAGGCTCTCGATCGAATCGCCCGCACCGGCGTCGCGATGGAAATCAATACTTCGGGATTGAACAAAGCTTTTCCAGAGATGAACCCTGGACCTCGGATGCTTTCGTTGATGGCTCAGCGGGATATTCCTGTCGTCGTTGGTTCGGATTCTCATACTCCGGGAAGAGTGGGAGAGAATTTTCTGACAGCACTCGATCTTCTAGAAAAGGCCGGCTACGATTATGTTAGCGTCTTTCGTTATCGAAAGCGCAGCAACATCCCCATCTCGACAATAAGAGACAGTCTCATTGTTACGGCTTGATCAGAGCTGTGATTCGATTTCGTCAATCTGGTGCAACAGTTCAATCATCTTTGTAACCTCTCGGCGATAACCAACGGCATCGTTCTGAATGTAGAATTCATCACGACGAATCCGGGACTCGGCAAGCTGGTGTCGCAAGTCGGCGATTTTATGCATGACTCCTTGACGATCCAACACAGGTTCCTTCTCGGGTTCTACGCTGGGATCTGGTGCAGGAGGACGAACCTCCTCAAGCTTTTTTGCTAAAACCGCTAACTCCAGTTCCTCGATATTTGTCTGGGGTAATTCCTGTTCCCTGCGAGCCTCCTTATTCGGCGACACGCTCCGCGAGTAAAAGCCGTCTCCTTCGCTGAAACTGAGGTCAACCGGCGGCTCAAAAAGCGGGGCAGCAACGTAGGCAATTCGAAAGATACAAAGGCAAAAGATAACGGCAGCAGAGATCTTCAATGCCTGAAACTGCCACTCCTTAAACTCAATGGTCAGACCCGAGGTGATATCTTTTCTGCCTCGAGACTCCACTTTTGAGACACCCAAACTTTCTTTGGACTCGTCGTCGATGAGCTCGAAGATCGACTCGTGCGCATCGACGATGAGGTTTTTATGATAAAGCCACCGATAAAAATTCAACAAATCCAATGCGGTGAATTCGCGGGGGAAAATACGATAAACTTCGCGCGAAGCCTGCTCAAAAGTTCGATTACCGTCAAAACGCCTCAGGAGTTCCAACTGCCAAAGGCTTAGCGAAAATTTTCGCTGATCAGACAACCGCTCGGCAACGACGTCATCACCGGCAGCTTTGAAACGGATCTCCGACCGCACTCGAAAACGAAGTGGAAAGACTTCACCAAGATTACCAGGTAATGGAGTGCTCACTGGGTGCCTATTGTTAATAACTACAAAAATTATAGTACTATTTAGAATCTAGTCTACCGGAAACTTCATGTTTTCTTTCCGAATCAGGCCCGCTTAGCTAGTTTGGCCAGCATCGGCTTAACCAGGCCAGGCTCAATTTCAGGAAATGCTGATATCAGTTTGGCAATTTTGCCGGCGACCACCGGCGCAGCGTAGCTGCTGCCGGTCTCAACTTTAGTTGTTCCCTCGAGCCAGGGTACGATAACACGCTCTCCTCTCGCCATAAAAGAGACCATTTCCCCTAACCTCGAGAAGAAGTCACCCTCTGCACAGTCGATCCCTTTCACACTAACGACACTTGGAAAGTAGGCAGGCCACTCCCTAATTCCAGAGTCCACGTTACTGCAAGCTGCTACCACATGAACACCCTCCAGATAAGCCCGATCGATCCACTCTTTGTATTCCATAACGTAGCGAGCCTGACCGCGACAACCAAAGCTGCAGTTGATCACTTGGTATCCCCTCGCAATAGCCTGATTGACACATTCTGCGATCACGAAATTCCGCGCGTGATTCCGGCTATCGAGTGCCCTGAAGCTTCCTACCTGAACCTCGGTCGCTTCCTTAAGAAGCAGGCTTGTTACCGCAGTTCCATGCCCATAAAGATCACCCCCATTATTTTCCTCGACCCTTATGTTTGCGCCATCGCAGGACACCGCAATATCGTCCACGAGTCTTAACCCGCTCAAACCCGAGTGCGAAAGATCCACTCCGGAATCAATTATCGCAACCTTGACACCCGCTCCATTCCCTGTCTTCAGAGCTTGACTTGCCTTCTGAAGATCGGGCCAACACTGCGACTCATTATCCAGCATCGTTAATTCCGAGGGCGAGCGATTGCAATGTTTCGTTGATGAGCCTTTCAACCAGATTAACTACCTTGGTCAGCTCAGAGACGTCGTTTGAACTGAACCCATGCTTAGAGGTCCCTGTTTCTATCTCCTGCAACTGCACACACGAAACAACCCCACGGATGCCACGCGCAAAGTAGAAAGGAACCGCGATCATAGCGGTTGTGTGTTTGGATATTTTTTTATCCAGAGTGTCGTCGTGGCCGTGGCTGGCCCCGATATCATTCTCGCAGTATGGCTGTTGCTGGGACAAAACCATCGAAATAATCCCACTGCCAAGTGGTTGCTCAAAACCAACCAAACTATTCGCATCGTCTCCTGAATTGTAGACAGCGACCAGGTTTACTTCTTCTTTGTCAGTTAGCCAAACAGTGCCTTCGCAGCCTCCGATTTTCAGAAACGCTTCACGGAGCAGCGCCATGCAACCGTCATCGAACACCGTAAAGAGGTCGGCAGCAGAACTAGACTTTATCCAGTTTTCAAGGTGCTCGTCTAGATCGGCACCCAACCTGGCGAGTTCTGGCTTTCGAAGCAATTTCGCGTGTGTTCCTGTCATCCGGTTTCGCGAGCCTCTAGGCTTGAGACTGAAGATTCCTCACCAACTCATGAAGAGCTTTTTCATTGCCTAGAATCTCCGGGAGAAGGGCGTCACGCTCCTCATCAGTGAGGCTACCCTCAGCAAACTTATTTAACAGCAGTGACTGCTCTTCCGTGAGTGTCGAGGAAGCATGACCGGAAACCTCTGGCCCTAAGGATTCAAGGAACTGGGCTAGCACTACAAAGTCGTCGTTCATTTTCATATAGGAGGAAATAGTATTTAGGTTCCCAATAGAGACGTCTCCCCCGCATGGTTATGCAAAATAGATGATTCTTTTTTCCAAACAAGATAAGTCTGCAACGCAGTCGAAAATAAATTGGATATCAAAATAATGGTTTTTATTGGTTTTATATTGACGGCTCAACGCACTGACCCTACCCTCGGAAGGAATAACCTCCCGTAAGAGGATGTTATGTGTTGAGGGGTTATAAGGCGGTGCTAGCTATTAGCTAGTGCCGCCTTTCCTTTGTAACGATCGCAAGTGACTCCCGGCGTTGAAAAGGCGAGATAAAAGCAACTGCCACCACGCAAAACGGCCCGATACCCAGACTTTCATCCGCTGCACCGGGCCGCCCCGTTCCGCACAAATTCTCGCAGCTTCAGTGATTTCAATGGCCTAGCCTCAAATGGTCTCACAGAGCTTGCAGGAAAAGCATTTTAACCCTCCCTACCCTAGCTTACCACCCAAACTAGGTGAAGCAACCAAAATGTGAGAAATCCTGCTATTTTTGCGACTTAATTTTAAAAATCGGCAGTCAAACAAGGGATCGAAGGCGCAAAGAACTCAAAACTTCCGTGAAATTTTGATAAACACCTAAAATATTCAGTCATGCTCAATTTTTCACTCGACACCTCGTCGCACCCCTTCATTATAAACGGAAATTTATCATTCTTGAGAATTAATTTCTTAGGTTTGATAACTGTAGTGCAATCTATCGAAAACACCCTGCCCTAAATGCGCCTCAAATCTCTCGAGATTCACGGATTCAAGTCCTTTGCAGACAAAACAAAATTGGAATTCCACGAAGGTGTCACCGGTATTGTGGGGCCCAACGGATGTGGCAAATCTAATATTGTTGACGCGATGCGGTGGGTCCTCGGCGAAACTTCCGCAAAGGCCTTGAGAGGGGGTGAAATGGCGGATGTCATTTTTAACGGGACAGACCGGAGGTCTTCGCTGGGAATGGCGGAGGTGACCTTGACCCTGTCGGGCTGTTCAGGTGTTTTAGACACTGAGTATGACGAGGTTTCTTTGGGCCGTCGCGTCTTTCGGGACGGCAAAGGCGAATACCTGATCAATAAGCAACCATGTCGATTGAAGGATATCCACGGACTGCTGATGGATACGGGCATTGGACGCTCGAGTTACTCCATCATGGAGCAGGGCAAAATCGACATGCTCCTTAGTTCGAAGCCAGAGGACAGAAGAGCAGTTTTCGAAGAAGCAGCCGGCATCACCAAATATAAAACTCAGAAGAGAGAAGCCCTTCGTAAGCTCGACTATACCGAGGCGAATCTCGTCCGTATTCGTGATGTCATTGCCGAAAATGAGCGCCAAATTCGGTCTCTTTCCCGTCAGGCATCGAAAGCCAAGCGCTTCCAGACATTCTTCCAGGACGTCAAAACCCTCGAGCTACATCTCAGCCATAAGCAGTGGCGTGAAATCCGGGCGGAAAAGTCAGAGCTAAACACATCGGTCAGGAATCTCCGCTTGCAGCAAGACGAGCTAGAGGACGCCATCGAAAAGCGTCAGGCTAAGATGGCCGCCGCAAGAGTCGAATATCAGGAAATCGAGTCAAGGCTCAGCGAACTTCAGGGCTTGGTGGCCGGCCTCGAAAATGAAATCTCCAACGCCACCAGTCGCATTCAGTTTAATAGCGAGCGAACCCATGAATTAAGCGTTCTCATAGAGAAAAATGAGCGCGACATCAAAGAGGCTTCCGACAAACGCGAAAAGCAAGAAACAGATATCGAAGGAGCCGACCGCCAGCTCCGTGCCATCGAAGGACGTATCGAATCAGAGCAGCGCAAAGTAGAAGAGCAAGAAGTTGCTATGCAGGAAGCGCGTAACGCACGTGAGGAACTGAATAAGAAACTTCGGGATCTCGAAGAGGAGCGCAGTCAGCTAAAAAGTAAAATTGCCAGTTTGGAGGCTGGAATTGAAACGAATCAGCGCCAAATCGAATCGGACCAGATGCGATCGAAGCAGCTAACTGATGAAATTTCACGGCTCCACGATGATCAAAGCTCTCGCACCGAAGACTCCAGTCAGCTCAAACAACGCATCAGTGAGCATCAGTCTTCAATAGAAGATTATGAGGAGAATCTCGCGGCGATGGAGCAGAAATATCATCAAGCTAAGCGTGCAGCCGGTGACATGCAGAACGACCTTGCCAGCTTGCACAAGCTTCATACGGAAAAGAAATCACGCCTCGAGGTGCTGGAACAGTTGATTGCTCGCGGAGAGGGCTTCGAGAAAGGAACTCAAGAGGTTCTCAAAGGCCTTGACGATCCCGACTACTTCAACTCCAGAGTTCGCACCCCTTTGTCTAATCGTATTCAAGTCGAAAATGAGTATGCTGAGGCTATCGAAGCCGCTCTCGGTCGACGTCTTCAGGCGGTCGTCGTTTCTGATGTTGAAGTAGCAGAGCAGGTTGTCTCCAAGCTGCGTAAAGGAAGGCTCGGACAAGCCTCCCTCATTGCAGAGGTGCACCTTAAGAAAGGTTTTTCACCCAAACAAGGTCAGTCACCGCTAGGTGCAATTGGCTGGGCCTTGGACAAGGTTTCCGCTTCCTCGGACGTTAAACCACTGATCGCTCAACTCCTATCAAACGTGCTCATCGCTCAGGATCTCAACACAGCGCTTCAACTCCGGGAGGAGCACTCTGATGCGGCCATCGCCACCCTTGATGGTGAGTTTATCACTGCAGAGGGAATTATCCATGGTGGTCAGACAGGTGATGAGTCGGTCTCCATCCTTAAGATGCAGACCGAAATCAGGGAACTCAGACGTGTGGAACAGTCACTTGCCGCCGAAATTGAAACTCGCCAAGACCGTCGTGACGACCTCATAGAACGAGTTGACAAATTCGAAGATCTCTTGTCTCAGGCTCGTGAACGCCTTCAACAGCGCCGAATCGCGACCTCCACTCTGGAAGGTAAACTGGCCCTAATCGAGCGTGATCTTAATCAACTCCACAATAAAATTGAAAGCCTTGATTGGGAACGAAAGGAAGTCGAAGAGCGCCGCAATAAAATCAGTAATAAACTCAATGGCGACATTGAGGAGCGTGAAGATTCGAACGCTCGCATCGAAGTGTTAGTCAATCAGTCAGATCAAGCCTCGAAGCTTCTCGAGGAGGCACGCAGTCGCGAAGAAGAACTCACCGAACAGGTCACTGCCGCACGAACTTCGCTAGCGGTGGAACAGGGCACCCGTCAGAACCTCGAGGAACAGCGTGCCCCAATGAGCGCACGACTGAAGGAGCTGAATGAATTAATCGAGCGCCGCCATGAGGAAACATCCTCCTATCGGAATCGCATCGAACAATCCAATTTCGAAACAGAGGATCTACGGGGAAAAATCGAAGCCTGGCAAACCGACACTAAATCTTCCAAGGAAGAGCAGGTCGGAATCCTTATTGAAAAGAACAGCTACGCCGCCCGTATCGAGGAGGGTGAAGAGGAGCTTACGCAAAAACGACGAGACGTTCAGCAAGTCGCTGAGCAACGGGGTGGCGAAGAGGTAAAAACCGCCCAAATTGACATCAATCTTGAAAATATTGAGAGAAACTGCCGCGACCGTTACAGGACCGAACTCGAGCTTTTTGAGCCTGATAGTCACGCGCTTCTTAACGTGATTGACGAACGGCTCAAAAACTCACAAGGACTTAAGCTTACCAACTTCGAGGCGACCGAAAAGGAGGCACCTGATGAGGCAGAACCATTATCAGAAGAAGTTGAGCTGAGGATTGAAGATCCAGCAGAACCAAACTGGGATCTTGTTGATGAAATGGTGACACAGCTGAGAACCAAGCTCGATTCCATGGGCCCAGTCAATATCGATGCAATTGAAGAATTCGATGAACTTGAAGAACACTACAAGTTCAACATCCAGCAGCTTGAGGACCTCGAAAATTCCAGAGAGGAATTACTAAAAATGATCGCGCGGATCAACCGGGACACCAGAAAGATGTTTTCAGAAACGTTTGAAGCGATTCGAAAAAACTTCCGCGATATGTTCAAAGAGCTCTTTGGAGAAAAGTCCAAGGCCGATCTCCTTCTCATGGACGAAGGCGACCCTCTCGAGTCTGGGATCGATATCATTGCCAAACCTCCCGGTAAGAAACTTCAGTCGATCAGCCTTCTCTCTGGTGGCGAGCGTTCCATGACAGCTGTAGCTCTTCTCTTCGGTATCTACATGGTTAAACCCTCCCCGTTTTGTGTATTGGACGAGTTGGATGCACCGCTGGATGAAGCCAACATCTCGCGCTTCATAAGAGTCCTCGACCGATTTATTGGAGGAAGCCAGTTCGTCATTGTGACCCACTCAAAGCGAACGATGTCCCGAGCTGATGTGATGTATGGTGTTTCCATGGAAGAGTTTGGTGTATCCAAAACGGTCGGTGTCACTTTCTCCAAAGCCAAAGAGGCCAAGGGGCTCAAGCAAGCCGGTATTGGTGGCTGACTTTAAAAAGAGCTGAAAAAACAGGTTGAGAGCAGTGTGCTGCTTGCACAGGTTATTCTTGTGCTTAGGATCCCACAGACACTAGCCACAGCGTTGGCCTTCTTGATAAACATCGAGACCGTTGTCTCGAGCGAATCTGACCTTTTTGAAAGCGACCAACTGACAGTGCAGTTGATCACTGACGTGACAGCAATTAGTCCGGGAGATCCGTTTTTAGTAGGGCTCTTCCTAAAGCCCAAAGCCGGCTACCACACCTACTGGAAGGGTCCTGGGATCGTCGGAGTGGCCACCGATATTAGGTGGCAGCTACCGACTGGATTTAGCGCGGGAGACATCATCTGGCCTGCTCCCGATCGAGTCGATATGGTCGGGTTTAATGCGCACGGCTACAACGGTGAGACATGCCTTCTCGTCGAGATTGACACCCCTAAAAAAATTGAGACCGAATTGGTAAATCTAAAAGCAAAAGCAACGTGGATGTGCTGCGACAAGACATGTCATCCAGGTTTCGCCGATTTTGAACTCATCCTGCCGGTCAATTCATCTAGGAAACCAGCCCTCAAGATCGAAGAGCGCAGACTTCTTTTCCAAAGAACGCTCGATACTGTTCCTCCAAAATCGCCTGACGACTGGACAATCTCAGCCCAGCTCGTAACGCGTGATTCTATCGAGTTGAATGTTATGATCCCTAATCTAAAAGGTAAGAACGTCGACAACATCTACTTCTTTTGTTATGACCTTCAGGTCAACTCCGACATATCGCAGAAAGTTACTCTAACAAATCTAAATGGTTCTCGAATTTCCTTTTCTCTCGCCCGACCCGACTTCGCGCCCGACAATCCCAAAACATTGGAAGGGGTCATCTACCATCCCTCGGGATGGCCGGACCTCAATTCCAACTATGCTGAAATCTCTTTCGACTGGCCTGCAGGTGACATCCAAAAATGAGCCGCAATAAGAAAGACGCCCTTCTCCCGGGTGAACGCTGCGATTCCAAGTGGTGTTCAGTGAGAAGTTCCGGAATCCATGGTCGAGGTCTTTTCGCTACACGGAAAATCCCCGCACAGACTAAGATTATTGAATATAAGGGAGATCGCATCAGTAAAGATGAGGCTAACGAACGGGGTTGGGCTCAAATGGACCACGCTAAGGATACCGGAGACGCAGCTGTCTACATTTTCACACTGAATGATGAATGGGATATCGACGGAAACGTACCTAGAAATGCGGCTCGATTGATCAACCATAGCTGCGAACCAAATTGCGAAGCCTTCATCGACGATGATCAAATCTGGATCGCCGCTCTTCGAAAAATACAGAAAGGAGAAGAACTGTTCTTTAACTATGGTTTCGACTTAGAAAACTACGAAGAACATCCCTGCTATTGTGGCACCGAGAATTGCGTCGGCTACATCACGGGAGAGGACTTTTGGCCCGACCTGAAAAAAAAATTAGCTGCCAAAAAAGCCGCAGAAACTCGCAAGAGCAAAAAGAAAAAGGATTGAACTATCTGACCTCAGGCGGCGGCGTTACCGATCTGTCGAACACTCACTGCCTAATTCACACCTCGAACTAAGTAGATGCGGCCCCTAAATTAAGGGATGCGCAGCGAGTATCAATACAGGGACTGATACCCTACTGAATCTAAATTCTTAACGGAAAGACCTTCGCTTTCCGCAAAGCAGACGGGAGAGGGCTCCACACCGACAACATGATCTATCAGCATGTGTGAAGGGAAAGACTACGGCAAACGCAAACTCTGCCCAACACGAATCACGTCACTGGTTAGACCGTTCACCTTTTTTAGTTGGGTTACCGACGTGCCGTAACGCCGCGCGATAGAGTAGAGAGTATCACCAGACTTGACCCTGTGGTAGGTTGCCGTCGGCATCGCCGGTGTTGTTGCGGCATTCGAAGCCGGAGAGCGGTATTCCTCCCTGAAGGAGGTTGAAGCGGCCGGGGCGACGGGTTGAATTGCGGCCGGTAGTGGAGGTGACATCGGCACATGCGGACCCGAAACAACAGAAGTTTGTGTAGCTGCCAAGGCATCTGCCGGCTCAGGGTCCGGAAGCTTGTAGGAAGAACGTGCTCTGCTCTTGTCTTTGCTCTTTACCCAATCCTTCCGGTAGTTCCCTTCATCATCAAAAGGATAGTCCCTCCTGACCATTCCGTGACCATCTGGAGTTTTTAGTGTGTCCGGATCATACTCAATATCTTGATAGGATCCGCCTACCGACTTGCACTGTGTCAAAAAAATTGGAAGAGCCGTCGCGAAAACAATGTAGAAAAGCGTCCTTAAACCCAACGATTTCTTGATTTTCGCGTTCATAATTTCGCCAAAGCGATACCACTCTTAAGTTCACAAAGTCCACCAACTAACTTCATAAACTACGGCAATATCCTGAAGTTTAAAAATACTATCGAATCTAAAATTTTGTAGCCAGCTCTATCTACGTTAGTCGTTTCAGCATCTCAATCCTAAAGCAACTCTGACCAAATCTTACCCTGCCATTCTTATTTGGTAGTCGGCTTAGAATTACTTTGAAAAAATGACTGCAAATGTTCCTAGCCACAGTCTAACAGCTCCGTCGAACCTATCTGCGTCAGCTTTAATGCATCGGTCTCTCTACTTTCCGCGCAGCGTGACTAATCCTGATTTAAACACATAACACGAGCGGGATGGCTCATTCGAAAGCCAGAAACTCATCCGGAAGAGGGGCATTAAAGGTCATTCGATCGCTTGTTACGGGATGATTGAACGATAACTGGGAAGCGTGCAGCATCAGCCGGTTGACCTGAACTTTCTGTCGCCTTGGCTGGCCATATACTGGGTCTCCAAGGATGGGGCAGTGAAGGCACTCTTTAAGGTGAACACGAATTTGGTGCGTCCTGCCTGTATGAATTATACATTCAACCGAAGCCCAATTAGCCGTCGAATCCGAGCCTAAAACCCGATAGTCAGTGATAGCCTCTTTCCCAGCCGGTGGCTTCACTACTGCCATTTTCTTGCGGTTCACAGGATGCCTCCCGATCTGAGAAATGAGCGTTCCGCCCTCATTGGCTGGCACCCCACTAACCACTGCTCGGTAAATTTTACCTGTTTCTCTTCCTGAAAACTGCGCAACGAGCGAATGGTAAGCATTCTCGTTTTTGGCTGCCACAAGGCAACCGGAGGTATCCTTATCTAAGCGATGCACAATACCCGGACGATCATCGCCCGCGATTCTGCACAAATCCCCCTTACAATGATGCATCAGAGCATTTACTAGAGTCCCATCGAGATTTCCGGACGCAGGGTGAACGACAAGGCCATGCGACTTATTAACCACCACAATGTCTTCATCTTCAAAGATGATATCAATCTCTATTGCCTCCCCCTGAATCTCGTCAGGGCCTGCTTGAGAGATCGTTGTCTGAATCGATTCACCTTCGACAAGCGCGTGCCGTGGCTTGACCTTTTTACCATCGACCAAAACTGCCGCTTCCTTGATCAACGACTGGACTAGAGCCCGGGAGGTTTCGACCCCATGCCCCCTCAATGCCTCTGGAAGAAACCGGTCGAGTCGCTCTCCGGCAAACTCACCAGGAACAGAAATCTCAATGACAATCGATGATTCAGTCTGTGAACGAATACTCACTCTCTAAGCTTACTTCCTTCTCGGCTATCTTCACCAAATTCTGGTGGGTTGTTCTCTAATTTTCTCTTTTCCGGCGACTTTACCAACGTCTAATTTGAAAAGGCCGCGTGCGATTCATTATAGTTTTTCCCGCCAGGCACACTTCGTCCGTTCTCATAAAATTCACCGAGATTATCTCTTCGTCCACTGCGATCGCCTACCCCTTCGCAGTCATACCTGTTCTCGTCGCGCTGGCGTGACCGCGACACCAAATGCGTTTTATAACCAATACGATATCTTTTCCTTACAAAGCGTTGGTCGATTTCTTATTACAAGTCCAATCCGGCGGCACAGAGTTTTTGGAAATCTTCCCACTCCAGCTCAAGATCAGCATCTGCCTCCCGAATGCACTGCATTGTCTGCAACGCAATCTGGTCTCTCGCTGAAGTCAGTGCACGGCTTACTCTCGTCTGATCACATCGCCACATTCGAGCGATCACTGTTTGGCTGACTCCGTGAAGATAGGATAGCTTCAACATCAGAAGGGCATTGGGGTCCAGTGAATCAAAAGCAGACTTGATGGCGCGCCCCATCAACGCAGAGAGGTCTTCATCGAGCAGATCTTCCTCGAGAGAATCTCCTTCCAGCCGATCAAATTGATCAACACCCCTCTTTTCATCATCTTCGTAAACTGGCAGTTCACCGCGAAACTTATCGCGTCGTTTTAAGTCCAACCAGCGATTCCAAGTGATGCGAATCATCCAGGTCGACAAAGACGCTCTTCCCTCAAACTTTTCCAAGAGGGGGCGTGTCTCCCCTTTTTTTCCTGCGCCGAAACACTCCGCGATTACATCCGCAACGAGATCTTGAGCCTCGACTTTATCAAGGCCACGCGACATCATGACCCGCTCTAGCATCGGTTGATATTCTTTTTGAAACGCGACAACTGCCTCCTCGTCCCCATCTACAGCACGGTCCACCAGATCAAGGTCGGCAGCGTGTTTCAGCGGTTTGATCTCAGTTGTCGATTCACTCATTAATGTTGGGATTACCTAATGGCCTCTACACCATTTATAAAACAGCACACCCTTGGGGCAATCGAGCAAATTTTCCATAAATATGGTCTGATTGTCCCTCCCAAACCAATGCTAAAGGGTTCCTCTAACCCCTACGGTCATCTTCGATAATTACACCGTCCTGAAGGTGGACCCGCCGATCCACTCGATCAAGAAGCCTGTCGTCATGGGTCGAAAACAGGAAAGCGGCTCCGCAGTCACGGTTGATCCGTCGCATCAAATCGATGATCAAATTGGCGTTCTTAGTATCGAGATTAGCAGTTGGCTCATCAGCAAGAACAAGAATTGGATTAGTCACTAAAGCCCTTGCTATCGCGACCCGCTGCTGCTGCCCCCCACTCATCTTAACAGGACGGTGGCCCATGCGGTCACCAAGATCTACCTCTTGCAACAATTTTTGAGCTCGCTCGCGAGCTTCCACGACTGGTACTCCAGTCACCTGAAGAGGTAGCATTACATTCTCTAAAGCAGTCAGGACAGGGATCAGATTGAAATTCTGAAAGACAAACCCGATTGAAGAATTTCTCAAGTCGCTACGCTGCGCGTCATTGAGATCTTTGGCTGAAGTTTCTCGAATCAGGACCTCACCTGAAGTAGGAGTATCTAACAATCCGACCAAATTACACAGTGTTGATTTACCTGACCCGGAAGGGCCCCAGACGGCGATAAACTCCTCTTCCTCAATATCGAGGCAGACCTCTCTCAAAGCCGTGACTTCGGTGTCTCCAAAATGATAAGTCTTCTTGAGTTTTTTGGTCTGAACAACTTTCATACAAATCCAATGACAATAACGTTTGCAGTCTAGCCACACCGCCACAATTTGCACGGGAGAAATGATTGAACCCTATTTCTTAATCTTTTGGGCGGCATGGCTCACACTGCTGCTGCTTGCGGCGTTAAGAGTCAGCAGCTTTGGAGCTGCCCGGCGATGGCAGGATCGAAAATGGAAAGATCACGATCACAACGAGCAAGCCGCAGCCGTAATCGTAGCGGTTAAAGGATTCGATATTCAGGCCACCCCGCGCTTTTTCGATACCCTTTTAGAACAGGAATACCGCAATTATCGCGTTATCGTGTGCTTCGAATCATGGGACGATCCGGTCGCTAACTGGCTTCAGAAAAACCTCGAGATTTCTGCATCCAACCCTACCTGGAGTCACCCTGTTCACGATAGCGGGCTAAAAAGCGTCACCCTCGTCTCTGCAGGCCCAGCCCAAAATGAGGGTCAGAAAGTTCACAACCAGATTGCTGCCTTCCGAGAACTTAAGCCGGAAGACAAACTCATCGCTTTCGCCGACGCTGATGTCGTTTTTAAATCAAACTGGCTTGTTCAACTACTTGCACCCCTCAATCTCGGAACCCATCAACTCGCCACCACTTATCGCTGGCTTGTCCCGAAACGCCCCACCCTACCCAATCAATTTGCCAGCATCATCAACGGTTCAATTGCAACTCAAGGCGGCACTGAATTACTCACCGTTTTATGGGGTGGATCAATGGCAATGGGCCGGGAATTGTTCGAAGAACTCAAGATCCCGCAACTACTCTCAGGATCACTCAACGATGATCTCAGAATTTCAAAAGCAGCCCGCAAAGCCGGAAACCGCATTGCTTTTATTCGCTCTCTAATTCTCCCCACTCCGATCGA
>Ga0160423_10000342_pt1 | contig 37448 bp, 35 predicted proteins | sample CRUFie14St8metaG_FD_108191 | JGI IMG/M metagenome (GOLD analysis project Ga0160423, IMG submission 108191) | Marine microbial communities from the Costa Rica Dome - CRUD Field 142mm St8 metaG | ecosystem: Environmental > Aquatic > Marine > Oceanic > Photic zone | place: Costa Rica: the Eastern...
TAATTCGCTGAACTTTTGTAAATCATAAGATTAAATATAAAAATACCTAGACATCCTATTAGTACCCAAGCTGGCATTGATAGATTCAAGAAGCTCCAATCAACAGTCGCGCATTCACCAGAACCACTGAAAATTATGAGTAAAGCCTCGCCAAGGGGAAAGTTACCGATCAAATAATCAAATCCTGGGCCACAACTTGGAACTTTATCTATTGGAAGATTCTGCAGATATATATGCCAAGCAGCTATTGAGGAACCCGCTAGTGATGAGAGTCCAATGAGGCTCGCATATATTGTTTTGGAGATTGATTTTGGATTATGAACAAAGGCAATTAAAAAGAATAAACCCGCTGTTGAAACTGCAATCCTCTGAAGAACACATAAGGGACAGGGGACTAGCAATAGAACATACTCTGCATAAAGAGCGTAGCCCATCATCATAAGGCATGCACTAAATCCAATAAAATTTTGCACTCTTGTTTCCAACTTATTTACATACATAATACATTATCTTTTTTTTCTCTATAATCTTATCTTTGGTCCCTACCAAGAGTTAAAACCTCATATCCATCCTTTTTAACTAGGACAGTATGCTCCCATTGAGCAGATAAGTCATGATCTTTTGTTACAACAGTCCAGCCATCAGGAAGTATTTTTACATCTTTTTTTCCAGCATTTATCATTGGTTCAACCGTAATCACCATTCCTGATTCTAATTTTGGACCCGTCCCTGCTTCACCATAGTGGAGTACTTGAGGATCTTCATGAAAAAATTTTCCGATTCCGTGGCCACAATATTCTCTGACCACTGAAAATCTATTTTTTTCTGCAAAACATTGTATTGCATTTCCGACATCACCTAGATATTTTCCACATGCTAATTGCTCAATACCCAGCCACATGCATTCATAAGTTATATCAGAAAGTCTTTTTGCTTTTATATTTGGTTTTCCGACGAAGAACATTCTACTAGTATCACCATGATAACCGTCTTTAACAACTGTAATATCAATGTTTAGAGAGTCTCCTGACTTTAATATTTTATCACTTGGTATCCCATGACATACAACATGATTTACCGATGTGCATATTGATTTTGGGAAACCTCTGTAATTTAGTGGAGCTGGTGTTGCGCCTTGTTTTTCAACGATGAATTTATGGCAAATCTCATCTAGCTTATTAGTGCTTACGCCAGGTTTGACATAATCCTCAATCATATCTAGAACATCTGCGGCAAGTCTCCCCGCAACTCTCATTTTATCCTGCTCTTCTTGTGTTTTGATATTTATATTCATAATAAAAATATACAAAAATCTTTAATAATTAACGTTATTTTAATGGAGTAACTGTTTTTTTTCTCTATTTTTATGAGTTTAGGTTCTTAAAATAAATTTATAACAAAAACATTTGTCCAGAAAACAATGATATGTTATAAATCTGTCGCCGTAATGGTAAATAAATCACACGTTTATCGACACATCATGAAGGGTGCTCAGTTAATCTGTAGTTTCATGGTGGGGTAAACGGAAGAATAACCCGGAGAAAAAATATGAAAGATATAACTATGCGCCAAATGCTCGAAGCAGGCGTTCATTTTGGTCATCAAACCAGATATTGGAATCCAAAAATGTCGCCTTACATTTTTGGGTCCAGAAATAAACTGCATATCATAAACTTAGAAAAAAGCCTCCCGATGGCGAAAGAGGCATTCAAATTCATTAAAGATGTCGTGGCCGATGGCGGCAAAATTTTATTTGTAGGAACTAAACGTGCTGCTAGAGAAACTATAAAATCTGAAGCGATAAATTGTGAGATGCCTTATGTCAACCACCGATGGTTAGGTGGAATGTTGACTAATTTCAAGACTATTAAGCAATCTATCAAGAGACTCAAAAATCTTGAGAAAATGGCAGAAGAGGGTGGATTTGAGGGCTTAACAAAGAAAGAAATTCTCGGATTAACAAGAGAAACCGAAAAACTGGAGAAAAGCCTGGGTGGTATCAAGGATATGGGTTCGATACCAGATGCTATATTCGTCATCGACGTCAATTATGAAGAGATAGCAATACTTGAGGCAAAGAAACTTGGTATACCTGTTGTAGCAATTGTAGATTCAAATTGTTCACCAGATTTAATAGATTTTGTGATTCCTGGTAATGATGATGCAATGAAAGCAATTTCCTTGTACTGCAGCTGTGCTGCTGACGCAGTAATACAGGGAAAAGAATCTATACCTATTGCAGAAATGAGCGATGATGAATTTATAGAGTTAGGTGAAGATGGAAAACCAACAAAAAAGAAAGCTCAAGAAAATGAAATTTCAAAAAAAATTACAACAAAAAAGAAAAAAATAACCTCCATTAATAAAAAATTATCAGAATCAAAAATTGAGCAAACAGATAAGAAAACAACTGAATCTGAAGGAGATCTTACTAATGAGAATGATGTATCTTCTCCTGAGCACATAGATGAAAAATCTATGTCAGACAAATTTAGTGAGGATGTACCAGAAAATATTGAAGAAAAAAAAGTAGCTAAGAAAAAAGTAGCTAAGAAAAAAGTAGCTAAGAAAAAAGTAACTAAGAAAAAAGTAACTAAGAAAAAAGTAGCTAAGAAAAAAGTAACTAAGAAAAAAGTAACGAAGAAAAAAACAACTTAGTTGCCAGAAAGACTGATAATAGTATGTAAACAACCTAATAGGGATAAATATATGTCAATTTCAGCATCAATGGTCAAAGAGCTTCGAGAGAGAACGGGAGCCGGAATGATGGAGTGCAAAAAAGCACTAGTAGATTCAGATGGTAATCTGGATTCAGCCATAGAGTTGCTTAGAACAAAAGGTCAAGCGAAAGCAGAAAAAAAAGCAAAACGTATAGCTGCTGAGGGAAGAATTACTATCAAGAGTGATACTGAGCATACAGTAATTCTTGAGATAAACTCAGAAACAGATTTTGTTGCTAATGACTCTAATTTTATTAACTATGCAGAAAGTGTTGCTATTGCAATTCTTGAAAACGAAATTGTTGATTTAGAGAGCCTGAGCAAAATCGATCTGACGACTGGAACGAATATTGAAAATGCCAGAACTCAACTAATCTCGAAGATTGGAGAAAATATTTCTATCAGAAGGTTTGATAAAATCAAGCAATGTGACAATATGGGTGTATACACTCATGGTGCCAGGATAGGTGCTGTTGTCTGCTTAACTGGAGGTGACGAAGAAACCTCAAAAGATGTTGCAATGCATGTTGCTGCTTCCAATCCAATCTGTATCAATAATGAAGGTGTTCCAGAAGAAATGGTATCACGCGAAGAAAGAATCTTTCGGGATCAAGCTGCATCATCAGGGAAACCTCCTGAGATTATAAATAAGATGATTCAAGGCAGGATGAAAAAATTCTTTAAAGAAGTAACATTACTGGGCCAACCATTTATCAAAAATCCTGATATAACAGTCAATGAATTGTTAAGAGAATCAGAAGCAGAAATAATTAGTTTTAAAAGATATGAAGTTGGTGAAGGAATAGAAAAGAAAGAAGAAAATTTTGCTGACGAAGTCATGGCTCAAATTAAGGGAAATGAATCTTAATATTCACCAAAAAAAAGAATTAAATCTAACTAAATTGCTTCATTTTTTATTCATTTATCAGTTAGTATCATAATTATAAAAAAACTTGAATTTATAGCTGATACGATGAAAAAGTCCTCCACACTTTATAAAAGAATACTTGTAAAACTGAGTGGCGAAGCTTTGATGGGTAAATTTGACTATGGTATTGATCCCTCTGTCATAAAGAGAATTGCGAGTGAGTTGATTCAGGTCAAAAACTTAGGAGTAGAGGTTGCTGTCGTTATTGGTGGCGGAAACATATTCAGAGGTGCTGGATTAGCAGGAGCAGGCATGGATCGGGTAACTGGAGATTATATGGGCATGCTTGCCACTGTAATGAATGCTCTTGCAATTCAAGATGCTCTTGAATCTATGGGTTCTGAGGCAAGAGTTATGTCTGCCATCAAAATCCACGAAGTCTGCGAAGACTACATCAGAAGAAGAGCTGTCAGGCATCTTGAGAAAGACAGATTTATAATACTTGCGGCAGGCACAGGAAATCCTTTTTTTACCACTGACTCTGCAGCAAGTTTACGAGCAATTGAAATAGGCGCTGAAGTCTTGCTTAAAGCAACAATGGTTGATGGTATCTTCGATTCAGATCCTAAGAAAAATAAAAATGCGAAAAAATATAAGAAGATATCGTTTGATAAAGTTCTATCAGACAAATTAAAAGTAATGGACGCTACTGCAATAGTAATGTGCAGAGATAATCATCTGCCATTAAGAGTCTTTAATTTAATGGAAACCAATTCTTTAGTGCAAGCCATGTCCAGTGAAGATGTTGGAACATATGTAAATTAAGCTCATCCGGAGAGTGCGATGATAGATGATATAAAAAATGAAACTGAAAAGCGTATGCAGAAAAGCATTGAATCATTAAAGAAAAATTTAACAAAAATCCGGACAGGTCGAGCTAATACATCACTACTTGATCAAATAACCCTTGACTATTACGGTTCAACTGTTCCGCTCAATCAGGTAGCAAATGTTGGAATTGAAGATTCAAGAACATTGAAAATTACTCCATGGGAAAAGGATATGATTCAACCTATTGAAAAAGCTATTATGAGTGCTGACCTGGGTTTAAACCCGACTACAGCAGGAATGATTATTCGAATCCCTCTGCCACCACTAACTGAGGAGAGAAGGAAGGATCTTATTAGGGTTGTAAAGCAAGAGGGAGAACAATCAAAAATTTCAATAAGGAATATAAGACGTGATTCACTCAGCGATATAAAAGAACTTCTAACTGAGAAAATTATTGGCGAAGATGATGAAAGAAAAGGTCAAAATGAGATTCAGTTACTCACGGATCGATTCGTCGATGAAGTTGATAAAAATATTGCATTAAAAGAAGATGATTTGATGATAATTTAGCTGGCCTGTCAAACCAATGAAGAATATTAAACCTGATCACATAGCTATCATTATGGATGGTAACGGCCGGTGGGCATCCAATAAAAAGAAATCAAGACGATATGGTCACAAGAATGGCGCTTCAACTGCAAAAAAAATTGTGAAGATAGTGAGCTCGAATAAAATAAAATATCTCACACTGTATGCATTTAGTACAGAAAATTGGGATAGACCAACCAAAGAAGTGAGATTACTGATGAGCTTATTCATTGAGACATTAGAAAATGAAATAGATGAGCTGAACTCTAATAATGTGAAAATAAGATTTATAGGAGATAGAGAAAATCTTTCAAAAAAACTTCAAGATAAAATGGAAAATGCTGAAAAAATGACAGTAGATAATACTGGACTTAATTTGTTTGTGGCACTTGCATATGGTGCAAGGTGGGATATCTTAAATGCGATTAAAGATATTGTCACTAGATTAAAAGAAAACCAATTGGACCAATTGGAAATTGATGAAAATATAATCTCAACTCATCTTCAACTCGGAAATGCGCCTGATCCTGATCTATTAATTAGAACTGGCGGAGAAAAAAGAATTTCAAATTTTTTGTTGTGGAATATTGCTTATACAGAGTTATTTTTTTGCGATTGTCTTTGGCCTGAATTTAATGAAGAGGAATTTTCCAATGCTCTTGATTTCTATTCAAAAAGAAAAAGAAGATTCGGATCATCTGTTTAAATCATGCTGAAGGATAGAATAATCACAGGAGTAATTGGCTTACTGATACTTTTATCAGCAGTCTTCTTTGTTTCTGAGGTTTTATTCAGATCAATTATCGCTATTTTGTTCTTAATTGTGGGATGGGAATGGTCATCCTTAATTCAAGAAAAAAAATTTTTCCAAATAAAATTTATTTCTTTTTTGCTAATTGTTTTTTGTTTTTATCAATACATAGGAAAAGAATTATTTGATGTAAAGTTGATCTTCTATTTTTCTTTACTATTTTGGTTATTTTCATTGAAATTATTGCATGCTTATCCAATCATGATTAGCAGATCACTTTCTATAATGTTTTCTTTGTTTTCTATTATTCCGGGATACATTGCAATAGATTGGATATTTCAATATTCAGTTAATTATTTTTTAATCTATCTTTCACTAATATGGATAATGGATATCGGATCTTATTTTGGAGGAAAAAAATTTGGAAAAACAAAACTAGCTATGGTTATTAGCCCCAAGAAAACTTGGGAAGGTTTATTTTTCGGTTTATTTGCTATAACTCTAACTGCATTCATAATTGCTGAAATTAATAATTTTGATAAGATTCTAATAATTCTGTCTTCTTTTTTCATGGGTTTGTATTCAGTAGTTGGAGATTTAACAGTGAGTATTTTTAAAAGAATTTCCAGTAAGGATGACACAGGCAATATATTACCTGGACACGGTGGTTTTCTTGATAGGGTTGATAGTATTCTGCCCAGCGCCCCATTATTTGCGGTCATTTGTATTACTTACCTAACGTTATGAGTTGTTGAATTATCAAATTCTTGTTATGACTATATTTGATCCTTTTTTCTTTAATCTTTTATCTTTTCTGGCTGTGATCGGGATTTTAGTTACTGTTCATGAGTATGGTCATTACATAGCTGGAAAATTTTTTGGTGTGAGGGTTTTATGTTTTTCAGTGGGCTTTGGTAAATCAATATTTAAATATAAATCAAAAAAGGGCGACAAAACCGAATATCGACTATCCATAATCCCTTTAGGTGGTTATGTTCAGTTTCTTGATAGTAGGAATGACGAGGTAGGACCACAGGAAATAAGTAGATCATTTAATCATCAGCCACTATTTTCAAAGATATCGATATTATTCGCTGGCCCACTGTTTAATTTCCTGTTTGCCATTTTAGCTTATTTTTTTCTTTTTTCTAATGGTGTTATGACCATGAAACCAATAGTTGGTGAAGTTACAGAGGGCTCTCATGCTTCTAGTGCAGGATTACTTTATGAGGACGAAATTATCTCAATAAATGGCAATATAAGCTCTGATTGGGATACTGTAATAACATCAATTATGAGCTCTGTGGTCAATAAACAAGATATCAGCTTAAAAGTTAAAAATAAAAACTTCGGTCAGAGATTAGTCAATATTTCAATAAAAGATGATAAAACTGATCTCACCGAACCTGGAAAGCTTTTCAGTGGGCTTGGTTTTTATCCTTGGCAGCCACCTCCAATTGTTGGAGAAATTATTGAGAATAGTCCTGCTGATGCCAATGGAATAAGAGCTGGAGATAAAATAATCTCAATTAATAATACTCAAATAAACTCTTTTACAGAGATAAGAGATATTGTTGCGAAGAGGCCAGATGAGGAGGTACAGATCGAATTTTTAAGAGATGAATTGGTACTAAAAAGGATTATAAAACTGGAAAGCAAAAAAGACGGAAAAGATGTTAATGGTTATCTCGGTGTTGGCTTCATTGATAACCTAGATGATTATTGGTTCCTTGACAAATCAAATTTTGACGAAGCTTTCAGAAAATCAATTTATCAAACTTGGTCAACAACGGTCTTTACAATCTCTATGCTTGCTAAAATGATTAGCGGAGAAGTTTCAACAAAGAATATAAGTGGTCCATTCAGTATTGCAAAGTTCGCTGGTTTGTCTGCTAGCGCTGGTTTAAATCAATTTCTAAAATTTTTAGCCCTCATAAGTATTAGTTTGGGAGTAATAAATTTATTTCCAATACCTATGCTTGATGGAGGTCAGATTGTTCAATTTACTATCGAATCAATAAAAGGGTCACCATTATCTCCAAGATTTGAGCTTATCACTAAGCAATTTGGTATAATATTCATATTAATATTGATGAGTATCGCTTTCTATAATGACATATTTGGTTAAATTAAATCTAAGAACTTAAGTGTTTCTAAAAACAATGAAAAATTTTAATCTTCTTCTAACATTCCCACTTTTATTATTCATGCTTATGCAAATTGCAATAGCTGATGAGTTCATAGTTAGAGATATGAGGGTGGAAGGTCTCAGAAGAATTTCTGAGGGGACTGTCTTTAATTATTTGCCCATTAATGTCGGAGATTCAGTAGATGAAAATAAAATTCAGGAATCAATAAAATCTTTATACCGCGAAGGATTATTCGATGATATTGAGATTGGACGTGATGGCGGCACACTTGTTATTTCTATCAAAGAGAGGCCTTCAATTGAATCATTTTCAATAGAGGGAAACAAAGATATCAAAACTGAAGATCTGATGGTCTCGCTCAGAAATATAGGTATGACAAGAGGAAGAACTTTTGATCGGTCTGTTTTGGATAGATTAGCCTCATTTCTGCGAGAGCAATACTACGACAGAGGAAAGTATGGTATACAAATCAAAACCGATGTGGAGGAGACTCCGAATAACACAGTCCGCTTGAGCATCGATGTGAAAGAAGGTGATAGAGCTAGAATTCGTCAAGTAAATATAATTGGAAATTACAGTTATCCAGAGAGTGAAATTCGAGAAGGCTTTGAGTTAGATACAGCCAATTGGCTATCTTGGCTCAGGCAAGATGATAGATATTCAAAGGAGGCATTGACTGGTGATCTGGAAAAAATTCGTTCTTTTTATATGGATCGTGGTTATGCAGATTTCAGAGTAGAATCAAGTCAAATCGCAATTTCACCCAATAAGAGGGATATGTTTGTAACCATCAATGTTCATGAAGGAACAAGATATAATATATCTAATATAAAGTTAGTTGGAAACAATGTAGTACCCAGTGAAGAGTTAGAGGCATTAATCTTTGCTAAATCAGGAGATATGTTTAACCTCCAATCTCTAACCTCTTCAGCAGAATATATGAAATTTAGGTTAGGTGAAGACGGTTATGCTAATGCAGAAATTGAACCTGTTCCAGAATTGGACTATGAAAGAAATGAAGTCGCGGTGACATTTTATGTAAATCCTGGAGAGCGTGTCTATGTCAGAAGAATTAATTTCAATGGGATTTCAGAGGTTGATGATGAGGTATTTAGAAGAGAAGTGCGGCAAACGGAGGGCGCTGTAGTATCAAATACACTTTTAGATAGATCTAAGATTAGGCTCCAAAGATTACCATTTATAGAGGAAGTACAAGTTGAGAATATCCCCGTACAGGGTAATCCTGATATGGTTGATGTTGATTTCGATCTCAAGTACCGAATGCCAGGTCAATTTAGTGGCGGTGTCGGATATTCTGATTTTTTTAAGCTCAATATAAATGGCAGTGTAACTCATACTAATTTTTTGGGGACGGGCGAACGTGTTGCGATCAATCTCAACTCAAGTAAGTATATGAAGCAAGCTACAATGTCTCACACAGATTATTACACAACAATGAATGGAATCAGAAGAACAGTTTCTGTTAACTACCGAGATTATAAACAGTTCACGTCTGCTGCTTCAGCTCTCTCTACAACAAGCGGTGGGGCAACAATTGATTATGGATATCCACTTGGGGAGTATCAAACAGTAAGTCTTGGTTTAAATTTATCCAGTGTTGAGATGCTCTCATCTATCTATAGCACCTCACAAGCTATCGACTGGGTTAGTAATAATGGTGATCCTTATGAGGCTGGAAGTGGTTTTACAGGGACAAAATTTGCAAATTTTGAAATTCTTGCTGGTTGGATCTTTGATAGTAGAAACAGAACAATATTTCCTGATCGAGGAACAAGACAACAATTATTTGCAACCTACACAGTACCTGGAAGTGAGGTTGAATATTGGACCTTGAGATATAATCTAACGCGATATCAACCTTTATTCGGTAATTGGGTTGGTTTATGGAACACTCAACTTGGTTATGGTGAGGCTCTGGGACACACGACTGCTCTTCCTCCATTCAAGCAATTTCACAGTGGAGGACCAAAATCAACAAGAGGATTTAAAGAATCTTGGTTGGGCCCAAAGGACTCAAGAGGAAGACCCTATGGGGGTAACGTTCTAATAGCTAGTCAATTAGAGTTGTTATTTCCACTTCCTGATAAATACGCAAAAAATATAAGAGCCAGTCTTTTTTATGACATCGGGAATGTTTTTAATACTGGTGAGGTAGTTTTTTTTGACAAGTTAGGTGATCCAGTAGAATATAATACATCTTTTAGTGATCTCAAGAAGTCTGTTGGTGTTGCTGTCCAGTGGATGGCCCCGATGGGTCTTTTTAGATTTAGTTATGCTTATCCTCTAAATCATTATGAGGGAAGTGAAAGGTTTTACAGAGATGAAATTGAAAGATTTCAATTCTCAATTGGTCAATCATTTTAAATAATTGGAAGGGATTATGAAATTCTTAGCTAAAAAATTGTATGTTTTAATTATCACTTTGTTATTTTCATCTATTCTCTTTGCTCAAGAACAAAAAATTGGTCTGGTAAGTTTTAATGTTCTAATGCAAAGCTCACCTCAATTCAGAGAAGTGATGGAGTTACTTCAAGGAGAATTTCAGCCCAGACAAAGGGAATTACAAGCAAAACAGCAAGAACTTCAAGAATTGGCTGAAAAAGTACAAAAAGACGCCGCAGTGATGGGTGCGACGGAGAGAACAAATGTCGAAAGAGAACTCAGAGATCTTCAACGAGATGTTAACCGATTAGGTAATGAGCTTCAGGAAGACATTAATTTAAGGCAGAATGAAGAAATTGCAAAACTTCAAAGATCGCTGCTAGAGGTTGTGAACGGTTTTGCACAAAATAATGGCTTTGACATTGTTTTTGCTTCTGATGCAGGAGGAGTTCTCTATGGTAGCCAATCCGTAAATATTACGACTCCAATTTCAGAGTTACTTCAAGCTCAATTCGAGAGCAGTGAGTAAAACTAGGGAAAACATTTCTAACTTGAGAGAATTCTTTTGACTTGCACTCTGGGGGATTTAGCAGTCAGGTATGGATGTGATCTCCTAGGCGATCCGAATACTGAGATATCTCATATTTCAACCCTGGAATCTGGGCAGACTGGATCGTTATCATTCTTTTCAAATCGATCATATATTAATAAACTCAGAGAAACCAAAGCATCTGCAGTTATTATAAGTCCGGATGATATAGAGCATTGCAGTGTCGGAGCCATTATTACAGATGACCCCTATCTTCTTTACTCAAAAATAGTTGAGCTTCTTCATCCTTTGAGAGTTAATAGCCCTGGCATATCAAAAAGCGCTGTAATAGAAAAAAATTGTAATATCTCTGATTCGTGCTATGTAGGTCCACTAACTTCAATTAGTGAAGGCGTAAAAATTAATGAGAATGTTTATATTGGACCAGGATGTGTTATTCATGGCGATATAGAGATTGCCAGAGATTCACGACTTCATGCAAATATCACAATCATTAATTCTGTAAAGATAGGAGAGAGAACTCAAATACATCCAGGAGTTGTCATTGGTGCTGACGGTTTTGGTAATGTTAAAACTCCCAATGGATGGAAAAAAATTAATCAGATTGGCGGTGTAATAATTGGTGATGATGTTGAGATTGGATCAAATACAACAATTGACAGAGGATCAATAACAAATACGGTGATTGAAAACGGTGCCAGATTGGATAATTTAATACAAATTGGGCATAACACAGTGATTGGAGAGCATACAGCAATTGCTTCATCTGCAGCAATTGCAGGAAGCGTGAATATTGGAAAAAACTGCATGATTGCTGGTCAAGTTGGAATAGTTGGTCATATTGAGATTTGTGATGATGTTAGAATAAATGGAGCGGCTGTTGTGACTAAAGATATTAAGAAGTCAGGAATATATTCAGGTTCAATTCCATTTGAGGACGATAAAAAATGGAAAAAATTAGTAGCAAAATTTAAACGATCACTAACAAATTGAATCAAATCTAATGAACGATAAAAGTTTAGATAGAATAGAGATAATGAAGCTTCTTCCTCATAGAGATCCTTTTTTACATATAGATAGAATAGTTGACTATGAATTAGGCGAGAGCATAATTGCTGAAAAAATAATTAAATCTTCAGAACCATATTTTGAAGGCCATTTCCCTGGGCAGCCTATTGTTCCAGGCGTAATCATTATTGAAGCAATGGCTCAAGCAGGAGGTGTTCTGGGTCACTTAACAGTTGGAGATATTAAGCCAAAACCAATTTATTATTTAGTTGGAGTTGAAAAGGCAAGGTTTAAGTTTCCAGTTCATCCGGGTGACACAATTAAGTTTGATGTAAAAGTAGATCGTGTGATCAAAGGTATGTGGAGATACAATTGTATCGCAGAAGTAAGAGGGGATATATCCGTTCATGCAAAAATAATGTGTGCTCCGAGTGACTTAAAATTATGATCCACGATACTGCCATTATCTCAAAAAAAGCTCGCATTGATTCCGATGTTAGCATAGGCGCTTATTCTGTGATTGAAGATGAAGTTCAAATTGACAGTGGGACTAAAATTGAAAGCCATGTTGTCATCCAAGGTCCAACAAAAATTGGAAAAAATAATCATATTTTTTCATTTGCTGCAATCGGAGGTGACCCTCAGGATAAGAAATATAATAACGAGACGACATCGCTAGAAATTGGAGATAACAACACAATTAGAGAATATTGCACAATTAATCGCGGAACGACTCAAGATAGCAAAAAAACTTTATTGGGTAACAATAACTGGATTATGGCCTACGTTCACATAGCACATGATTGCGTCGTTGGAAATAATGTGATTTTTGCAAATAACGCTACATTAGCGGGTCATGTAAGAGTAGATGATTGGGCTATATTTGGGGGTTTTACTGGTGCACATCAATATACAAGAATTGGTGCGCACAGTTTTATTGGCATGAATACGCTCACAACAAAAGATATTCCGGCATATGTTATGGCAGAGGGTCAGCCAATAAAACCAAGAGGTGTGAATATCGAAGGATTAAGAAGAAGAGGTTTCAATCAAAAGCAGATTAAAAATATAAAAGATGCATATCGAATTTTATATAGAAAAGATTTAAAGTTAAGTTCTGCAATTTCTGAGATAGAGAATTTATCCAATAATCAACCTGAATTAAAACCATTTCTTGAGTCACTAAAACATTCCTCTGAGAGAGGAATTATCAGATAGCTCATGAAAATTGGCATCGTTGTTGGCGAAAAATCTGGCGATAATCTGGGTGCTGGATTATTTGAAGAGTTAAAGAAATTAATTCCTAATGCAACTATTGAGGGTGTCATTGGACCTAAATTATTGAAGTTGGGAGGCGATCAATGGGCCTCATATGACGAATTATCCATAATGGGAATAATTGAGCCACTGAAAGCTCTTCCAAGATTAATCAAACTTAGAAAAAAATTAACCGATAGATGGAAAAATGATCCCCCGGATATATTTATTGGTGTGGATGCCCCTGAATTTAATCTGACCCTTGAAAAAAACTTAAAAAAAGCTGGCATCAAAACAATACATTATGTTTCCCCATCGATATGGGCATGGAGAGAGAATCGCGTAAAAAAGATAAAAAAATCAGTCGATAAAATGTTATGTATACTTCCGTTTGAGCCACAGATTTATGAGAAGTATAAAATTCCAGCAAAATATATTGGACATCCACTTGCAGACATAATCCCATATGACTTAAACAAGGAAAACATTAGATATGAACTAGGAATAAAGACTTCTGTTCTTGTTGCTATTTTACCAGGGAGTAGAATTAATGAGATTCGTCAATTAGGGCCAATTTTTGTAAAAACTGCCAAATTGATGAGGAGGTCAAACAATAATATTTCTTTCATTGCGCCGATGGCATCAAATGACATAAAAATAATATTCAAGGGTATAGTTAGTGAATATGAGATGGGGGAATATTTTAGTATTAGTAAAAAAAATAAATTTTATGAATCTATAATTGCATCAGATATGGTGATCTCTGCTTCAGGGACCGCAATCTTAGAATCAGCTTTACTCGAGCGCCCAACGATTGCTGCATATAAAGTTTCCAGTTCTTCTTATTTTATATTGAAAGCATTGGTTAAAACCGAGTATTTTACGCTTCCAAATATATTGCTTGAAGAAAATATTATTCCAGAGTACATCCAAAATTTTGACGAGAATGATCTATACAAAAAAGCATTTCAAATTCTTTCGGAGGAAAAATTAAGAGAAGCAATGGTGCGCGATATGAAAAAAATTAGAAATATATTATCAAAGAATGCAAACTGCCAAGCTGCTCATGAATTAGTTAATCTACATGAGAAGGAATAATAATTCTCTTATAGCAGGTATTGATGAGGTTGGAAGAGGATGTATTGCGGGCCCAGTAGTTGCTGCTTCCGTCATACTGAATTCAAATTGCATTCCGGATGGATTGAAAGATTCAAAAAAAATTAGTCAAAAAAAAAGAATAAAACTCTCAAACAAAATCAAAAAAACAGCTTTAGCATGGTCAATTGCTTATTGCGATGCGTCCGAGATTGATGCAATCAATATTTTAGAGGCAACAATGTTAGCAATGAGGAGATCAATACTCGCATCAAACATCTTTCCCTCTTTTGTTCTAGTGGATGGAAATCGTCTTCCAAGTCTAATTTTTAACGACATCATCATTGAAGGTGATGCCATAGTGAAAGGGGATGAAAAGGTCCCTCAAATAAGTGCAGCCTCGATTATAGCAAAAGTTTATAGAGATAAAATGATGGAAAATTTTGATAAGATTTACGACGGCTACCTTTTTTCTGAGCATAAAGGTTATGGTACCAAGAGACATATAGACATTATTTCGTCATTAGGGCCATCTCCGCAACATAGACTATCATTTAAACCTTTTTCTTCGTAAAAGCTGCTTGATGATTCGACAGTATTTGATAATGTAGATTCTGTAATTTTAATTTTATCAGTTATAGTTTGATTCAAACCAGATGGAAAAAAATTTCGTACATTTAAATATTCATACTCAATACTCAATAGTAGACAGTACTATTCGAATTCCAGAGTTGATGAAGAATTGTGTCTCAAGTGAATTTCCTGCGGTAACAATTACAGACCAAAATAATGTTTTTGGTATGGTAAAGTTTTATCGAAAAGCTCTTGATTTTGGAATTAAACCAATTATTGGTTGTGACCTTTTTATAGCAAATCCAGATGATGAAAAGAACCATGATCGCCTGATTATTCTTTGTAAAAATAATCTGGGTTATAAAAATCTTACTCGGTTAATAACAAAGAGTTGGCTTGATGGACAGACACACTTTGGGCCGAGACTTCATAAAGATTGGCTTGATAAGAAAAATTGCGAAGGATTAATAGCTTTATCAGGAGGGGTAAGAGGTGATATTGGTAGATCACTCTTAAATGGTCACCATGATCTCTCAGCAAGATTACTTGAATCTTGGCAAGCTTTATTTGGAGATCGTTTCTATATTGAGCTCAACAGGACAAATCGAAACCAAGAAGAAAGTTATATCGATGAAGCTATTCATTTAGCTGACAATTTTTCTGTTCCTGTTGTTGCTACGAATGATGTTAGATTTCTATCAAAAGATGACTATCATGCCCATGAAGCTCGAGTTTGTATTCAAGATGGCACAATTCTTTCAGATTCAAATAGAAAAAAATCATACAGTGAGCATCAATACATGAAAACAGCTTCCGAAATATCGGATTTATTTTCTGATATACCTGAAGCATTATCAAATACTGTCGAAATTGCAAAGAGATGTAGTCTAAACCTTGATTTAGGTAAATCTTTTCTTCCTGTTTTTCCAATTCCAAATAATAATTCGGCTGAAAATTATTTAGAGACTCTCTCGCATTCAGGTTTGAAAGCATTTTTAAGAAAAAAATCCAATTCTGACATTGATCATGAGCAATCTAAATACAAAGAGAGGCTTGATGAAGAATTAGATGTAATAAATAAAATGGGATTTGCAAGTTATTTTTTAATTGTCTCAGACTTTATCGATTGGGCAAAAAAAAATGATATCCCTGTAGGGCCAGGAAGAGGATCTGGCGCTGGATCACTTGTGGCATTTGCCCTTGGAATAACCAATATCGACCCTCTCCAATACGATTTGCTTTTTGAAAGATTTCTAAACCAAGAGAGGGTATCAATGCCTGATTTTGATGTTGATTTCTGTATGGATGGAAGAGATCAAGTCATAGAGTATGTAGCAAGTAAGTATGGAAGCGAAAAAGTATCTCAAATAATTACATATGGAACTATGGCAGCTAGGGCAGTAATAAGAGATGTTGGCAGAGTGCTTGATCAACCCTATGGGTTTGTTGACAAAATCGCAAAACAGGTTCCTTTTGAAGTTGGTATGACTCTCGATAAAGCTATCGAGCAAGATGAAGAATTAAGAGGAATGTATGAGAGTGATGAAGAGGTACAAGCCATTATTGATCTGGCCAAATCGCTGGAGGGGCTGATTAGAAATGCTGGAAAGCATGCAGGTGGTGTTGTTATTGCACCAGAAAATTTAACCGATTTTACTCCATTATATTGTGAGGAAAATCAGCTAAACCTCGTAACTCAGTTTGATAAAGATGATGTTGAAGCTGCCGGATTGGTAAAATTTGATTTCTTAGGACTAAGAACTCTTACTATTATCAATTTAACTTTAGACTCGCTAAAAATTGACAATCATAAGAGTAAATTGGATATAAATGATATTCCACTGGACGATGAAAAAACATTTAATATGTTAAGGGCATGCAATACGACTGCTATTTTCCAACTTGAGTCAAGAGGTATGCGTGATTTAATTAAAAGAATGCAACCAGATCAATTTGAGGATCTAATTGCCCTGGTAGCTCTTTTCAGGCCCGGCCCACTTGAATCAGGTATGGTTCATGATTTTATCAACAGGAAACATCAAAATAATGTGAGCATTGATTATTTTCACCCAAAGCTTCAACCGATCCTTGAAGAGACTTATGGGGTAATTTTATACCAAGAACAGGTAATGCAAATTGCCCAAGTTCTCGCTGGATACTCACTCGGTAGCGCGGATATCTTAAGACGCGCAATGGGAAAGAAGAAAGTTGAGGAAATGGCAGAACAGCGACAAATATTTATTGAAGGATCAGAAAAAAGGGATGTTTCTATCAAAACAGCATCATATATATTCGATTTAATGGAAAAATTTGCTGGATATGGCTTTAATAAATCTCATTCCGCCGCATATGCAATGATTGCATACCAAACAGCTTATCTAAAGGCACATCATACCCCATATTTTCTTGCTGCTGTTATGACTGCAGAAATTGATAATACAGATAGATTAATCATGATAAGAGAGGATTGCTCAAATTATCAAATTGATTTAGTTAGACCTTCGATCAATAGATCTGAATACGGCTTCAGTGTTTTGAGTGATCATGAAATATTATATGGTCTTGGCGCTATTAAAGGTGTTGGAAAATCCACTGTAGAATCAATTATTCTTGAGAGAAAAGATAATGGTAATTACACAAGTTTAAATGACTTTTGTAAAAGATTAGAAAAAGAACGAATTAATCGTAGGGTTCTTGAAGCCCTAATAAAAAGCGGCGCAATGGATGACTTTGATTTATGTAGAAGTGATTTGTCGTCAAGCTTGGATGATGCTATCAAAACATCTGATCAAAGTGCGCGCGATGCTGCTGCAGGACAAGAGGATATGTTTGGAATAGCAGAGAATACTTTTCAGAAGGATTCGAAAAAGAGAAAAACAAAGGAATGGGATCAGCTTACTGTTCTCAAAAAAGAAAAAGAATCTCTTGGTTTATATTTATCAGGCCATCCTTTTAAATTTGTTAAAGAGCACTGTAACCAATTTACCAATGGCTCCCTCAAAGATATATGCAGAAAAAATCCTCCATCAATCGAAGAGAATCAATATCAAGCAAAACAAACGGATGTGGTTGTATCTGGACTCATATCAGATATTAAAAAAAGAGGAAATAGAATAACTGTCACGCTAGATGACTCCTCAGCAAGGATGGATGTTGTGTTTTTTAAGGAGAGTTATTTTAAAAATAAAGAATTTTTGAGAAAAGATGAGATTATTTTAGTGGATGGAAAACTTAGGTTTGATCAATTTTCTTCCTCATGGCAGGTAAATGCAGAAAAGGTGAGGATGATCGATGATGTAATAGAGGAGAAAGCAAGAATCCTTACTATTGATTTAGATGAAAATCATAATTATCTTTTGATAGAAAAAATTAAGAATGCACTGATTGCTGGTGAGCAGGGGGAATGTCAGGTTGCGATAAACTATCAGAACAGTTCTGCAATCGGAAGAGTGGAGCTTGGTGATGACTGGAAAATTCTTCCAACAAGTAAGCTCAGAAAAGATCTTGAAGAGCTGATCGGAAAAAACTCATTCAACCTAAGTTACTAGATAACATGATAAGATGATTGAATATGAAAATACTTTTTGCCAGTTTCTATGATCGAAAATAAATTCCTTGATTTTGAAAAACCAATTGCTGAGATTGAAGCTAGATTGGATGAGCTGAATTATATTGATGATTCAGAAGAAAATATTTCACAGGAAATAACAAAATTAGAGAAAAAAAATTTCGATGTTACCAATAAGATATATTCGAATCTTACAGACTGGCAAATAGCACAAGTATCAAGACATCCAATGAGGCCCTATTCAAATGATTATCTCTCTTTGGTATTTGATGATTTTATTGAATTACACGGAGACAGAATGTTTTCAGATGATGCGGCAATTATAGGTGGTTTATGCAGATTAGATGGTATATCCCTTATGTTTATTGGGCATCAGAAGGGTCGCGATACAAAGGAAAGAGTAAGAAGGAATTATGGTATGCCTAGACCAGAGGGTTATAGAAAATCTCTAAGATTAATGAAGCTGGCTGAAAAATTTGACTTGCCGGTTATCACATTCATTGATACTCCTGGCGCATATCCAGGACTTGGAGCAGAAGAACGAGGTCAGAGTGAGGCGATAGCAAAGAATCTATTAGAAATGTCTTGGCTTTCCACTCCAATCATCTCAGTAGTAATTGGTGAAGGAGGATCTGGTGGCGCTCTAGCAATAGGTGTCGCAGATAAATTAATGATGCTCGAATACAGTATCTATTCGGTTATTTCTCCAGAGGGTTGCGCGTCAATTTTATGGAAGAATTCAGACTTAGCTGAAAAAGCTGCTGGTTCAATGCATATCACCTCCAATAAGTTAGAAAAAATTGGACTCATAGATGAAATAATAAAAGAGCCTCTTGGAGGCGCTCATCGAGATATTAAGAAAATGTCTCATGATTTAAGAGTTACCCTAATCCATAGCTTGAGTGAACTGATGAAAACTAGTAAAGATCAACTTTTAGCTGAAAGAGAAAAAAAGATTTCGGAATACGGCGAATTTACACAGTAACATTATTCATCACTTATGTTAAAGCAAGATTCAATAGCTAATTTTATCAATGAAAATGTAGATCAAAGCTATTCACCATCACGATATATTATAGCTTTCAGCGGTGGGCTGGACTCTTCTGCTCTACTTCATAATATTGTCTATCTAAAGGAAAAAAAACCAATAATCGCAATTCACGTGAATCATCAGATTAGTGAATACTCAGAAAAATGGGAGAATTACTGTATAGATGCCGCAAAAGGCTATGGTATAGAAATTTTCGTTGAAAGGGTAACAATAGATAGAAATTCACCAGATGGCATTGAGTGCGAAATGAGGAATAAAAGATACGGAGCAATCAGAAAATACATACAAAAAGGTGATTGTCTGATGACTGGCCATCATAGAGATGATCAAGCTGAGACGCTTCTTCTTAGCATGGTCAGGGGCAGCAGTGAGGATGGTCTATCAGGAATAAAACCTATCCAAAATTTTTATGGAGCGCTTCTACTGAGACCATTATTGAATTTTTCAAGAAAAGATCTTCAGTTATATGCAGAACAGAATGATTTGAAATGGATAGAGGACCCCTCTAATCAAGACAATTCTATAGATAGAAATTTCCTCAGGAACGACATTCTGCCAAGATTAGAAAATAGATGGATGTCCATTGACAAAAGATTCTTTAAGGTTACAAGGTTGGCATTAGAGTCAAGCGAAAGATCAAACGATCTTGCTAAAATAGATCTCAATACATTAGGTGATATTGATAGAATTGATGCTGATGGTTTTAGTATGCTATCGCAAAACCGAAGACGTAATTTACTCAGATATATTTTAAAAAGAAGAGGAATTGAGCAACCGAAATTCAATCAAATGATGGAAGGTATTAAAATACTCTCTAGTTTGATTAAAAATAAAAAAAACAATCACCTAGAATGGCCCAGTATCGATATATACCATTATGATAAAAAACTGTTTTTTGTTGAACAATCCAAATGCATAAATATAAAGAAAAAAATAAAAATCTTTCCAGATAAAATCCTAGAATTAGACGGTAATATGGGCAAATTAAAATTGAGTCCTGCTAATAAAGGAAATATTTCTCCAGAAATTGCAAAACTTGGCTTAGATGTAACCTATAGAAAAGGAGGAGAGAAAATCAAACCAATTGGAAGAAAGTATAGCCATAAATTAAAAAATTTATTTCAAGAAAAAAAAATATACCCCTGGATGAGAGGAAAAATTCCTTTACTCAAATATAGAAATGAGTTGGTGTGCGTCGGAAATTTATGGGTTGCGGAAAAATTTCATAAGCAAAATGGTTATTCTCTAATCTGGTCAGAAAAACCTGATATAAATTAACGATAAAGATTTTATTTTATTTTTTGCATTGTTTTGAAACTAACGATCTGTTAAGTTTTAAAGCCGTCTATACATTTATGACGGGTGACCTAAAATTGCTTAACAATTCCGAAAAAAAATCAACAAAAAGAGATTTTTCTCACAAACTATTCAATCTCGGAATAGAGAGCTCATGACAGCTTTCGTATTTGTGACCGGTGGTGTTGTTTCCAATCTTGGGAAAGGCATAACTTCTGCATGTTTGGGTGCAATTCTCGAATCTAGAGGATTGTCAATCAGTATGATAAAACTCGATCCATATATAAATGTTGATCCGGGAACAATGAGCCCCTTCCAGCATGGAGAAGTATTTGTTACATCTGATGGAACTGAGACTGATCTTGATCTTGGTCATTATGAGCGTTTTGTTAGAACTGAAACAGGCAGGAACAGTAATTTTACTGCTGGAAGAATTTATGAGTCTGTGATCGCTAAAGAAAGGAGAGGTGATTATCTTGGTGCAACTGTACAAGTGATTCCTCATATCACTGATGAAATAAAAAATGGCATAAAAAAAGGATCTAATGATGCCGATATATGTCTTGTAGAGATTGGAGGAACCATTGGAGATATTGAATCTCTTCCATTTATGGAGGCGATCAGACAAATGGGTATTGAGCTTGGACCAGAAAAAGTAGTTTATGTTCATCTGACACTCGTCCCATACATTGCTTCATCGTCAGAGATAAAGACAAAACCGACACAGCACTCAGTGAAAGAAATGAGATCGATTGGTATTCAGCCAGATATTTTAGTATGCCGCTCAGAACAAGAACTACCAGACGAGCAAAGAAAAAAGATAGCGCTATTCACTAATGTTAATGAGGAAGCTGTAATTTCAGCTTACGATGTTGATGATCTCTACAAAATTCCTGAGATGATGCATCAACAGTCTTTAGATAGTATCGTGATCAAAAAACTAAAACTCAAAACACCTGACGCTAATCTAAATGAATGGAAGTCCATTGTTAGGGCAAAAACTTCCGCTAAGAAAGAAATTAATATAGCAATGGTTGGGAAATATATGGATCTGAGAGATGCATATATTTCTCTTACTGAGGCACTTTTGCATGGAGGTATTAAGAATCTAGTTAAGGTAAATATTAGTTATATCGAATCTCAAGATATTGAAAAAGAGGGCACGAAGTTACTTGAAAGCGTGGATGGAATAGTAGTTCCAGGAGGCTTTGGAGACAGAGGCATTGAAGGTAAGATTGAAACTGTAAGGTATGCTAGAGAAAAAGGTGTACCTTATCTTGGGATCTGTCTTGGTATGCAGGTTGCGATTATCGAAGCAGCGAGAAATCTTGCCAATTTAAAGGGCGCCCACAGTACTGAGTTTAATAAAGACACCAAATATCCTGTAATCGCTCTTATTACAGAATGGCAGCAAGCATCTGGAGAAATTGAAGAGAGGGATGAGGATTCTGAAATGGGCGGCACAATGCGATTAGGAGCTCAAGAGATATATTTACAAAAAAATACATTTGCTCGCTCTCTGTATAAAAAAGAAGTCATAAAAGAACGTCATCGTCATCGCTATGAGTTCAATAACAACTTTAAGGATTCTCTAAAAAATGCAGGCATCCAATTTTCAGGTTTATCAGTCGATAATTTAGTAGAGATGATTGAAATTCCAGACCATCCATGGTTTGTGGCCAGTCAATTTCATCCTGAATTTACATCTAATCCAAGAGATGGGCATCCACTTTTCAGGGGTTTTATTGAGGCAGTATTAAAATATAAGGAAAAAGGCTGAAAATATGAAACTAATTGACTTCGACTTCCCGAATCAAAGACCTTTTTTCTTAATATCTGGTAATTGTGTTGTTGAAAGCGAACAGTCAGCAATTGACACAGCAGGATATTTAAAGGAGATCACTAATAAACTTGAAATACCATTTATTTATAAATCCTCTTTTGATAAGGCAAATAGAAGTTCGATAGATAGTTTTAGGGGATTAGGTATTGATGAAGCCCTTAAGATATTGGACTCTGTGAAATCGAAAATTGGTGTACCAATCCTAACCGACGTTCATGAGGACTCTCCAATAAATGAAGTAGCAGATGTGGTTGATATTCTTCAAACCCCATCTTTCCTTTGCAGGCAAACTAACTTTATTCTTAATGTCGCTAATCAAGGGAAACCTGTAAATATAAAAAAAGGACAATTCCTATCACCTTCTGAAATGAAAAATGTTGTTGAAAAGGCATATTCCACTGGGAATAAAAAAATAATGGTCTGTGAGAGAGGATTTACTTTTGGGTATAACAACCTTGTTTCTGATATGAGAAGCATCCCTATACTCAGAAAATTAGGATGCCCAGTAGTATTTGATGCGACCCATTCAGTTCAGCTTCCCGGAGGGGAGGGCAATAAATCAGGAGGATCAAAGGAGTTCATTCCTGTACTCGCAAGAGCGGCAGTAGCCTCTGGGGTAAGCGGTTTATTTATGGAAACTCATAAAAATCCTAATGAAGCCTTAAGTGATGGTGCAAATTCTATACCATTAAACATGATGGAGAAGCTGTTGAATACTTTGCTATCAATTGATAGAACGGTAAAGTCTCAGGAATATCTTGAAGATAAAATATGATTGATGTTATCCAAATTCAAATCTAATGTTTAGAATATCAAAAATACACGGGAGAGAAATATTAGATTCTAGGGGTAACCCTACTGTAGAGGCTGAACTGTGTTTGGAGGATGGAAGTTTAGGTATCGCAGCAGTGCCCTCAGGTGCATCTACAGGTATCCGCGAAGCCATTGAATTGAGAGATGGTGATTCAAATAGGTATCTTGGTCTTGGAGTTACTAAAGCTGTAAATAATATAAATAGCAAAATTTCTGGTGCACTTCACGACAAGAATATAAGCAATCAAGAGGAGCTTGACCAGTTTCTTGTTGATCTTGATGGTTCAGAGGATAAATCGAATTTAGGGGCAAATTCCCTGTTATCAGTATCAATGGCTTTTGCAAAAGCATGTTCGAAATCACAAAGAATTCCGCTCTACGAATACTTTGGTGATCAAACGAATCTTCCAATACCAATGATGAATATAATTAATGGCGGTGCTCACGCAAACAATAACATTGATATTCAGGAGTTTATGATAATTCCAGTAAGCGCGCCTAACTTCAAAGAATCCCTCAGATACGGTGCCGAAGTTTTTCATTGTTTAAAAAAAGTTCTTAACCAAAAGCAACTCAATACAGCTGTAGGAGATGAAGGTGGTTTTGCGCCTGATTTGAAAACGAATGAAGAGGCATTAGATATAATATTGGAAGCTATAATGAATGTAGGTTTAAAAGAGGGAAATGATATTGTTTTGGCACTTGATGTTGCGAGTAGCGAATTTTATAAAGACGGTTATTATCATTTAGACTCTGAAAATCGTAAATTTAATTCAGAAGAGTTCTCTAGCTATCTAGGAAATTTAGTTAATGCTTATCCAATAATATCAATTGAGGATGGCATGGACGAATCTGATTGGAATGGATGGAAAATTCTATCAGATGAAATAGGGCATAAAATCCAATTGGTTGGTGACGACTTATTTGTCACAAATAAGAAAATTCTTCAGGATGGAGTTGACAAAGAAATAGCAAATTCAATTTTAATTAAGCCAAATCAAATTGGTACAATTACGGAAACAATTGAAGCTATTGATCTGGCTATTAAGTCTAATTATACAGCAATAGTCTCACATCGTTCAGGAGAAACATCAGACACTACTATTTCTGACATTGCAGTTGGAACAAGAGCAACGCAAATAAAAACAGGATCCTTATCAAGATCGGATAGGGTGGCAAAATACAATCAATTGCTTAGGATTGAAGAGAGCTTGGGTAAAAGAGCAACTTTCGATGCAAAGAGTGCATTTGCTGTTCCTTTCCTTAGTAACGATACATAATTTTTATGGAAAATATTCGATGGATAATTCTAGCGCTATCAATAATCACTATTTTTTTGCATATTAATATATGGGTTTCAGAAAATGGGTACCAGAGAATTCGTTCGCTCTCTTCTCAAATTAATGATCAGAGAGAAATTAATCAAGTTTTAAGAGATCGAAATAATGCACTTCAGGCAGAAATTGATAATCTTCGGAGCGGAAATGAATCAATTGAAGAAAGAGCGAGGAGTGATCTCGGATTTATAAAAGATGATGAGGTATATTATTTTGTCGTAGAGTAATTTTTTTATCCCCTCTTTAACAAGACGTATAAGGCACCGGTTCCACCATCATGTTGACGTGCTGAAACATAAGCCAATACTTGTTTCCATTTTTTTAGTGATCTTTTGACCTCATCTTTTATAACTGGGCCTCTTTCACCTGATCCTAAACCTTTTCCATGTATTATTCGAACACATCTATGATTACTTAGTATTGAATGATTGATAAATGATTTAAGAGCATCGCTTGCCTGATTTAGGTTTAAACCATGAAGATCAAGTTCCGATTCTACGCTGATTTGACCCTTCTCAAGTTTTTTTAGGATTCTATAATCAATGCCTTTGCGATGAAATCTTAGGAAAGCTGATGTTGATTTTTCTTGATCCTCAATATCACAATCGAGCGTTTCTGTTAAAACATCTCGCTGATCTATTTGAGTAAATCTTGCTTTTGCAATAGGTTTTTTTTTGAAATATTGTTTCTTGTTTTCTTTTAGTGGTACCGAGTTTTTCACAGTATTTCGAAACAATTCACGGTCTTCTGGTGATATACTTATTTCGTCTTTATTTTTAGTTGTCATCTTAATTGCTCAACTTATTTGATGTAACTCATCATACCATTGGTATATAAGATAGATATATGGACTAATTTGGATTATTGATATTAGATGATTATTTTATTAAGCAATGATGATGGTTACAAAGCGAATGGTATAAAGGTTTTATCGAAATCTTTAGATCAAATCGCACGCGTAATTCTTTGCGCTCCGATGAAGAATCATTCTGGGTCAAGTAGCTCTTTATCCCTTCGCAAAGATATCAGTGTAAAACAAATTGAAAAAGATGTTTTTGTTGTTAACGGTACTCCAGCAGATACTGTTCATCTGGGATTATCAGGATTCCTAGATGTCACTCCTGATCTAGTTGTATCAGGTATTAATCACGGTGCAAATCTCGGAGAAGATATACTTTATTCAGGCACTGTAGCTGCTGCGATTGAAGGGAGAGTTCTTGAAATGCCTTCAATTGCTGTTTCCTCGTTAGGAGATACAGAAAGAGATTTTAAAGTCGCCGCTAGAGTTACGATTGAGCTAATCCAAAGACTAAAAAAATACTCATTACCTAAAGGCACAATTTTAAATGTCAACGTTCCAGCAATAAATTATGATGAAATTAATGGTTTTTGTATTACCAGGCTGGGCAATCGCCATCGATCTTATCCAATCAAAAAATTTTCCAAAGATAAGTCAGAGAGAGTTTTTCAGATTGGGTTACCAGGAAAGGGTCGTGACGCAGGGCCCGGAACAGACTTTTATGCAATACAGCACAACTCTGTCTCAATTTCACCTTTGCATATAGACATGACTCATCATGCAATTTTTAATAACACGGAAAGATGGCTGTCTAGAAAATGAAATTTGATGAATCACAGCGTGGCATTGGGATGACATCAGAGAGAACGCGTGAAAGACTCATTGATAGACTAAAGGAGCAGGGAATTAAGTCTCGAATTGTATTAGATCAGATAAAAAAAGTACCAAGACATATTTTTGTAGATGAGGCGCTGTCTAGCCGTGCTTATGAAGATACTGCACTCCCAATTGGCCATGGTCAAACCATCAGTCAACCCTATATAGTTGCGAGGATGACTGAGGTTTTATTGAATCACGTGAATGGGAATAAAATACTCGAAATTGGAACAGGCTGTGGATATCAAACAGCAGTATTATCGCCACTTTTCAAAAAAATATACAGCGTTGAAAGAATCAATCCTCTTTTAGTTAAAACAAAGAAGAGATTGAGATCTCTGGGTATTTATAATGTAAATTATCGTCATGATGACGGCTGGAATGGTTGGGAAAAATATGGCCCATATGACGGAATCATAGTTGCAGCTGCAGCTCCGCAGGTGCCCGAAAAATTACTACATCAACTTGAGATTGGTGGCACATTGATAATGCCTTTTGGCGTAAAAGAAAAACAAGAGTTAGTGATTGTCTATCGAGATGGCGATAATTTTGATTATAAAAGACTGGGAGCGGTAAGCTTTGTTCCTCTCGTAAAAGGTAAGAAGTAGATAATAGTAAATGAATATATTTGATTTTTTGTATAAGAAGATAATCAGTTGGTCAAGAATGCCAAATGCAGATAGATATTTATTCGCATTAAGTTTTTCTGAGTCTTCTTTTTTTCCTATACCGCCTGATGTCATGTTGATTCCTATGAGCTTAGCCAACAGAAGTAAGATCTGGTATTTGGCAGGAATAACAACAATAAGTTCAGTATTGGGAGGCGTATTAGGTTATCTATTAGGCTATTTGGTATTTGATCTTATTGAAGCATGGTTAATAAATTCTGATTATTGGTCCTCTTATGAAACAGCTAGGTTATGGTTTGATAAATGGGGTTTATTTGCTGTACTGCTTGCTGGTTTTTCCCCTATTCCATATAAAATCTTTACTATTGCAGCAGGAATTACAGGAGTTAATATTTTTGGTTTTATTCTGTTTTCTATTCTTGGGAGAGGAGCGAGGTTTTTCTTGATCGCTGCGTTAATTTATATGGGTGGCGATGCGTTCAAACACATAATAGAAAAATATATTAATATTCTAGGATGGTTTATCGTAGTTATAGTATTAATATTCTTTTTATTTTTATAATTAACTGTATATGAGTATGAAAAATTTATTAAGAGTAACTATTCTTGCTTTAATTATCTCAGGATGCGCGTCGAATCAAATTGATCGTGATCAATCAAAAAAACATTTTGTAAGATATGGTGAAACAATAATTTTTATTGCTTGGAGGTATGGTATTGATCATCAAGATCTTATCAGTTGGAATAATCTCACAAATGAAGGATTGATATACCCAGGGCAAATATTAGACTTAGAGCCACCTCAAAATTTTACCCGAGTTAATAGAAAAAAAGAGAGTGAGAAAAAACCCACTGTAAAAAAAATAAAAGATAGCATTCAGAGTAATCGTGATGGATGGGATTTACCAACTGATGGGAAAATAATCAGCAAGTACAATAGTAATTCAGCCACAATGAGCGGTATTGTAGTTGATGGTGTTATTGGGCAAGATATTCTCGCTTCATCAAGTGGCGAGGTTGTTTATGCTGGCAATGATCTACCCGGTTTTGGGCAATTAATAATAATAAAGCACAGCGAAACTTTTCTGAGTGCCTATGGATACAATCAGGATGTCTATGTGAATGAGGGTCAAAATGTCAAAAAAGGTCAAAAAATTGCGAGCATGGGGTTAAATTCAAATCAAGTGCCTTGTTTGTACTTTGAAATAAGACGGTCAGGAAAGCCTATTGATCCTCTTAAACTACTCTCAATTTCTTAGTTTCTTATTCGATTAAAAGAATTGCAACCGGGTCTCTTCCTTCTGATATAAGAATATTATATGTTTTAGATGCTGCAATTGTTGTCATAGCTTCAATGCCAATATTTTTTTTTGCAAGGTCGAAAACGAGATTGCGATTGGGTGTCACTGAGTTCTTACCAGTGCCAAAGATAATTACATCAGGCTGTTCTTCTAGAATGAAATCAATATCAGAAATTGATGTTTTATCTACATTTTTACCTTTCCATTCTCCAAGAATTTTATCTGAATTTAGAACGCATGAATAATTGATGTAATCGGAACCAATTAATAGCTTGTCTTTCTTCACAGATCTAATCGAGGTTGAAAGATTATTCTCTTTGGAAAACTGCATAGTTATTTTCAATACTCAATTGAGTAAATTACACTGATATTTATTATTTAATAATTCGTATATTATGTTACTCAAAACCCTCTTCATCAATGAAAATCTACCATGAAACAAGATAATAATAATCAAAGTGAGATAGTTGAAAGGAAGTATTCTAAAAACGATGATCTCAAATCATTAGATCCAATTATTGCGAAGATATTATCATCACGGGGTATCACGAATATAGAGCAAACAAACTATAACCTCAGTTCGCTAGCACCAATAAGCTCCCTAGAGAATGTCAATTCTGCTGTGAATATTCTTATTGAAAACATGAATGAGCAAATTGTAATAGTCGGAGACTATGATGTTGATGGCGCTACTAGTGTCTCTCTTTTGATGAGATGTCTCTCCGATTTTGGTTTTACAAAAATAGAGTATATTGTTCCCAACAGGTTAAGAGATGGGTATGGCCTAACAGTAGATGTTGTCCTAGATGCTAAGAATTTAAATCCAAATCTACTAATAACAGTTGATAACGGCATATCAAGTATTGAGGGTGTAAAAAAAGCGAGAGAATTAGGTATAGATGTAATCATTACAGATCATCATTTGCCGGGGAACATAACTCCGAATGCCAATGTAATTGTTAACCCCAACTTAGCTAACAGTAAATTTTTAAGTCAAAATCTTGCCGGCGTAGGAGTTGCATTCTATGTAATGGCAGCTCTCGGGAAAGAACTAGAAAATCAAGGTAACATTGGCGCGAGTAAGATTGTCTTGAAGTACCTTGATCTAGTTGCACTAGGAACTATTGCAGATGTTGTAAAATTTGATTTTAACAATAGGATCATAGTTGACAGAGGGATAAGAGCCATCAAAAATGGAAAATGTTCTTCTGGAATACTTGCACTGATCAAAGAATCAGGAAAAGATAATAAAAAAATAAGCAGCCAAGATCTTGGCTTTTCGGTGGCACCAAAAATAAATTCAGCAGGAAGATTAGATGATATTTCTATTGGTATAGAGTGTTTATTGACTGATGATCCTGCAAAAGCAAGAAACTTATCTGAGATTCTTGTTGCTACAAATAAAGAAAGAAAGAATATTCAAAAAAAAATGCAAGAAGAGGCTAATAATTTAGTTTCAGACATAACGAATGATGATTCTTCATCTTGCATATGTATTTTTCATGATGACTGGCATCAAGGTATTGTGGGATTGATAGCTTCAAGATTAAAAGAGATTTTCAACAGACCCGTTATTGCTTTTGCTTCTGAAGGAAATGGCAAAATAAAAGGCTCAGCAAGGTCAATTCAAGGGATACATATTAGAGATATTCTGGAATCAGTTGCGTCTGAAAAATCAGATCTAATTATAAAATTTGGCGGTCATTCTATGGCAGCTGGACTCACAATAGAAAAACATAACTATGAAGAATTTAAACTTTCAGTCTCGAGGATTATGAATAAAAATTACCCTGATTTTGATTTCACAGGAAAAATCGTTACTGATGGTGAAATTCCGTCTAATAAGCTGAATGCAGGATTTGCAAAACACTTAGAAAGTTTTGGCCCGTGGGGCACAGATTTTGAAGAACCGAAATTTCATGGTAAATTTCTCATCCATGATCAGAGAGTGGTTGGAAGCAATCATTTAAAAATGGAAGTTCAACCAGTTAAAGGCAATCAAATAATTGATGCCATCGCATTCAATCACAATAAATTTATTGCTAGAGATTCAGTTGGTTTTGTCTATAGATTGTGTTTGAATGAATTTCGAGGTATTACAAGGGAGCAGTTAATTGTAGAAAAAATATATGGTGAAATATGAATGAAATCAATAATCTAAATAACTATATTAAGTCTATTTATGATAGTGCCATTTCACTCAGGGGGTATCTTTGACTACGATCAAAAATATGAACGTTTACAAGAGATTAACAGAGAACTTGAAAATCCTGATGTTTGGACAGACGCAAATTATGCAAAATCACTCAATAGAGAAAAATCGAAATTAGAAAATACAATTGTTCCACTGGATACTATCATATCTACATCTAATGATTTGATAGAACTATTTAATCTTGCAAAAGATGAAGGTGATGATGAAACGATTTTGGAGATTGAAGTAGATGCAATAAAGTTGTACCAGCAAATAGAAATTCTTGAATTTCGGAGAATGTTTGATGGTGAGATGGATTCTTCAGATGCTTATCTAGATATCCAATCTGGAGCTGGAGGAACAGAGGCTCAAGATTGGGCAGAAATGATTTTAAGGATGTATCTAAGGTGGTCAGAGTCCCATGAATTTAAGACTGAAATCATAGAGATCTCATCGGGTGATGTGGCTGGAATAAAAAGCGCTACTGTTCATATAAAAGGTGAGTATGCTTATGGTTGGTTAAGATCAGAAACAGGCGTACACAGGTTAGTTAGAAAGTCACCATTTGACTCTGGTAATAAACGTCATACCTCGTTTGCATCTGTTTTTGTTATGCCTGAAGTTGATGATAGCATTGAAATTGAAATCAACCCTTCTGATCTTCGTATTGATGTATACAGAGCAAGCGGTGCTGGTGGACAGCATGTCAATAGAACAGAGTCAGCTGTTAGAATAACACATCTCCCAACAAACCTTGTCGTGCAATGTCAGAATGATAGATCTCAGCATAAAAACAAGGCAACAGCGATGAAGCAATTAAAAGCGAAGTTATATGAGCTGGAACTGCAGATGAAGAAATCTGCCTCATTAGAGGTCGAAGATAGTAAAGCTGATGTAGGGTGGGGTAATCAAATTAGATCATATGTACTAGATCAGAGTAGAATAAAGGATTTAAGAACTGGAGTTGAGGTAGGAAATACACAAGCAGTATTGGATGGAGATTTGGATAAATTCATAGAAGCAAGTCTAAAACAGGGGTTATAAGTGTCAGAAGATAAAAATGAAAACGATTTAATAAGAGAAAGACGAAGAAAGCTTTCAGAATACAGAAAAGAAGGAGTGGCGTTCCCAAATGATTTTAGGCGTTCTATTCTGGCCGACGATCTTCATAAAAATTATGATGACTCAAGCAAAGAAGAGCTTGAGGTAAATCAGATTCCTGCTTCGGTATCAGGAAGAATTATTGCTAAGAGGGTTATGGGTAAAGCAAGCTTTATAAAACTCCAGGATGTCAGCGGTCAAATTCAAGTAAGAATGGAAAGGGATAGATTACCAGAAGGGCTTTATCAAGAATTTAAAAAATGGGATGTCGGCGATATTATTGGAGTTTCCGGAGTTCTTTTTAAAACAAATACAAATGAGTTAACAGTCCTAGCAGATACATCAATATTACTCACAAAGTCACTGAGACCTCTCCCAGAAAAATTTCATGGTTTATCAAATCAGGAAATGAGGTATCGACAGAGATATGTAGACCTGATCATGAATGAAAAAAGCAGAAATGTATTCATTACCCGGTCAAAGATCATCACTCTGATACGAGAATTCATGAATACAAGATCATTTCTTGAGGTAGAAACCCCCATGATGCATTCGATACCAGGAGGTGCTGTCGCTCGTCCATTTGAAACTCATCACAATACATTAGATATGAAGCTTTTTCTTAGGATTGCACCTGAGTTGTTTTTAAAAAGACTTGTCGTAGGTGGATTCGAGAGAGTGTATGAGATAAATCGCAATTTCAGAAATGAGGGAGTATCTACACAACACAATCCAGAGTTTACTATGCTGGAGCTTTATCAGGCCTATGCAGATTATGAAGATTTCATGGAACTGATTGAAGACATGATGTCTGAGATATCTGTTCGCATTTACAAGTCAAAGTCCATCACCTATCAAGAAAAAGAGATAAACTTCAAAGGTCCTTTTCATAGAATGACAATGGAAGAAGCAATTATAAAATATAATCCTGATTTGAATGAGAAAAATATCAGAGATAAGAATTTCCTTGAAAAATACGCAAATGAATTAAGTATAAAATTTGATGAAACATATAATGCCGGAAAAATTCAGGCAGATATTTTTGAAAAAACGTGTGAAGAAAAACTCATTGAGCCAACTTTCATCTATGCTTATCCAACAGAAGTTTCTCCCTTATCAAGGAGGAATGACAGTGACCCCTTTATCACTGATCGTTTTGAATTTTTTGTATTTGGACGTGAGTTAGCAAATGGGTTTTCAGAATTAAATGATCCCGAAGATCAATCTGAGCGTTTCAAAGCTCAAGTTAAAATGCTTGAGCATGGAGATAATGAAGCAATGTCATATGATCATGACTACATTAGAGCTTTAGAGTATGGGTTGCCACCCACAGCAGGCTTAGGAATTGGAATTGACAGATTGGTTATGTTATTCACAGATTCTGCTTCCATAAGAGATGTACTTCTTTTTCCATACATGAGGAACGAAAAGAATGAAAATTAGAGTTTCACTCCGAATGGTATGGCATTCCCACCATCATACTGCAGGCTCTTTTCTTTGAACGATATATTGATAATTGCCATCATTATACTGCCCTCAATTGAAATTATTTGAGCACCAGTATCTTTATCGTTATAAAATAATTTATCATCTAATTTGATATCAGTTGAATCGACCTTGTAAACCATAACTCTTCTCTTGGCTCTTCCAATATGCTCAGTCCTCGCAACAACCTCTTGTCCAACATAGCAGCCTTTTTGGAAACTTATTCCATCAGTAATGTCCATATTCAACATGTGAGGTGTATATTTTTCTGAATGATCAATAGATATATCAACAAGGTTTTCAGTCATCCTAGCTGCTTTCCATTCTGATTTTCTTACAGAGTTTTTTAAGATTTCTATTTTTTCTGTGTTTGAAAATATTTCTTTCACTCCAGACTTTCTTAAATCATTTATTACTATAAATTGATTGCTATTTATTGTTACTTCTTTTCTGATCTCATTGCTATCCAAATTCTTATAGCAAGATGACCATGTGTCAGAAGATAATTTGATATTCACATCAGATCTAAAAATATATTTTTTTAATCTATCAATAATTATCTCACACATTGTGTGATGGACAATCACACCAATGTTTTCATTAAATTGAAAAAGTTGGCAAGTAGCTACTACTCTTCCTTTCGGATTGCAAAAAGCTGCATTTCTTGTTTTATGTTCATCGAGCTTCTCTATGTCCTGCGTAACTTGACCCTGAAGAAAATCAACTCTGTCTTTTCCACCAATAAATATTATATCGAATAAATTAGCATTCATTATTTTTATCCAATTTACGATGATTCGTATATTCAAAACAAAAAAAAATCTGGCATAATTATACTATGGAAAACAAGAATAAAAATAAAAGTCTAAAACGATCAGATCTCAAGAAATCTGAAAAAAGTAAAAATCAAGAGACATCAAGAAATCACAAAAAACCTAAAGAGATCGGAGGCAGAGGTGGCTTAGATCCATCAAGGTATGGAGATTGGGAAAAAGATGGAAGATGCATTGATTTCTGAAGAAATGCCCAAACAAACTACTTACCTAAAAAACCACTATTTAATATAAAAAATGTCCATTCGACCCCGACCGCTATCTCCGCATCTAACAATATATAGATGGCCAATAACAATGGTATTATCAATAATGCACAGAGGTACTGGCATAGTTCTCACCTCTGGTCTTATGATTTTTGCTTATTGGCTCGTAAGTATTGCTCTGGGTGAGAGTTACTATAGTAAATTCTTATTTCTCTCAACAACCTGGTTAGGGAGTTTTTTTCTTTTTTCACTGAGTTTCGCTTTTTTTCTTCATTTTTCCAATGGCATAAGACACTTATATTGGGATACAGGGAGGGGTTTCAATAAAGATAATGTTGAGCTATCGGCTAGGTTAGTTATTATCTCTACATTCATTTTTACGAGCATATTTTGGTGGTGGATATGAAAACTCTGTCTTTGCTCAGTCTTGTTGTTAAAAATAATTTAGTAGAGGGAGCATCTGCTCATTGGTGGTCCCAGAGATTATCCGCTTTTTTCTTAGTGATCTTAGCCAGCTGGTTCATAATATCAATTGGTAATGTTGCAGATTATGAATATCAGACAATTAAAATATGGATTTCGAGCGTTCTAAATTCTTTTTTGCTCACGCTTTTAGCATTTACGATGATATATCACTCTAGTTTAGGTCTTGAGGTAATTATCGAAGATTACATTCATGTCAAAAAGACAAGGGAACTCCTTCTTGCTTTAAATAAAATTTTTCACCTGATTTTTTTTATCATTATAGTTATATCAATTTTCTTAATTAGCACGAGAATCCAGTGATGAGTGAATATAAATTTATTGATCATGATTATGATGTAATTGTTGTTGGCGCAGGTGGATCAGGCTTGCGTGCTACATTTGGTCTTTCTCAATCTGGCCTAAAAACGGGCTGCATCACGAAAGTATTTCCTACCAGAAGTCATACAGTTGCGGCTCAAGGAGGTATCAGTGCCGCACTAGGAAATATGGGTGAAGATGATTGGCGTTGGCACATGTACGATACTGTTAAAGGTGGAGACTGGCTAGGAGATCAAGATGCGATAGAATACATGTGTAAAGAAGCTCCTGATGCGGTGATTGAGCTTGAGCATTATGGTGTTCCATTTTCGAGAACCGAAGATGGTTTAATCTATCAGAGACCATTTGGTGGTATGACTACACATTATGGTGAAGGGATAGCTCAAAGAACCTGCGCAGCAGCAGACAGAACTGGGCATGCTATGTTGCATACTCTCTACCAGCAATCACTTAAGCATTCAGCTGAATTTTTTATTGAGTTTTTTGCTATCGATTTAATCATGATCGATGGTGAGTGTCGTGGAGTTGTTGCTCTAGAGATGGCAACAGGAAAATTGCATCGTTTCAGATCACATAAAGTTATATTGGCAACTGGTGGATATGGGAGATCTTACTTCTCATGTACATCAGCGCATACTTGCACGGGAGATGGTAATGCAATGGTAATAAGAGCCGGACTTCCATTACAGGACATGGAATTTGTTCAATTTCATCCAACTGGAATTTATGGTGCAGGAATGCTCATTACAGAGGGAGCAAGAGGTGAGGGTGGTTATCTAACAAACTCTGACGGAGAGCGATTTATGGAAAGATATGCGCCCAATGCAAAAGATCTCGCATCAAGAGATGTTGTAAGCAGATCTATGACGATTGAAATACAAGAAGGCAGGGGAGCTGGGCCTGAAAAAGATCACATCTATCTCCATTTGGAACACTTAGGCCCAGATGTTATCAATGAGCGTCTTCCAGGTATAGCAGAATCAGCTAAAGTTTTCTCAAATGTTGATGTGACAGAGGCACCAATTCCAGTTCTGCCGACTGTACATTATAACATGGGAGGAATCCCAACAAATTATCATGGTGAAGTAGTCACCCTAAAAAATGGTGACCCAGAGTATGTTGTTCCAGGGCTCATGGCAGTTGGTGAAGCAGGATGTGTTTCAGTGCACGGTGCCAATAGGTTAGGATCAAACTCTTTGCTTGATCTGGTCGTTTTTGGAAGGGCGGCAGCAAAATTTTGCATAAATGACCTAAAAAATAAAGGAAGCTTGAAGCCATTTCCAAAAGATGCCGGAGAGAATAGTATCCACAGGCTTGATAAAATTCGCAATGCAAAGGGTCCGATAATAACTTCAGAGTTGAGACTAGAAATGCAAAAAATTATGCAAAACTTCGCAGCTGTATTTAGATCAGGTGATTCTCTTAAAAAAGGAGTTTCCCTTCTCAGTGAATCCTATAAGAAGTTCGACAATATTTCTGTTTCAGATCGATCTTTGATATGGAATACAGATATAATTGAAACCATGGAATTAGAGAACCTCTTAATCAATGCAACCGCAACAATCGACTCTGCAGAACACAGAAAAGAAAGTCGAGGGGCGCATGCAAGAGAGGATTTTTCTGAGAGGGATGATCAAAATTGGATGAAGCATACTTTGTGTTGGATAAATGGACCAGAAAAAGTAAATTTTGACTATCGTCCTGTTCATCAGGAAACACTAACAAATGAGGTAGATGCAATTCCACCAAAGGCAAGGGTTTACTGAGTATTATGGCTAAATTCAACTTACCAGTTAATTCAAGAGTGAAAAAAGGGAAGCATTTTGAGGCTCCAAAAGATGCCGATAACGTGAGGAGATATATTGTTTATAGATACAACCCCGATCTCGATGAGAATCCTAGAATGGATATATTTGATATCGATATGGATAAATGTGGTCCAATGGTATTGGATGTTCTTATCAAGATCAAAAATGAGATAGATCCAAGTCTTACATTCAGACGATCTTGCAGAGAGGGTATATGTGGCTCCTGTGCAATGAACATTAATGGTGGTAATTCCCTTGCATGTACTATATCAACAGATAGTGTAAGTGGAGATACAAAAATTTATCCATTACCACACATGCCAGTAGTTAAGGACCTGGTTGCTGATCTCACTCACTTTTACGAGCAGTATGCGTCCATTAAACCTTGGTTGCAGGCAAAGAGCGAACCTCCAAATCAAAAAGAAAGACTACAATCAAAGGAAGAACAGGAAAAAATTGACGAACCAGCTGCTTGTATATTATGCGCCTGTTGTTCAACTAGCTGCCCAAGTTATTGGTGGAATAGTGATCGATATCTCGGACCTGCCGCTCTCCTTGCATCATATAGGTGGTTAGTTGATAGCAGAGATGACGCAAAAGATGAAAGACTTGATGAAATTGAGGATTCTTTTCGATTATACAGATGTCATACTATCATGAATTGTACCAACACTTGTCCGAAAGGTTTGAATCCTGCAGAGGCAATAGCA